>Ga0209260_10000521_pt1 | contig 14085 bp, 7 predicted proteins | sample WorMetTypGCAVOLI_FD_187421 | JGI IMG/M metagenome (GOLD analysis project Ga0209260, IMG submission 187421) | Marine gutless worms symbiont microbial communities from Max Planck institute for Marine Microbiology, Germany - Olavius algarvensis... ...
TGCACGCTTAGAACTGTTTAGTTAGAACAACCAAATATGAGGTTGGCCTAACCAAATCATTTGGTTAAATTTGGAACTTACCAAAATTTGGTTGAGGCAACCAAACTTCACTTAACCAAGTGCATTTGGTTGACTCTACTAAATTGTTTTGGTTATGGTTACTGAACTCATTTGGTAGACATGACCAAACATTTAGTTAACATAACCAAATGTTCTAGTTGTACTGAGTTAATTAATTTGGTTGACATTAACTTTGGTTAATACTACTGGATGGGTTTGGCTAACTGGATCAGTGTTTTCACCTCCTTTTGGTAACAACCGCACACCGTTTTCGACCACACTGGCTATAACATATGCATGCTGGTGTATTGTACTAAACAATAAAATGTATGTTGTAAAGAATTTAATTCAAATTCAATCCAAACACGCTCATGTACTGTAAAACCGTAATTTTGGCTGTACTAAATTCTTGTGGTTCATTCTAATAAATTATTTTTGGTGCCATGAATTTTGGCATTGTTGCTTGTGTAGTGTTGGCTTCTATTAGAGATGTATTAATAACTGATATGTCACATATTTTCGACCGATTATTTTGCAAAGTAGCCATAGTGCAGAGTGGCCTACTGCATACAGGCCCCGGGACCACACGGGCCAGGCTACCGCTTAACAGGTCCGCCCGTTTCCTGTCACCAGCTCGAGGGGCAAACGGTATGGGCTTAACGTCACACTAAGACATAATGTCATTAAGGAGCCGATTTTTCCAGCTAAACTGAACATAACAAATCTAAAACCTGGATAAGGACGCTTCTACAGCTCCCAGGGCCCGCACAGAGAGTTAGATGGAGTTAGGCAGCAGGGGTGTAATAGGAAAACATGGTGGGAAGTGTTAAGGAGGATATGAAATATTTTGGTCTGTCCCGACAGGCTATAAGGTTGGGAGTAGACAAATTAAGAGGGGAACCGGCTAACCCAGTTTAACCTGGAAAACAGCCGCTAAACTGGTTTGTGTTCACATTTGCAAACAGTAAGCACTGCACGTAAAATCCACTCAAACGTCAAATGTCTCCCATAAAACATTACTATACAGCATCCACTGATAAAAATATACAAAAGCCCGAAAAAAAATGAGTGACTAAAATTACCTTGTACTGAAAAATACTGAAACAGTAAAAACGTAAAAACATACAACATATTGCACTTATTATTCACAGTAGTTTACGAAAAATAAAGGTCTGTACTCGAACGTCAAATGTCTCCCATCAAACATTACTATACAGCATCCACTGATAAAAATATACAAAAGCCCGAAAAAAATGAGTGACTAAAATTACCTTATACTGAAAAATACTGAAACAGTAAAAACTTAAAAACATACAACATATTGCACTTATTATTCACAGTAGTTTATGAAAAATAAAGGTCTGTACTCGACTTAAATGGCATGACTAGATACGTACAAATACTGCAGTATGTTACCGTGGTCTGTCACAATACATTTAATAGTAAACAAGATCTGCAGTGAGGTGCAGCAAAAACCGTGACATGTAATTTTACAACATGAAAAAAAAGCTAGTAAAAAATCAGCTGAAAACTGGGGAAAAAATCAGTTAAATATATAAAACACATAGCAGGCACTTCAAGCGATGTTTTGTCAGGCAAGTAACAAGCTCTAAATGAGAGCCTGTAAGTCGACATGCTGTTTAGCTAAAGACTACGGCGCTTAGTGACATTGACTTTTATATTCATCTTTATTCACCAATGAATGGTAGAAAGAATGCAAAGCAATATAAAAACAATGCAGTAACCTTAACTATACTTAAATACAGTGCAACAGTTATAGAGCATATGTAAAGATATTAACAATAGCATCAAAATAGGCGCCGGGTATAAGTTCACTTACTTACTTACTTACTTACTTACTTACATGCTACTGCAGCATGTAACGAATGTCAGTGGCCACTGCTGATACTGCAGCGGACTTCACGTCCCATTTTGTTGTCAAGTGGTAGACAGCTTTCTGCAGCAGTAGCCATACATTTGACTCCGCAGGATAGGCTGCATGCAGCACATGGAAACATTTGAAGCACACGTCGACTGCCTTCAGTGGCGACGTGACCTTCCACATTGTGCTGTCCACGACGACGTATGCAGCCGTTGGCAGCTCCAAGCTGCCTACCACTACCACCACCGGCTGCAGTCTGACGCTGAAGCTTCCCAGTTTTTCTCTACGTCGCTTCAACGTCTCCACCATTTCGCTGGAATGCTGAAACATAAATACAAAAGCGTGAATGGCCCTGAAATGTAGATGGAAATAACTTAAATCACACTCGGTTAAAAATATATAAGCAACACATCTAAGAACATTGCAGTAAAAAGAAGATAAAGAATGCAAACAAGAGCTGCAGTGAAGTGCACAAAAAACATAATAAATACAACTGAAAATTTAAAAATTAAGATAATTAGTAATTTGGCAGACAACACTGTTACTATCTGGATTTGATTTTCGGTTTACTGCACACAATTCGTTAGTTTAACAAGTGTGGCCGCCGGGTCAACTGACACGGTATGCCCCCACCAGCCGCTAATGACACAGGTACAGCACTGGGCCAAGACCATTCAGACTGATCATGTCACCTTGCGACCTCGACCTTTTGAGATCATGGCGCCTGTGGCTGATTCGGGTCGTCGTCATCCATCCGTGTACCAAGTTTGAAGTTCGTAGGCCTTGCCATTTGGAAGATATGGTGGACGATGTGTCACCATTAATGGGCCTAGTGACCATGACCTTTGACCTTGAAACTACCGTGTTCCAAAAAAATGAAGCCCCTTGATGTTTGATAATAACTTTGGCAAATGTAGACCGATTTTCAAACTTCTGTCACCAGGTGATTTCTAAGAAAATTCTCTATGTACACATCACAAAGATTTCCACCTCACCTACAATACGCTGCTACACTAGTGACTACCTTGTGAAAGTCGAAAATCCAAAACAATAAGCACTGCCTGATGAAAAGTAATCAAATGTACAACTACTGCAGTTGACATGTAAGTTCTCCAGTTAAAAATGCAGTATCATTTTAGGACTGCAAAAATCACAGTAGAGATACCCACATAGACAATAATGATGCAAGCCTGCATCATTTCAGTCACGGTCGGCCTCCACGTCTTCTTCCGACGTCTGTGGTCCACCGACTCTCCATACTTAATCATTGGAGCCGGCAGAAGACACGGCAGCACATACAGTGCCACCAACTCGATCGTGTCTGTACACAAAACTCATATTCTTTAACTCAGTAATGTAAATAATCTAAAATTCTTATAGCAAAACTATGAATTCACATGGCAAATAAAATGAAATCCGACTGAACTGCAGTTTGAGTGATGTCAGATGTAAAATCATCATCAACACATCATCCATCACTCTTTCACTCCAGGCTCAAAACCTACCTTTTCAACACATCCTAACTATTTTAATACTTGTGCCCTGGACTGCCTTCACGATCATGGGACCGGACTGGCGCCCTTGTAGTGACTTTATGGACATGTTACGGCGCCTTATAAGTCGTCGTATTATTATTATTATTATTATTATTTGTATTATTTGTGTTTTGGCTGAAACAGAGTTGATACCACTGTAACAACTAAACCACCTCATTTAGGCAAAATATCATAATCATAAACATATTTGTAAAGCGCCATAGGCAGAGCTACAGCTATATAAACTATATAAGCAGTCCTCTCGTGAACAGGCTATGTTTCTTTTTCTGCTGTTTCTGCTTTATGTAACACTGAGTGCAAAATAAACTTTACTTACTTTCTCATGTAATATTACTTGCCTTTACTGGCATCTCCAGCCATGGTGGTCAAAATTTGCTGGATATGTTTGTCCATTACATTCTTTTTCACCATCTCCAAAATTTTCGGAGCCAGCTGTGGCCACGTCTCAAACAGAGCATTTGCGACGTCTGGGTACAGTAGTTCGAAATCCATCTCCATCTGCAAAATCCACATATGTTTATGTCTGCTTGCACTCACAATACCATCCTGACTTACCGACCGACACATCTGGCAAACTGTTTCTGTTAGCAGTAATTCATCCCTCTGTTCCTATCCAACAAAGTAACTATCTAAGCTACGGCTTCGGTTGCAAGTGCCTCTAAAATGACTTTTGGACCGGTTTCGGCCAACGTGCTTCCAACCAAGTTTCCGCTAAGCAATACCCACCTATGCCTGGTGCATATAGCCGCTGCCACAGGTGAGACTATGCAGCAACATTTTCGTTTTTAATTGTATGTCTGTATTTTGAATCATTTAAAAGTCATAAAGCTTCATATATATGATACTCACCAACGTATATCCAATGGGATCCTTATAGCGTGGCCACTCGGCAAATATCTCTCCAACATTTCTGTCACAATTCTTCCTTGTTTCACGTCGTCTTTCACCCGCTGTCTCTTTCCATAATTCCAACACTTTCGGCCATGGTTCACTTGAATGCTTCAGCCACATCTTCTTCTGATCAAATTCCTCGCTGGGCACAGCTAACATGCACATACACATTTCAGAAAGTTTGACTCCAAGAATTAGCAATAATGATGGAAAGAAAATGAAATTTCTGTAACATAAATGTTTCTTAAGCAGTTGTTTCACTAACTACTAATCTACTAAACCCACTTCTAAAAGTTAGGAAAAATTTCTACTGTAGAAGATATCTTTGCTAGCTATTTTGGCCACGACCACTTACGGCAAAAGTAAACAAGATAATTTTTTTTATTTTTTTTGTATTTAAATATTTCAACATTTGTGTAGTCTGTTTAGAATCTGACTATTTGAATAAGTAAGTAAGTAAGTAAGTAAGTGAACTTATACCCGGCGCCTAAAAGTCAATGTCACTAAGCGCCGTAGTCTTTAACAGATGCATCTTAAGTAGCCGCCTAAATTGTTCAAGGCTGAGGTCTGGTTGTCGCAATTTGATAGGCAAACTGCATTGGTTGATTATTTTAACGGTGGCCAGTAGCAAACATTTCGGTCACGTGACGTTCTACACAGCAGAAGTAAAAAGTGGTTTAATACGTTAATAAGGTAGCCAAAAAATTCTACGCTAGGAAAAAAATTCTAATGTTCATACTGAACCCGTCCCTGGTCAGAGACTAATGAATAACATTTGATTAATAATTGTAACCTACTCTTACTAAGACTGGATTAGTAACTTTGGCAGTTCACAATATTAGAGACCAAATGTAATGAATTCCACATAATCCTAACCAGAGTCGGCAGTTGAGGTCTCTACTGCCACCTGTGTTCGACTGAAACCAGCAGCTCTCAGCGCTTTACGCAAATTTCGGTACTTGTCCACCAGTTTCCCTTTTGAAATCTTTTGAGATGGTCCTTCATCCAGTGGTGCGACATAGTAAGTTTCCTGCATGACAATGACTCAGTTTAATTTGTTAAGTCACATGATGCAGCTAAATATTACTTTCCTTTACAACTATTGCACTGTAGATCAAGTGAGCAGAAAAAATGGCTTGTAATACATGTAGCTAGAGCTGAGCAGGGACTGCGTTCAGCTCGCAACAGCAAGAGCACTACAATACTGCCTGTCAGTGAGGCCTGGCCCCAGCAAGTATAATCCTAAAACTAGATCATAGTATAACTGTCAAAGATCATGGTTCAAAAACATGCTCAGCTGTGCCTCACAGGTAGTCCACATGCCAAATTTAAACTCTGATGACCGGCCAGCGCATACAGCAGCAGGCCATCTGTTATCACTGGTTCAAGCAGCGACTAATACTGAGTATTGGGCCCGATCAGAGGCCTCAGTGCCAGACAGTTTAACAGCTGTCTGCCCCGTATAGAAGATGAAGATGAATTTACCTTATCTTCACCAGGGAAGTGCTGGACAATGAGTGTTGCAACTTTTTCAAATTGATGATTCTTGACTCTAAACAAACAATCATTGCACAATATAACAAACGAGTAAGTGCATCAAAATTGCATCCATATATCTGGAACAAAATGAATATCTTGCTACACAGCAGTGATTAAAGTACTCAAAAGTAGGTGGTGGAACTTAAACTCCATTGTTAATGTTGAGCTGGTCCACCAGTGTGATGGACATTTATCTTGATAATGGTTGATACAGTACGGTGTACATGAGTCAATTGTAAAATACACTGTGGGCCATAAAAACGTAGCCAGTTTTAATTTTGTAAACTCTAACTCATGTTCACTCAACACAACTCAAGTACAGTACAGAGTGGCCCAATAAAAAGTATGCCCTTGGTGATTTATTAAAAAGCCGTATTAAAACGTGTGCACAAAAATAGTTTTCTTTCGTTAAATTGTGTACCAAAGAAGCACTATAATATTACACCATAAGTTATTAAAATTATATAAATTAAATACATTATGCACGACGTAATGCTATGACACTATTCAACATCAAATAACTCAAAAACAGTACAATATAGAGCTATATTTATAGTGGCAGATAAATAGAAAGTCGCATATCGAACGGCGTCATTCTCAATGACCTTGAGTGATTTAGCAAAATAGTAACGACACAAAGCGTGGTGTGGCCTCTGTGCAACAGCAGAGCTGCTTGTTAACTCATGTATAATGATGTTAGTGCTACTTGTCTTTATTTAGATCAATGCCTTCTGCTAACTCACTTCGGTAGATTAAATAATTATCGTACAATTAAATATTCATTTGCTACATGAAACCAAAGTCTGGATGCAATTGCAACAGTAATGAAAAATTTTGATTACATCTGCAGAGGCAAAAGAAGGACAACGCGCTTGGTTTACATCTTCAGAAACTTACTCATCATTGTCCTGCATCATCTGCTGCACCACCAGTTCCACCAACATCTGGCGCGCTTCTTTTGTTAAACGCCCGTCTCTGCTGAAGAGCGCAAGAACCAGCCGTCCTTTAGTGTGACTGGCCAGAAATCCCTTCATATCCTATATACACAGAATGCACTATGTTACTGTACATTTGGCCACTGCACAATCATACACATCAAGGCACAGCAAGTAATCCAGACTATCCAGCCAACCTTTTACTTGATTTCATACAATATCTTGACATGGCAATGACCATTTAATTCAGTTTTTGTTACCGTTAAAATCACTTATCAATGTCTCTTGAAGTTGAAAGCTCTGTAAAGTTATCACCACAGTCAATTAATATTCATATATTTTGCTGAGAACTTATATGGCAAAAACCTAGTATTTCATTCACTGCAGAGACAGCCATGTAACTAGCCTGTTCACTGGCCTGTTTTGATCAACAGCTGAAGCACTGTGGCAGCGAGACGGCATAGCAGACGACTACATGCTAGTACATAGAAATAACAAGTGGTCAAAGTAATTTGACAAAAAGCGCCTCACGGGGGGCCCATTCCCCGGTTAGGGGTCACCGCAGGGGGTCGAAAGTTGTACCATTGAATTCCTGGGGTAGGGTTTCCTATTAGTGTTCCATAGTAACTATAGGCCTAGGATGCACCGTTTGGCCACAGTGCACGCGCGTGACAACCAACCAACCAACCAACCAACGACGTCACGACACAGCATATCTCAATAAGCGCCTCTTTTACTAACGTAAAGTGAGGCGTTTAATAATACTGTATTTTAATCTTTTGCACAATCATTACTACAAAACAGAATCCACTGTGTTCAGAAAAAAACACCCGCTTATAATTTTTTGCATAACTCTTAGAATAAGTAACCAATCTAAATGAAAATTTCAGACAAAATAACTAATGAAATGCTGATTCTAACAGAATAAAAATAGCGGACACCCAAACCTTGATGCATGTGTTGTCCATGGACTCGGAGGTCACAATCCGTAAAATTTTGGGGTCTGCCGAGATCTTGCCAACTATAGACCAGATATCGATCCGCATGAGGAAACCCGGCCCATACATCGTCGGACATTAGTGGCTTGCAGCTCTCGCCGATAACCTTGATTAGTCCGTCTGTCATTCTGTCCCATCTACCACTATTTTCACTGACATTTTCATTAAAATTTCTTAGTTTTTCTAAACGTTATGCAAGAAAACAAAAGTGGGTGTTTTTTTCTGAACACAGTGTATACTGCAGTGATTGTCAGATAACTTTATACAAACCAGCAACGTAGAGTCCTTCTGGCTAGCATACTTGGTGTTCTACAACACAAACAATTAAACTTAAAACTGAATCACGTTATACTATAAGCAAAGGACTGCACTTTACATATAAGTACAAGGGTCGGTCGTTGGGCCGATCCTTTTCCTGCTATACACGGCGGACTTGATACAGCTGATTGAACGCCATGACCCGAGCCCACATCTATATGCAGATGATACCCATGTCTATGGTTCGTGTCGGCCGTCAACGGCGTCAATGACCGCACAGCTGCTCGATCGTATGTCGGAATGCCTGGCTGACGTTGCTGCTTGGATGCGCTCCAATAGGCTGCAACTGAACACTGCTAAAACGTTGGTGCAACCGGCCCGTAATATGTTATGTAGTCGCAACATTTCATAAAATTTGCACATGTATTCTAAAAATATGCATCAACTAAAGTTCACAGCCGAACCATACCTGTGATGGAGGTGGCGGTACTTCCACTGTGTTTGTGATGTTTCCACTTGATGCAGATGTTGATGGAAGAACAGTGTCGGATGTCTGCTGACCACCCTGCTTACCACAAAAGGAAGCAGAAAGAGGCTTTATGGCAGAGCTGTCATCTTTCTATTATGTGGGTCAATAAGCATTCATGCTATTTGCTACTCTATCAGTCCTCAATAGCACAGACAGTAGTTGCAGTTTCATTACGCTATTTGTGACAAAAGAAAAACAACTGAAAATTTTCAGTAGAATTTATTATGTACAAAACATACACAACACTACTCCTGTTGTCTCAATGTAGCAATTATGGGCCGATGGGTGACAAGCCATTAGCACTTCAGAAACCCGGGTAGATATCAAAAAAAAACCCGGCAGATGTTTTGGGGGTAAACACACCTAAAAACAGCAAAAAAACCCACCCCAAATTAAATCCAGCTTCGTTTCACGTGCTGCTAATAACTAAAGATTTTATTATGTTTAAAGCTTTTAATTCCACGAGTAGTGAGTTTGCAAAGTAGAACCTACTGCATATTTTAAATCAAGTAAGTAATTAAGTAAGTAAGTTTAGTTTTCACTTTTCAGCCAAGTTTTTTTATCACTGTACATTGAAATAAAAAAAATCAGCGAAAAACCCAATAAACCCAAAAAAATCCACCGGGTTGGGTTTTTTAAAAACCCGTTATTTTCAACCCTGTAGCAGTGTCACAATGCAGCATGTAATTTTACTACATGCTGAAATTCTTTGCGACTCGGTAATCTGCGGCACTGAAGTGACCGATGATCAAGAAGATCTTGTGGTGTAATGTACTTCTGTTTGCATGTCTTCTCTACCTCGTATACATTGAAGTGTTCAACATAGCAAATTGTGTCTAACTCATTAACAATGAAGTGAACAATACGGTCATTGTCCACAAACACACAAATAAGCTCGCCAAACAATGGCATGTCATTCATTACACCGATGAGGAGTGTTTGACCTGGACGATATGTTGTTCCATTCAGAGTAATCCACTTAGCGTTGAACAAAGGACACTTTATTCCAAACTGAGACAAAGAAATTTCAGTCTCATCACCATCTATTGTGTCACTGACCACCATGTTACCAGTCCCAACAACTAAGTCATACTCACTAAGCGAGTCATTTGAGAAAATGCGGTAACAAAATTTCAGCTGATGCTTGTGTGCCAAAGACTTAGAAATATTGCGAAAATTGCATATCATGTGTGCTGTTCGTTTTGCCTCCCCATGCTTTGATTCAAATCGCAAACTTGAGAGCCAGCATAGTGGCCCGAGTGACTGCATAGCAGTAGCATAATGCACCATAAAATGGTGCTTTGGTTTCAATGTGTCATTAAAATGTTTGACATATAATTCATGATGCTCTGCAACTAAAGTGCGCAACAAAACAAGTTCCTCAGCACTAATGCTGTGGGCAAACAGTAGATCCATTATTTGACACAGGATCAAATAAAAACTCCAAACTTCATCTCCTTCTGGCACAAGATCGCCAACCATCAGAGAAAAATACTTGACAAGTTGTAACATCTCAATAGCTTTCATATTTAGCTGATGATCTGAAGGCTGTGCGAATGTCACAATAACGGGAGGTTTGTTGGAAGCATCATCCAGCCCATATTCAAACCCCTGGATGCGAGCATTCAAAACGTCAAAATTCATGAATTTGCGTTCATTTACTACATAGTGGATAATGTGGCGCATATCATATGCACAAACGCCTTCGAGCAAATCATGCATTATATCAAATACAGAGTTCATGGTTACATGAAACCCTGGGATTTCATTCCAAATTGCATTAGTCTTCACACCAGTATGGGAGACATTGTTAGTCACAAGATCAGCAGCATAGTTGACAGTATTTCTTAGGAAATGCTTATCTTCAAACAACATTTCTGCAGTGGTATGTTTGCTGACACGACAAGCTCGGCAAAAATGGTTAGCACTAAAGCTTTCCGTGTACCCAAGTATAGAATTTAAACCCAAGTTGTCTCCGAGAATTTGTACTAAAATAAATTTGATCTCGCAATTCTGTCCAGCAATATTTATTTGAATGCCATGCTGTTGAAGGTATTTTATCTCTTCTACGAGTGTTCGCAGCACAGACTCGCTGCCATAAAGTGACCTGTCTTCAGAAAAGAACAGAAGTGTCAGAAACAGATTTTTCAGCTGTGAATTAAAACGTGGAGGAAAGCATTTCAGACATGCATAAATGGCACCCAATTTATACACACCAGCACGTGAACCGAGAGGGTTTGCAGTTTCAAAGTCATCAAAATACAGGACAAAAGGGACAATTAATCGATTCTCTGCCTGCTGAAAACCTCTACTTTTCCACAAATCACCATCAACAAAATCTTTCATAACTGGAACATTCTGCTCCTTATTCATATATACCTTTGCCTTCTCAAACATTTCAGGCAGTCCAAAGAAAGACATAAATGTTTTTCTTAGTGGAATATGCTGAGCCGTTGCATTTACAGGAACCAACACCGATGTTTTATTAACAGTTCGATTTTCAAACCTGTGACCAACAGTAATAGCTTCTGGTGCAATATAGCATCCAGAGTTCTGAAAAAATTTCAACTGTTGATGCTGACTTTTGAGGCCAGTGAATAGATCACCAAGGTGACTGAAGTCATCTAACAAAGAGAGAACCATAGAGTCATTCATATCAATATTGAAGGTTTCCAAAAGATGTTTAGTTTTACAATGAAGAAGATGAATTAAATCAGAACTAAAAAATTCTTGTACATCTTCCACAATTTGGTCAACAGTAGAGGCTGGAATGCTAGAGTGGCTCTTGAGTTTTGCAATGAATCGTGCTGCAGCCAAACATACTCCATTCTCATCAAAGAAGGATCTGGTTTCAACAATGTCTGGTGACTGAGATACATCATTACCAGAAAATTCATCCTCGACTGTATGCAGTTTGGCATCACAAGAACCAGTGGAATCAGCAACTGAATGAGCACGGGAATTATTAGACAACAACTTACTGTGTTCTGAGAAAATATGTCGCCTCAGTCCCTTTAACGACTGAAAATCCCTTTGGCATCCTCCCTGACCACAAATGTAGTTACTAGAAGGCATTAGACTGTGGTACACCTTAAAGTGGACAGACAAGGAATGCCACCCGCAGAATAATTTTTGACAAATAAAACATAACAAACAGAACGATTCAAATTCTTGTTTTCGTAAACTGCGAATACTGCCATTGCTAGAGAGAGATAAGACATCATTACTCACTTCATTTTTCAGTAGGTCTAGCTTTGCCATAAAGCGTGCTCTCTGTCCGATTTTTGGTAACAGAGGAGCCACCAGTGTTTCTGTCATTGACAGTAATGCATATTTGTCAATATCTTCATCTACAATTACAACAACGAACTTTCACTATATGCACATTCACAAATGACATCAGTTTTCCATTAGACAACTTATTTTCTGCTCAACTTGAAAATCGATGCTTTGTAAATGCATAATACTGAAATTAAGGCGCTCGCCGCTTGCCATAGACATATAAACTGTCATAGGTGGTTAAAAAGACTTTTGCTATCATTCAATCAATCAATCAATCAGAAAAGGATTAGAGTGACCAAAGTAACGAATGTTACTGCGAGACCACTATTACAGTGCTAATAAAATAAAGGATCGAAATAAAAAAGTTTTTAATTGGTGCTGGAATGAGCGCAGTGGGGGCACATGTAGATAAGTAGGCGCAATGCTATAACTGGCACTAACCCTTACTGCTGAACCCTAACCGACCCACGAGGCGGTATAATACTGAATAAGTACTATAATATTTTATGACGGTTAATGCTATAACTGACACTAAAAAGGGAGAACAGGGATTGCGCCTACTTATCTTCATACTACCCAAGTGGATTTCGACTAATTCATGGTTTTTCAACGTCTATTACAATATCAAAAAATTATAAAGGGAAGTCTTCAACCCGTGTTTGGCCCTGTAACGCATGCAATAAAGTGGCTACAGGCTGAGTCTGTCATATATGATCATTACATCATAGAGATGTACCGATACTATAAAGAGAAAATCGATAACTAGGGCAATTTTTACGTGGCCCGGCCGGGCCGGTTTTTAGGCTTCACCGTTGTTTCACGGTGTTGGGTTGTTCCATGTCATCCACCCACGAATGCAATTTACAAAGACCACAAATGCAGTCGTTAGTTACCTTTGAACGCTCCGATACATTCCTCGAAGCCCCATTCTGTCAACTTTTCAACTACAAAAGCATCCGCCATGTCATCAACCAACGTGGCCTTTCAACAACAGCTTGTGAAAATGGCGGTCAAACTCACGGTCATGTACCAAGTAAGTAAATAAATAAACAGAAACAGAAACAAAAACAAAAAACTAAGGGCATAGGCGTTAGCCTCTTCGCCCGCATCTTAAAGTGTTCGATTACAAAATAAATAAATGAAGAAACCTTGATAACAATTTCGTTTATTTAATCGGTTGATAATCTAACTTCTACTTAAAAATCCTGTTAGTTCTGCCTTATAGTTGTAAATAAATAAGTACATCAAATAAATGGTACAGCAGTGGACATGACCTAATAATATTAAGCATACATTAAGCAAGCAAAAATTCAATAACAATAAAACAACTTCAGTGTGTCAGTTGACTTGCGATCAAGTAATTCAAATGAACAACACGTTATTTCAACTGACCTGCAAGCTGCAGTAGGCTGAGCAATAGGCCTAAGCATGTCTTATCCACTGTAGGCCTCTTCATTGATTTTCAATTCTAGTAAAATGTCCGGTAATAAACAGCATAAGTCTATAATATTATCTACAAATATATGCGTTATTTTAACCAGCTTTGCTTTTGTCAACTTCTCCAGATTTCAGTACAGAGATGCGATGCACCGTGCGCGTAGCCCTATGTGTGATCAGTTATGCCTGGCCGAGAATCGAACTGAAGACTTGGTTCTCATATATAACTCGACCATGATAGTTAAGGCCTAATGTCACCAAGTCGCACTACACTACACAACATCGTGAAACACATTAATCTACAATTAATCTGTGTACATACCCACTTGTGTAGGGCCTATATAGTTGTCTAGGTCAACAGAATGTGTCTGAGATGCAAAGTAGACCTATCCTATGCCTTCCTCATATTGTTTGACATTGCCGTAGACAAATTAATGAATTAGCATTTCATCTGCATGGTAAACTGACACCTTGTCTAAATTCTGTGATTTATACTTAAAATAACTTTGGTTAGGCCTATATTATAAAAGCCGAGCCCGCAACCAAACTTTTGGTTGCCACAACCAAACACGCTAACCAAATCAGCCAACCAAACGAATTTGGTTAATGCAACTAAACTGTTTCTAAGCGTGTGTCATAATAATTTCATTTGTGTCCATCAGTTCTTATATTCTGTCTTCCAATTACTGATCACTTAATATATTTTAAATATAATTAC
>Ga0209260_10000527_pt1 | contig 13889 bp, 10 predicted proteins | sample WorMetTypGCAVOLI_FD_187421 | JGI IMG/M metagenome (GOLD analysis project Ga0209260, IMG submission 187421) | Marine gutless worms symbiont microbial communities from Max Planck institute for Marine Microbiology, Germany - Olavius algarvensis... ...
GGAATTTAAAGTCATGCACTTGCTCCAATGATTCTCCTTCATGGTCCACTTGCACTGAGATATTGTCTTGTCTGCTGACCACCATTATTTTGGACTTCTGTGCATTGATATACATGTTGTAGCATGCACTTTCTTGTACCAAATCTTTGAAAAATTTCTTGATTCTTTCTTGTGTTCTGGCAAGTAATGTTGTGTCATCTGCATATCTTAAGTTTGTTATTCGTCTTCCACTAATCACCACCCCTTCATAATTCTCCTCTACTGTCCTCATAATACGCTCTGCATATAGGTTGAACTCTGTCGGTGAGATGTTGCAGCCCTGTCTTGTACTCTGTTCTATAGGGAACCATGCTGTATTTGCGTTACAGTTGAGAAAACCAACGGTGCATTCATCAAGATGTCTGTGGCCTTGCGCCCATTCCATCAAATTTGTTATGCATTAGGCAGAAACCCATTTGTTTCATTAATAAGCATTGGGTTGTTGTTGATTGTAAATTTCAGGTGCATCTGCCTCTACAGCTACAGCCACGGCTTCTGCATCACAAACAGGCAGTTCACAAACATTGACAAACAGAAATGCAAACGGTGGTGATATGTCAGCACCATTGTTTGTCAACCACGCGCAACTTGTTGACGTGAACACGGATGGTCTGTTGCCTTCAGTCCAGCATTCTCCAAGTAGCACTTCAACTGCGAGTGACGGTAAACGTGTTCTTTACATCATTTCTTCAATAATTTGTGTCCCAATGAAAACGAAGCCACATAATTCTGTCTGCTGTTAATGGCAAATGTTACAGCAGACTTACATTATTTGGTATAGAAATTGTTCCCCACGCACACGCATATGCACATGTGCACATACACACACACAAACACACAGGTGATGTTTTCCTGATCTTATGCAATTTTGTTATGAATTTGGGTTCCACAAAAAACCATTTACTGCAATGAATAATAGTACATAAAGTTTCTGTTATAGTTATGAATACTTGCACTTTCTTCATATCCGTTAGTGAAGCATGGATCTAAATTGGATCTAAATTGGTTCATATTTCAAAGTTGGTGCAAAAAACATTTTGACTAACTTCCTTGTTGTTCACAAAAAATGTGTTTGGCCACATTTCTATGGCTGACAGTGTAGATATGATAGAAGTTGCATGTTTGAGGGTGGCACAGTATGGCATACTTCTAGTTTTACGTTATATTATTGGCGGTAATACCGGGTAACGCCTTCGCTCGTTCTGCCAGCCTGCCACCCCTTGCGCAGCAAGTGGACTCGCCCAAAGGTGGACTCATCCTGCACTCCGATTGGCATGCACACAGGTAACTGGGCCACCCATTGCCTGCAATCTCCAGCTTTCAGTGTGTATATGTTGGTGCTTTTAGGACATCTCCAGCTGCCTGCTTGGTCGGTGACAGAACGAATGACGGAATGACAGACATAATAATGTTGCAGTCTTATATGTGTGTAGATGTGTGTATATATATATTTATTTAGTATTTTAGTTAGTTCTTTATTTACCACCGTGAATGCTTCATTGTGGTTTTCACAGTAGTAATAATGGCTCCAGTTGCTGAAACATTGCCGACAGTGACAATGACATCAGCAGAAGCAACTACGCAGATGCCAAGCACTGCTGGTTAGTCTTTACATTTCTTCATTTTGTAATGAATGCAAAGTCTTGTCTTCATAGCTATGATAGTTGACTGTGTTGTTTGCTTTTGCAAACACTAGTGGCAAGTGCATATTTGACTGTTTAATGCGGAAGACATGTGACACACTTCATTTTGACTTCTCCTCATGGTACGACGACATCTGGTGAAAATGGCATCATTGTATTATATCAAAAGATGACAGCGAGTGGTTATGAATATATTTCATTTATGAGACAGAAGGTTTTATGCCTAGAGGTATACCTAATAACAGTTGGACCGAAGTTCAAAACTGTTTAAAGTGTTTGCATTTGTCTTTGTGTTGGCTACTTTGAAGATCACTCTGGCGCCAGAAATGAAGAAACGGTAACATCATTTCGGTTTGACTGATACAAAATGGCATGGGGTATGACTTTCCAATCCCACCCCATGTCGACGGAATTAACCTATTCACATAAATATTGTTATGATCCCAATCCCTGTTGGTGCTGCCCAATGACAGCCAGTGTCAGTCACACATTAATGATCATTTGAAGTAATCGTTGGCTTATTGCAACTGCTGTCTTAATTACAAATTGAATGCTTACACTAATGACCACAGAGTTGTACATTGTGCACTGTTGGTGCCCGTATAGTTCACTGCCCCTAACTTTACATCATTAATGGGAATACACTGGACCAACCCCCAGCACCATAGTAATACCAGAACATTTGAGGAGTACAGCATTACCAGAAACACTATCCCCATCCCCATGCCACTGTTTCTTAGTGACAAGTTTGCATGTTTTACATCATAATGCAGCGTAGGCCCTCCAGTTCCTAACATTTACACTGCATTCTGAAATTTACTGATCCGATTTTCTGCATGTGAAATGGGACACTATCAGAAATTTGCTACGGAAAGTTTTGTTAAACTGATCAACTCAGTTCCAATTGTTGATCCACGAAAAATGTTCCGTGGTCAGAGCAGTGTTTTAACCTTACGTTCATTTAGTTCACTAACTTACTAGTTTGTGTTTGTTTTGCTTGTACTAACATCCTATAGACATATGTCGCTACCTGATGTAGATGTGAGTCATGCCTCTATTGTGTCATACAGGTTAAGCCTGCAACCAGACAGCTGCCTGTGTATGATTTTTGCACGATTCCCATTTCTGGTCATCAGTTTTTGTTTAGCAGCTCTAGTGTTTTCACCAAAAGGGAAGACATTACGTGAATATGGGATATGGACTAAATGTTACTTTACGCATGTAAATCTATCAAATTTACTGCAGATTACTACAGTGGCAAATGTTATTTTTTTCTGACGCTGTGTGATACATCTCATGAATTTGGAAGCAATCTGCATGTCATGTTCTGTTTAAATGATTTTCACTGTCTGCTAGCTGACACCTTTAGTACAACAAAACGCTCTGTTGTCCCTTAAAACCGTGTGATGCAATTGCACTGTACTGAATGTGTTGTTGATATTTTCAGCCATTATTCTCAGTAGTAAAAGTACGCCACAACCAGTCATTAGTTAAACTTTTTGAGCATTTGAATGCTGCCAGGTGTTTCTAGTCGAGTGGGACTTTAAACGCTACTATACCACGCCTATCGGCCGATAGCAGCATCCTACTTATGCATGTCTGCGACTTGCTTGCATTGCAGAACAGTGATCGCCATGTACGTGACTCAACGGGGCAGACTGAAACTGGGTTTCACAACGAAACATTCTCTGCAGAAATGGTGTCCGAACTGCACGAAGGTATGATGTTTTTGCTGTGATAGCCCCGGTTGTTCTGTTACTCGGTGCTGGCTATCGACTATTCTATCTGTTTGGTGAAAACCGATGGGGGTGGGTGTAGAGTTTTATCTCTATACGACTGTAAGTACAGCCTTAATCTACTTACTCAAACCATAATCGAATATATTAACAAACAATTAAAACATACAAATGTTACAATAAGGCTGGCACTGTCAGTGATGCATATTGTGTAGTATGTTTGTGTTATATATTGATCCATCAGTATTTCAGTACCATGCAGCAGTGTGAAATGATTTGACAGCGAAGAGGTGATGACTTCAGTGGCTCGTTGAATGAACTGTACAGTACACGCTCAGTGAGCGAGAACTAACATTTTCAGTGGCCTTGTTCCAGCCTTAACCCATATTAACCCCCAAGATCGGATTAATCCAGGCATACTGAGTCGAACAAGGCACCGTTTACAGCTACATTTACTGATAGCCTGCACCGGAAATCCTGTTAGAAGAATGTGTAGGGATCAGATTATGAATCTGGGCATTCTTCTTCTAATTTCAACACTCAGTTTTTGCAGAAAGCTGTAGAGTTGCTTGAACATGCTAATTCTGTGACATGGTTCAGAAAATGTATAGCTGCATGTCTGTGTCATTTGTACAGCATTTGCCAGTGTGTCGAACACATTGACAGATGACATCCAAATGATCCATATTCACCGCAACAGGGCATTGGAGGAAGCACTGCAGCTCTACCATGATGATGCCGAGCTGCCGTTACGACAGGTGAAGGTGGACTTCATTGATGAACTCGGTGATGACGTGGGCGGTCTCACAAAGGACTTGTACACTTCGCTGTGGGTGGAAATCCTGCAGCAGTACTTCTTTGGTCACTCAGCAGTTGTACCACATCTGCCATTGTACAAACAGTGCGAGTTGCGATGCAACTTTCGTGCAATTGGCAGAATTCTTGCGCACACGGTGGCTCTACTGAAGATAGTTCCTGCACGCCTCAGTCGATGTTTTCTGCTGTGCTTGTCGCTTGGGCCATCACAGATTACGGATGACCTACTGCTAAGTGATTTCAGGTACTTAATCTGTCACAAATATGTGTTTGCTGGTTAGTAACGGAAAGACACTTTTATTGCATTGTTACACATTTTGCACGGTAGGTCTGTGTGGGAGCAGGAGTGGGATCCATGTGCCATGTTCTGTCAATACTGTGCATCATACATAAGCCACTTTGCGCGGCTGAAACGCCAATTGACAAAGTATAAAATGTAACGTGGCTCGCATCACCATATGAAATACTATAAAGCACTGTAACTTCGCTGCATCTTAATTTTTCTATTTTGACGTTAAAAAACTTTGCTGAAATCTATTGGATAGCCTTATGAATTTTTTCAGCATTCTGCAATTGACTTAGCACTCGTATGTGACAGTGCTGCTGCCGTGCGGCCATTTGGCAGTAGCTGGCCTTCTTGTTACATTGTCTGTGAACGTATTGCTGTACTCATTCACTGTATTCCAGCTGTTTCTATTGTCTTATGTATATTGCTGTGTACACGGACAGGATGTTCCTGACTGACAGCGATCGAAATTTGGTCGACAAAGCACTTGCTGACATGAGCAGCCTGTCGGCGTCACAACGCGACGAGCTTCTATCGTTGTTTGGCACATTCGGCATGTTCTGTAATCCACGTCCGGCCAACATCAGGCAGATGGTTTTGATGATAGCTCGACAACAGCTCATTGACCTGCCGGCGCCGTTTGTGGATGACATGAAGCTGGGGATACCCAGTGTTCACGTAGACCTTTTCTGGTCCCAGCTTACCTTGCCAGCAATTGATTATATTTTCGTGCAGCAGCTGCCGACGCCTACCCGTGTGTCCAGCATCCTCACGCCACAGGATGAGGATCTGCGACAAGAGCAGCTTAATGCGCTCTACTATCTGCAGCAATTTGTCGCTGCTCTTGATCCAGAAGAGCTGTCTTCATTTCTGCATTTCGTGACTGGAAGCACTGTCATGCCAAACACCATTGGGGTCACTTTCAACAATCTCTGTGGAGAGATAAGAAGGCCCATAGCACACACATGCTCGAACATGCTAGAGCTGTCTTGCACTTACAGTTGTGTGCAGGAACTTAAGCGGGAATTCATGGCAATTCTGCATGACCCCCAGTGTTTCGAAATGGACATGGCGTGACTTGAAGATGTTTTGTCTTGTGTTGTATTGCTTTGTCACTGTGAATCCAAGCTCATACCACTTTTCATCCATTTGTTTTTGTTTTGTTGCCTGCTTCGTTTGTGCAAAGTATCATCATGATTCCCCATCGTCCTGCGGAGTTCACGTGACAGCGTGATATACCAGTGGTCTTGTTGTAAAGATAAGATTAAAAATACACAACATGCATGTATGGTTTGCAGCAGTCGAAACTTAGAAAATATTCTGTATTAATACAAACACAAAAAATACACAATGAAAAAATGCCAGGTAAGGATAAAAGCATGAACATACTTGCGTTGCGCCGTTTCGCCAGGCTTGACGGCGGGGGAAAATATCCCAGCGGTAAAACATAAGTCCGCTTTCGCCTACTAACGTAGACGAGCGACCTAATTACGTAACTGTCCGCACGTGGTCTATGCTACTACAGATTGACGTCAAATTCAGCAAGCTTTGCTATAATGGTGTCGTATTTTATTTCAATGTCACTTACAGACTCCAGTGCTACGTCAAGTTGCTGCTGCTGCTCACTTGTGAGAACGACTGCAGGAGCAGGAGGTACTTCGGGCTCGACAGCACTTGTATCAACCCCTAGCTCACTGAGCCTGCTAGACAAACGCTCAAAAAAGTTTTCCCCACAGTCACGTAGCTCTGTAGCAACTGTTCCTGATTCAGCATCAGCTGCTTGTAAAGATCCTTCTATCCACAGCTGATTTGGCGTTTTGTTGTGAGCCGTGCGGATACGGTGCATATTCCAAGCTGCAGCAAAGCTTGCCAACTTGTCATTAATGTCGGGCAAAAAAGCTTTATGCAGAGCAAAGCGATGCAGCTCATCATCTGCACGCAGCTTCCCAGCATCCTCCATGTTGTAAAATCGCATGTACAGCGGCTGCGTGACTTCTTTGTGGACGTCTCTCCACAACCTTTCGATGCGTTGGTTGTGGACCGACCGACCAGTTATGAAACTACCACGATGGCTGCCTCGGAGCACGTTCATCAGCACCCCGACAAGTATGTTTTCACCGCCACAGTCGCAGCGCACCCGTGAAGGAAGGCCATAAGAATTGCAGGCAGTTGCAAAGGCAGCCAGTACATTGTCGGCACGATTAGTGGTGCTGCAGCGTAGGTACACTATCAGACGAGAGTAGCCGTCAATGCCTGCATGAGTGTGAAAGCCCCATCTGTTAACAAATAAAAAGTTGCAGAACATTAACAAATTATTGCGTTAGTACTACATTATGAATTGGAAAAATGGGCCAAATTTAAATACACAAGCTTTGCCTTCCTTTGCCGACAGCCACTGTTCCGACACCCGTTATTCCGACAAGCGCTAGTGAGGGTATGCAACATGGGCTGGCCGATTTGTTTTCTTCTGGTGCAAGCCCTGTTCCTTCTCTTCCGTTATATTCCCTACACCGTCGTCCCCTTTCCCTCAGTTCTTTTCCCAAATTCTTTCCACAATTTTCCCTCCCCATGTCCTTGTCCAGCTCCCACCCCTTTGCTGCTGCAAAACGACCCCCTAAAAGCAATCTGCTATGTAGGCCTGTACTGTATAACTGAGCACTCCATCATTCAAACGGCATCACCGCATTTTAAGCATTTTTCGTACTGGAAAAGTTTCTGATGGCGACTATTTCTATGAATGCTGTTTTTTGCATCGTTCGTAATCACCAAACTCATCCACTCATCCATTGGTGTACCCAAGGGGGTCAAAGAAAGTGTGATAGAATCTCCCTTATCCTGTCAAAAACTTGATAGACGGTATTTAACAAAGAAACGTGTCCAAATGCGTCAAAATATGCTATTATAAACAAAAATACAACAAAAATTCTGAAAGTAATAACTGAAAACTATGCGTAAAATTTTGTCAAAAGTTGCACCATAACGTACTATTTTGAGACATTTTTAAAAATCTTCTGCTGAGGGGCACTACCCCTCTCATGACCCCTCCCCACTGGAGAGGAGACACCCCCTTTCTAGTCCCCATCCCACTCGGTGCCTCGGGCGCTCGAGCCCCGCTTCGTAAAATGCTATAACTACGCCAGTGACCCCATGCACCCCTTTCGGCGTTTCAACCCCCCATTGCAACATCCTGGGTAGGCCACTGACTTTTGACGATACTTACCACATTTTTGTGCATTTTGGAATAATGCCAAGGCCGTACTTAAGGGGGCAGTGTTCAGAGTTCAACCACCAAAATTTTGACAAACATCAAACATTTTCTGCATTATTTTAGTACATCACGTCTACTGGCGCCGGAATAACGGTTGTCGAAATTGTGCGTGTCGAAAAAGCAGGTGTTGGAATAATGGGTGTCAGAATAACGTGTCGGAATTGCGGTATATACCCCTTACCGACAACCACCCACATTAGGGGGATTGCCTGTTCGTGATCACTAGTTTGTAAGTCATAGCTTCATTAGTTTCAATTAAGCAAATACTGTTTGAAATGTCGTAGGTGCATGGGGCAGAGCCTTCGTCGTGCCACAGTCGAACCGCTTCATTGCGAAATTGTGTGATTTCGGGAGATTGTCTTCCGCCCTTTACAATAAAAACAGTCAAAATAGCACATGTTTAAAAACAGGTACAGTGATGCAGGGTCCGACTTTTTAAGCAAGCAGGTCATAAATTTTGCTCTTCAGTCACGTGTTATGACTTGAAAAAAGTCTATATTTTTAGACTGGAGAAGAAAATGGAAATGACATGACATCTGTTTTTGACCATGGAAACAGCAAAGTAAAAACAAACAATGGGATTATGATGCCTTTGTAAATCCACCACATCTACGTTGAACAACATTGTCTCAGTGACCTGGCGATGCAAGATCTACACCAGGCTACAGTGTTACTCAATAACAATATGTATTCTCAATCCCATGTTTCTAGGTGAAAATTTGCCAATACATAAACATGGGGGTCAATAATGCAACGGACAGACTGAAGGCAATAGAATGAAGTTCTAAAAGAGCCTAAACATGGGTAATGCCTAACAATCTTAACAAAATCAACCTTTCAATCATATTGAAAATGTACGACACACATTTTGCTTACCGCACTAATTTCAGATGGCTGTCAATGTGCCATAGACTGTTTGGCGCAGGAACACGATAGCAACGCCTAGCCACCGTTTGGCTCCATCTAGTTGCTGCTGCAACAGGGTTGGTGGCAGTGACAGCTCTCCTGATTCGTGCTCTTTGTACACGTAGACCTTTCGACCGCAGATATCCAGATAACATCTGCAAAATGTTGATAAAATGAGATACAGCAATGTAAGACGAGTACCGCAATGACGTTCACACATTTGACCAAGCTAACTCTAGGTTAACTTTAACCGGCCAGTAATCTCCGGTTAAACTCCATTAAAAAGTCGCCGACGAATTTAACAGGCGTTTTGTGCAAAAATGTAGATATGACAGAAATTTAACTATAGAACGGACAATTTTATTCGTCCTCTAGATTTTCCATGCAGAGATGATTATGAAAAGACAAGTTACAAGCAGTAATTTCGTTCGAATAACAACCATTGCAACGGCTGCCAACACAGTCACACGCCGAGACTGCATGTGGGTGCCGTGGCGATGTCAATCGACGAATGCATTTTGGCAGTTGTGGCCTTGTGGGATGTTTTATACGGAAATTTGGGGAACTGCAATGAAAGTGTTTTATAATCTATACACGTAACTACGATTGCTGTATCAAAACATTCGTGGTACGAGATTCCAATCGGTGCATGTTTGATTACATTTCCTTGGTGTCGCGTGACATCACGTGACGTAATCTGACCAATCACAATGCTTAACTGTCCAGTTAGTAAACCTCCAGTTAAAGATATCCGATAAACGCATTGGATAGTTAACCTCCGGTTAAGTTAACTGGAGGTTAACCTCCGGTTAGCTAACTGGACGTTAACTTCATTTCCGAGAAACGCACCCTTAGTGAGGGGAATTTCAAACTTACTCATGATGGATGATCCAACTTTACAGTCAAAAACGTCTGTAGGCTGGATGGGACAGCTGTCCTTTATGTCACTCAATAAGAAGTCTACACACTGAAAGAAACAGGAAAATGATACATTTATGTGTAGCACTGTTCATAGACTTTTTTTTTACCTCCACTCCGCAGTTTGGAGACTGTGACTGAAGCTCAGACACATGGTGATTGAGGTCAGCATCAGTCACATCGGCATAGCGATCGCGCAACTTCAGCCCCATTTCATACAGACGGCTATACACATACGAGACAGAGCAGCCAAGACATTCAGCCATGTTCGGTGCCGTGAAGCCTTGATTAAACAACGACTGCACTTGACTGTCTGTCACGTCCATCCTGGGACGTCCACGCCCTGAGCACGACGACAAAGTGAACAGGAGTTCACTAGTTCAGTAAAACATAAAATGCTATTCAGCCAAATATTCTGTCCTAATATCAATACCCTAACCGTAACCCAAATGGCATTCTGTATTAGGCAATGAAACGTAAAAAGTTACAATTATTACACATTCACATTCCATGTACAACAGCAACAGGATATCAAAATGTCACATTACAATAACTCAATAGTGATTGAAAAAATGTGAAACATTTCAATTCTGCACAAATTTACAATTGTCGTATGAAACGTTAAATGGTACATAAACACAATAATATTGCAATTGTATAGTGGATAATTGTATAGTGTTAAATGAAAATAGACTGTACGCTAAAAAAAACTGGGCCACTTTTATTTTTACTGTAACTTTGGCAAATGTTGGCCGATTTTAATAATTCTTTCACTGTCCGAATAAGAAATTATTTCTACATAAAACCATAGATAAATTTACCCCATGGGCCATCACCTGAATTTTACAGATGCACGACGTTGTAAACTGTAACTATGTGCAGGAGTGAACTGCCGAAAGAAGAACAAAGAAATTATGTCTTTGTTCTTCTGTCTGGGTTATCACACGGCATGACCACAGACTTCAAAAACAACAAAAGCAAAAACAATGACGTCACGCAGACCTTGCACAGTAAGTAAGTAAATAACACGCAGATAATTTCTGTCCACAGCTTGAAAGAATCATTAAGTTCGGACAGCAATTACCAGAATTACGGCAAAAAGTTCCCGGGGGTCCACTAATAATTAGTGGACCCCCGGGAACTTTTTGCAGTAATTCTGGTAATTGCTGTCCGAACTTAATGATGGGTGTTTACTGGCAAATACACTGTGAGTCACAAAAAACTGGGCCACTTTTATTTTTACTGTAACTTTGGCAAATGTTGACCGATTTTAATAATTTAATAACACGGTGAGGCATAATTATTATGCCTCACCGTGTTACGTTCATATTCATACTTGTGCTAGTTTTTAAAAAGGTAATGCAGCAATAAAGTTAAGGTACAGTGGAAAATGTTACTTGGATCTCATCTGCAAATGATTTATGGTTACAAGAGTGAAAGAATTATTAAAATCGGTCAACATTTGCCAAAGTTACAGTAAAAATGAAAGTGGCCCAGTTTTTTGTGACTCACAGTGTATTTGCCAGTAAACACCCACCTGACTTATTTCGAGACTAGACATTTTTATGGCATCGATACAATATGATAACACTGGCAAGCAATATTATTCAATTACTAGCTATTTAATAATGACATAATCTGATCCATTTATAGCCAATGACACTGGTTAAACATTACTGTTAAAATAATGTCACTGCAATACCTTGCAACTGCAATGGTTCCTGTGCTGATGGCAACAATTCCAGGCCAACCTCAACATTAGTGTCCACACCATGCTGGCTTTCCATTTGTACGGATGATAACTGCAACAAGCTGTCAATTGCTCCCTCGATGGTCTGTAAGGTGTTTGTTGCAATTCTTTCAGATATTCTGTGCAGATTCACCTTGCAGGCATTTAACTCCCTCACAGCATTTCTGATGTCCTGATTTTCCGCCAGCTTTCGACCACATTCCGTAACGGTAGCAGAAACTCTATCCAGTACACTTTGTACATTGTTATTTGTTTCAGCCATGACCTGTTGGCAACACATACCAATAGTGCAGATGATATATGATTGTAATATTGAAGTAACAACAACAGACATGCCAGTAGCAACCTGCCTCTGCCTGTGCAATGCATCACGGCTAATAGCTGCCAAATTTAATGGCAAAGTGCCTGTTTTATTTATTTAATTATATTTCATGTAATCTGTTACTGTACAGCACTCAATTCTGAGTACTGTCGTACAGTGGAACACATCTGTATGATGTCATCCCGTTCAGGCTTCTCCTCAGGGATGCCTCAAACGTATGGAGCATGTGCAGTGTGTACGCAACATTGCCTAGAGTTGCGAACACAGAAGGCAACACCGATCGCAGTTGTGGTACCGTCGGTCAGTCCATATCCCCCACCATGCTAGATAATGTAGCTGCTAACTAATGCAATGCTAGATGACTTGTAATGCTGAACAAGTTTTGTGTTTCGTGGCGTTGAAATTACTATAAACAATTATATATAGTGCTTTACATTTGAATTTGGGGCCGAGTTGACTTGGGACGAGTTGACCTTGGGGCCGAGTTGGTAGTGGGGCCGAGTTGTCTTGGGGCCGAGTTGACTGGGGCCGAGTTGGTTTGGTGCCTAGTTGACTGGAAACCAACTTCTTGTGTATGGTGGTGATAACTGAGTACACAATGCATTGCACTTGACTAAGCGTGGCCGATCTTCGTATGCACCCTGGGCCCTGGGGTATATGTGCCGAGTAGCGCGGTCAGGGCATTATGCGTCACTCTATGCACAAAATACTCAGTCTACTGTGGGCTATCAAGAAAAAATAGGATTGAGGTTCGGTTATGTCAGTTGCATAGTAGTTCTAAGCCTACGTAATTCAGTGCACCCTGCAGCTTATTCAGCTATTTTTTGAGCTGGATGTGTCGGCGTCGTTCGGCACAAATTCCCATGCATTTAACCTCACACGGCTAGCTGTGGACCTGTTGCGCGTTTTCAGGATTTGGGGCGTTCTCGAGATGGCCTTTGGGCGTTTTCAGGATCGTGAAACGGCCAGACCATCTGGAGGATTGGGGGCGATCTCAAGATCGGCCAAGGACATTTTCAAGATTCGCAGGAAGACATAGTCAGACATAATTAGAGAACTGTAATAAGTCAAAAATTATAACTAACCATAACCATTCCTACTGAATCCAAGATCTAGGAGGCCAGTGCCTAAGTTAACGCCGATGCGCCGATGTTCACATCGGCACCGATGCAGTTAATACCGGAACCGGTGACATTGGTGGCTTTGGTAAATCTTGGTAAAATGTGATAATTTGCAAAGGACAGTGCTAGCGGTAGATCGGCGATCTAGCGCTAAACCCAGTATTTTTACTAGAGGTAGATCGGCGCGCTATTTTCCGTCTCGCTAGATGGCGCAACCGTCGAAACTGACGTAAGACAATACATAAGACAACACCCAAATTAAGATGTCACATTTTAAATAAGTTTTCAGTAGGGCGAAGGCACTGGGGGTGGGCGTTAAGATGGCTAAAGCCCCTAACCCTGGCACTAACCCTTACTACTGAGCCCTAACCGACCCACGAGGCGGTATAATACTATAACTGGCACTAACCCTTACTCCTGAACCCTAACCGACCCACGATCTACTTAGCCCCTAACCCTTACTACTGAGCCCTAACCGACCCACGAGGCGGTATAATACTATAACTGGCACTAACCCTTACTCCTGAACCCTAACCGACCCACGATCTACCGCTAGTAATTTCCGGCTGGTTAAAGGTAGATCGCCGATCTACCGCTAGAATTAACGTTTGCAAAAGTGCAGTATATCTGTACGAAAGATCACACTGACAGATAAAACTGACAACTATTTACAAATAGTTAGAACTAGATGACAAAACTACCGACTAAGCCACTGAATCAGTAGAATAAACTACACTTTCACATTGTTGTTGTTTATTAGTGACGGTTCACCGGCTAACGAAGAATACATATGAACTACCATAGATAAACAGTTAATGAGGTTTATAAATATTCATATATGCATTACAGATATCTGCAATTCTATTTCAGAATGATATCTATAAATGATTTGCAGATATCTTAATTTAATTGCAGATATCTCTAAAGAGCATGCAATTAGAGATATCTTCAATTGAATTACAGATATCTACAATTATTTTAGAGATATCTGTAATTAAATTATAGATATCTGCAATTATTTGCAGATATCTTCAATTCTGGATTAAATGTTAAAACGGCTTGCCATAAATAAGTGTCAATCCGT
>Ga0209260_10000530_pt1 | contig 13720 bp, 9 predicted proteins | sample WorMetTypGCAVOLI_FD_187421 | JGI IMG/M metagenome (GOLD analysis project Ga0209260, IMG submission 187421) | Marine gutless worms symbiont microbial communities from Max Planck institute for Marine Microbiology, Germany - Olavius algarvensis... ...
ATCGTGCAACTTCGGAAAGTAATTGCGTGAAAACTAATAAAGATAGACACATACTGTCTGCGGCGCAAATCTCCGGCATGGAGTCTAGTTTCTGGCGGTATAAGGTTTGTGCGGATATTCGGTCGGGATCTCTAGAAAGGAGACGTTAAAGGACAGTGGGATCGCGCGTTGACGCTCGTTTTGAACACCTTTTCTTGGCTTTCGAAAACTATTGCATAAGAGTAAATACAGATACACCAGTACCACAGCAAAGATTATGCGGGTATTCGCAGGGGTTCTCGAGAAAAGCGACTTCAAACGACAGTGGGGTCGCGCGTCATGCGCGCGTCTATAATAGCATTGTATGCTGAAGTGTATGCGCTGTGCGTAACAAATTAGCCGTATAATCGGACGTAGGCTCCTGGGGTGATTAGAGGCAGCTGTGGGCGATATAAATTAACTTAGCTACAAAGAAATACGTTGCTGACGCCCTGTTTCTAAGCGGTAGCTGAGCTTCTTGTACATTAGCCTACAGGCCTACAGGCAATGTCTGCTCATGTCACTGCACTCTGTCCATCCGGATTCTTTCAACTCAGACATTTACGTCCATTCACCCGGTCACTGACTACGGAAGCTGCTACAACACTGGTTCAGGCGTTTATATCTTGCCGTCTGGACTATTGCAACTCGCTTCTGTATGGAGTGACCGATAATGTCATGAGGAGAGTCCAGTCGCTGCCGAATGCTCCAGCACGCCTCATCACCGGAGCCAGACGCCGTGATCACATTATGCCGTTGCTATGTCAACTACACTTGCTTCCTGTTCGCTGGCGATTGGAGTTCAAACTCGCCTGTTTGGTGCGCCAGGCATAGTGCAGTCAAATACCTACCTATCTGGCTGATGATATCCATCTCCTCTCCCAACGCAACGACGATTCCTTCGGTCTTCCTCTGATAACATGTGCGCCAGTGTCACACTGGTGGCACTGTTGCCCCGCGAATTTGGAACAGTCTGTCACGTGGCCTGCGAACACTTGACATCAGCTACAAACATTTTTAAAACACTACTGAAGACATATATGTTTCGACTAGGCCACGGCGCTTTGTGACATTCTATATAAGCGCCTTAGAAATACTCCTACTTACTTACTTACACAGTAGCCTGTAGGCTGTGTAGGCTGTGAATACTGCGAGTTGATTGGTCACACTGAAGACAGCCTCATAGCGTGTATTATGTCAGTGGCGTCGTACACTGAAGATAACATTTTTGGGTCTGAATAGTCGCAATAATTTAGTTGCCTATACTGCATAATTACCGCAATAGCATATCATAGGCCTATGAGTAGGAGGGATATGGGCATTTCAAGCCGAGAAGCTATGCCGCTGACGCACCACAAGTCGGCAGTTAGTCCAATGACTGCAGGAGCAGGACGCCGCAGACTGCCGCAGAACCGGTGTCACGAAACACCGCACTGGCCCCAACATAGGTCTTTCCGCGATTTAATCATGCATATATCTAACATTCGGCAACAGCTAGCAGTGCCAAAATGTGCTAACCGCCGGCAGGGGTAAATTGAGGATTGCGGACTTGCGGACGGGCGAAGGGGTAATCTTTGGTCCGCATTTTACCTCAGTGCCAGTATTGCCCAGTGCCAGTATTGGCAACACGCTGTAATATGAATGTCTTAATACAATGTTTTATCAGGATACCTTAGGTTTTTTTGGCTGGGATAAGGAAGTATTGGGATGCATATTTTGGCTGTGGGAGCTGTGCTGTAGAGGGGTTAGGGGCAAATTTCCAGTAATAACCAGCAATACAATCAGCAATAATAATTATCCGGACTCGGGCTCTGTTTAGTGTTACTTTGTTGATTGGATAGTGGTCATATTTATAAATTGTACATCTTGTTGTGTGTTTGTCGTGTGTGTGTCGTGAGAATGTCACACCCTTCATCATCTTGATTTGCAGGCACCTTGCTCTCTGTGTGCTTGCCATGTCATGAGAATGTCGTGTGTATGTCACGACTGTGTGGTGTCGTGTGTTTGCCGTGTGTGTGTCGTGAGAATGTCAGACCCTTCATCATCTTGATTTGCTGGCACCTTGCAAAAATGGGTAATACAACCCTGTTGGTAAAAAAGGTTAATGCCCCCAAAAGCGAATACCTGGGTATTTACCTTTTCACGTAAATACCCAGGTTGCTTGAAGGTAACTTTTTACTTTTGGCATTAGTTTTTTTACGTTATCCTAGTCACGACTGCTACAGCTGCAAACGGGTTGGTCATGTTCCGCATGAAATCAGAAATCCATATTTGCATGAGTTAATAGCTGTTATGTTTGCTGTTGTATGTTATACAGTATACACACTACTGATAAATGCCATAACTTTGTGAGCCCATTACTATTTTTCCCCAAGGTAGATTTGGGTGGATTTTTATATTTGTATATTTTTATATTTATATACAGCATAAATAGTGGTTGGTGGCGTGGCTTAGCGGTAACGCGTTAGTCTCGATCAACGTAGTTACTCTACGCCGGGCCCGGTTAGTACTTGGATGGGTGACCGTGTGCGAGCGGGTAAACCATCTCGGTATGTAGCCAGTCAACTAGGTCGACTCAGCCTTCTACGCTCCGTGGGATGGTAAAATGAGTATCAGCTTACGGACTGAGTAATAATAAAATGGCGATGGCGAGTGTAGTTAACTGGCAGCCTACAGGCGGGCTTATGGTTCCAGCCGATCTGCTTGGTCCAAAGGTCGGCGGCCACCTGGCGCCGTGCTGCACTCATCACGTGAACCAGGGTGAACTCTCGCAATGCTTTAAGCATGATGGCAGCACCATAAAGATTGTCCTGGCATTATTATTATTATTATTATTATTATTCCTGCACATACCTATCAGAAAATATAAATATTGCTTGTGTACAAATTTTGTCCAGGTTCTACAGATATCCGGCTGACTATTGCTGCTAGCTGGTTGACAAAGATGACAACAGAACAGTGATATGTTTAGTTTAGAAGTGTTTCGTTCGAGCCGGCGAGGATTTCTAAATCAGTTTAAGCTGGTATACAGTCCACAAAGTGTATGCGCAGAGGAATAATGCGGGTAAGCTTGATGCATTATTATGGTTAGAATGATTGTGCAAACGTCCGATAGTCCGATAGTTGATAGTATCGGTCAAAACTATCATCTTATGCGATGGCGATGCGATAGTTTAGTTGTGTCAAATTAGCCATACCTAGCCTATTTATTTAACAGCATAAATAGTGTTTTGGCTATCACTGTGTCTATCTGTCGTCCGTCCGTCTGACTGTCACATGCTGATATTGTATCAAAACGACTTAAGATAGGATCACGATTTCATAACGATCGGATAGCTACGTCATTATCCCATTAGGCCAGATAAGTTCATCCAGAAATCCTAATGGGATCACCCCGAGCGAGAGCGTTAAATTAGAGGGGGTAGGCACTAGGTGCAGGGTTGTTAATATTGAACTATTGAAATTGTGGCAATGGTATTGGCAACATTTTTTCAGTATTGCCGTAGATATTGCAATAAGTTTTTATTTCAGTATTGAATTTACTATATTTAAATGCTTTTTGGCTGCATTTTAGCAATATACAATACCAATACTTTTTGGAGTAATGTTCACCTTAAGTAACCATTAGTGAACACCACTTAATTTGTTTACTTATTTCTGAGGTGTAATAATAAATATTTACTGATCAATGCCCATAAACGTTTGTATTTGCATTTTCGTGTATGTAAAAATATGATCTTTCTTGTGTTGCCCTGAATTTTGATTGCCTTAACAGACTTAAGACTTCAATTATGCAGCATTTACATAATTGTAGCAAGCTAGACATAGTGGGGGCCAGTGATGTGGCAGTGGTTAGGATTGGGTGGTCAGTATCAGTATTGCTATTTACTATTGCTATTGCAATACTTTTTATTAGTATTGTTAACAACCCTGCTAGGGTGTGACCTGCATTCTGGAACTATAAGGTGACAAAATGGTGCAAGATAGTACAACATTTACTATTAAATGCTTGTATACTTTCGAATGATACCACAACCTATGACCTTTTGATGACATTGATTTTCCATTACGCGTCATGTGGCATCATACGTCGTATTTAAGGTATTCTGCATCTTCACAGCAAGTGTATTAGTAGGACTAGCACACACTTGACCATTGACCGTTTGGAACATACGAAGGCTCGACCGTTCACAGACCCATGACCTACATATGCGTATTCTCATTAGTATGTCATGTTGTGTGTGTCGTGACTGTGTAATGTCGTTTTTTTTGCTGTGTGTAGTGGTTACGAGTAACCTCTGTGTGCTGAAGTTGGCTTAGTTCATGAGCGCTGCAATATTAACAATTCCCACTGTGAGGAGGGGGTGTTTGAATTGATTGCATTAAGTGCAGAAAGTATTTAGTTGCTAACTGCAGCACTAACCTACTTATCTGTCCCAAGCCACAGACAGTAGTCCTCAACTACTGGACCGCTGTACTTGTGTTGTGTTGTTTTAGCGCTCAGAAAGAAGACGTAATGGAGCTGATTGGAATGTGGAAGATGGTATCGAAATTAGGCACATAAATGACTTTAAAGGTATGAAATGAACAACTTATGTAACCATGATTTGATCGATGCTGCTAAGCTGTTTTAGGTTTATTGTTGCCGTGAATGCTGATCACTGTCACAGTGTTCTTATGCATTTGCTGACAGGCAGTCAGGATTGGCATTTTATTCAGGTTAAACTGGTTTTGCGGCTTTGCCTAACCCAATTGGTTAAACATGGTTAAAACCAGATAAAACCAGGGTTAAGTGAGCATAGCTGGGTTGGGTACAAAGTACATTAGGTTTCTTTACTTCTGGTTCTGGCTATGAAACACAATAAAGTGCATTACATCTATTTTTACAGCATTAAGTATTCAATTCATAAATAGATTGGAAATTTGTCCCAATACTTTTGAAGTGTACCAAAGGCTGCCGATGACCTTTGATGACTGTCATTGACTGAACACTTTTGTATCGCTGTATCTCCGAAACAGTGCCAGATAGGTCCTCAGTTACTATTATACGCCTATAGGAAATCACATATGTAGGTTTGATTGCTGCTACACCCGTCCTTGTCTTGTGATGTTGACTAATAAACAGTTAGAATAACTCCTGTATAATGGCAGCATATGATAGTGTACATTCTATCTGAGTTTAGCTAATGTGTATATTATAGGGCTGATCTGAGCTTGGCCACTATGTATATTATGGTCTGACTTATGAAATGGCTGATCTGTATTTCAACTTTCAAGCCCTGTGTTAACAGTGACACGTGTCACGTGTTAAAACACGGTCTCAGTCAGTCAATTTCACTAGATCAACCAGATCAGCGATATATCAGCTATTAGGTATACTAGATCAGCCGAATGCGATCAGCATTGAATCGGATTAGATCAGCAGATCAGCCATACACGATTATTCGCTGATTCAGACAGGCGTTCAGACAGTATAAATGCATACTCGTGGTAAAACCATATTTGGTAAAACGTTACGTCTTTATCAGTCAATTTTACTAGATCAGCCAGATCAGCGATATATCAGCCATTTGGTACAACATCAGCCAAATGTGATTAGCACTTTAATGCAGCGAATCGGATCAGCTCAGCTCAGCGGATTCAATCGACGCTCATTAATGTTACTGCATCGCTGATAGTGTAACAGTCACCCGTTGTACGGAACTAAGCATACATGGACCACAATGGATGTTTGCTGGCTACAGCACACTTCGGCTCTGTGAACCCATGAACCACGTTATGTCGAGGCGCTATTACATAGTTCTTGTCTGTGTTGGTAGCTTGTGTTTGTTGGTGATGGTGGTGCTTGGCGTAGCTCCTTAAAACACTGTTGTACTGTTTCGTTTGCCGAGTACAGGTTATATTTTTTGTAATTGTGTGTTTACAGGTCGTGGTATTTTTGCTACAAAAGTTTTTCTGCAAGGCGACTTTATTTTACAGTACAGAGGAAAGTTGGAAACATGTGCACCGGATACTTCTGACACATATTTGTATGAATTTGTTCATGATGGGAAAAGAATGTGGTATGCATTTGTTGTAGTAAAATTTTCCAACAGTTAGTATTTACCTTATCAACTTCTGCTGCATGCTTACATCTAGTCTTGCCACTGACCTAACCAGGCTACCTTCTCCACTGTTGAACGTAAGTAGATAAGCACATAAGTAAGTTGATAAATTTATGTACGAGGCACACTGTCAGCGAGGAGTCCACTGAACAATGAATAAATAACCATGTGTTGTGTCCTAAATATTTATTCCACGCAGGATAGGATTTCACCAACTATGCATGAGTATTTTGCACGTCAGAAGTCATTAATCAATCAATCAATCAAACCATTTGTAGGTGGCCTAAGTAGCAAAACTACTGCTAGTCCACTGGAGACAGTCAGTTGATGTTTAGCAAGTAGTCAGGAAAAGACTTCCTGAACAGTTGTGTCTTGAGGAGGCGACGAAATGTGGTCAGTGATTCTGCTGATGTCACGTCTTTCCATGTCTGCGGTCTGGCGCCCGGAAAAGCTCGGCTACCAACAGTCGGCAGTCAGCTGATAGGCACCACCAGGCGATTGGTGCCGACAGAACGCAGCGATCGTTGACTGGTAGGTCGGCGACACGTGTGAAATGGCCGAGGTACGCCGGCGCAAGTCCGTGGACGACTTATATGTCAGTACGGCAATCTTGAACTCGATTCTCTTAGGTTGACTTGGCATCTCCACGTCGTACCTACTGTGACCGTCCGACCAGGTATGATTGTAGCCACTGGAGAGTGACGTCGGTGAAACCGAAGCTCACTTTCAGGCATTGTAGCAGGATATCGTGGTCCACTGTATCAGAGGCCGCAGTCAGATCCAGAAGGATCCAGGCATCCAAGCGTCCACGATCAACAGCCAGCAAGACATCCGACAACACGCGTAGAATGGCAGTTTCTGTTGAATAACCCGGCTGGAACCCAGACTGTAGTGCTGGAAGAAGACTGGTAGAGGACATGTAGTCCATTAGCTGACTAACAACCAGGTGCTCCAGGAGCTTAGACAGCTCCTTAGAGAGCTCCTTAAGGTTTGGTTGTAAGTGGTCAACGGCACCATTGGGTCACCAAGAGGCCAAGTCAGGTGTAGGCAGTTACGTGGATGACCACTTGACCAGGCATTGAAAACTCTCTAGTTTAAATAATTTGCAGGAAGGTAATTTCATAGAAAGTTCATAATCAGTATTAGCAATTGGAATCATTCATTCTGTGTTTAAATTTATTTAGCAGTTATAAAAGCCCCACTAAATTGGTGCATATAAATTGCATATCTTCTGTCTACTGTTTTCAGGATTGACGCTTCAGAGGAAGATGGGTCGTTTGGGAGGTTGGTGAATGACGACCACATCTCACCTAATGCGAAAATGAAGAAGTTAGTTGTTGACCGTTTGCCACGGTTATGTCTCTTTGCTTCTCAGCAAATTAATCCTGGTGATGAAATTACATACAATTATGGGAATGGCGATTACCCGTGGCGTCAAGCAAAGGTATTTCTTATTGTGCCAGTTTCTGTTATAGTAGTGTTCTAACCAATGTAGCATTATATGTTAACAGCTGCTAGTTTAATGAGAATTGACCAGAGGTTAAGAAGTGTCATTTGATTCACTATTAAGTGCATCGCTGTGAGACTAGTCATTACAATTGTATTTGTGTAACACCTTAATATATCACTAGCTTTCAAAGTTTAATTGTGACTTAATAGGGCCCGTCACTTACGTTACGTTACGTTAAGGAACTGGGTTTCAATGTTTACTCTAGATTTTATCAACTTCCGGTGACATGTACATAATGCACTTTCTTTAGATGTATTAATTTGTGCAGAATTGAGCAAATTTGCGGTTTGTTACTTTGGCCATATGCTATTTATGCATGCTTAAGGTCGTTTGTAATAAATTTTTAGACATTGTAATAATTATTACACTAATTTACGCTACATTATGATTGCGAGTTTGCCATACCTTGACATATGTATGAGAGTTTATTTGGGTATTTTTAGTAATTTTAAGTTAGGGAAGGACCACGCCGTTGCAAAACCAAACAAATCAAAATCACAACAAAAGAATGTGTATTTTCTAGAAGATCATTCGGATAGCCAGTAGGTTTCTATCTATCCAGCAATACTAGCAACGGTGCATGTCACCGGAAACTGTGAAATGGCCGATTAAAAGTAGATTGTGGATAAATAATCTTTGTTTACTGACGGGCCCTATGCCTGTGTGACTCTTGACTAGTGCAAGTCTGTTAGGTTTAAATTTGAAACCATAGGAATATGGTAACATGGTCGAGCCACTTTATGTATGTGCAAGATTGCAGAACGTAGCAGGGGATTGTGTACTTAGTTATTCCAGATGTACATGTGTTCATCAAGTGCACATTGTGCTCAAATTTGATGCTATAATTGGTGTTTAGATGCAATCTTAAACACCGGTGAAACGTATCAGTTCAAGACAAACATGTCAGCAATTAATATTCTTACTTAGTAATTTCTGAGAACACTACTGTGCCTACCATCGTAAAACTTACAGCTTGTTATAATTACCAAGCATCAGATCATGCTTAATAACAATGTGTATTTACAGATGATAAAACCAGCAACAAAACGGCGTAGAATGTCGAAATTGGCCACCACCGCTGCTGCACCACCGCCGCTGCCTGGTGTGACTGATTTCTCGAGTTCATCAACATGGACCACTGATGATGTAGCTACGTTGCAGCCAATGTCTGTACTTGCCAGAAGCGTCGACGATGACGCAAGCGCTTCTGTGTGTCTCCATTCCGTGAAGCCGTTGCCGTCCGTTCCTCGACGCGCTGACAATGTTGCCTGGTCCCTGTCGCCTGTCTCTACCCAGCCGCCGCCGCTTCCGCCATCAGCCGAGCTGTCAGCTGTTTGTCCACCCACTCAGGCGCCGCCGCCTCTACCGTTGCTGCCGGCCACTGTGGCGAATGACAGTAATAACGTGTCATTGAAGGCTGGAGAGAGCGATTGTTCTGATTACTCGACAATTGCTGATGTTGCATCGCCAATCAGAGGCGCCATGTTCCACTCTGTTGCACCGACAGGTAATTTCACAGAGTACTCATATTTTTGCATTAAAGACTGAGTTTTTTAAATTGTTATTTTATGCCTCTACCCAATTGACAGGTGACTGATTGGGCGACGGTCGTGTCCGTCGTCTCAACGTTTAATTTCTGATTGTCTGTCCATTGTCAGTCTGTCACCATTTGTGGTATATAATAGATAGGCATAGATAATAATATAAGAAATGTCTCGCATATGAAGTGATTTTCACCAAATTATGCAGAAATATTCAGTTTGTTAAAATCTTAAACTTTTAACAGCATGAGCGAAAAACTTGTCTAGTTTATTTTTACCAAATTGTTGAGATAGAAATAGCATTGTCAGTCTGTCTTTCAGTTCACAATTGAGTAGAATGTCGCACAATAGCCTACAAGGTGGATTCTATTGTGTCATGCCCTCCTTGCACTGAGCATTATAAGATATCTTTCTCAATTTCCTACTGTTATGCCGTTTGCTTGTCTATGTGTCTCTGCGTGCATGAGAACGAAAATGTAAAAAGTGTCTTTAGGATTCTGAATATATCTCAACGAAATTGTGGGGACAGTTAGGCGGCAGTTGATGTTGTCATATGTTGTGTTTATGACTGTACTACAGATGACAGTCATCCTCTGATGGTGATGAAGTCTAGCGTTGTGCACAGCGATGCTGAAGGCAAGGACGACAGGAAAGACGTTGAGTATGTGGAAAACTCTGTGGATTCTGACTCGGATGCTTTTGAAGTATTGCCGGTAAAAGCACACATTTTGAATTGTACTTGTTAAGTTTTTCTTGAAAGATGTCAGTGAGTGTTTATGGGTTGACGTTAACTCTAAAACCAAATGATTTCTTGTGATAGTGCCACAGTACGCATTCATCTCAAATTCATGATTATGACATTCACCGCGTGGCATTTTCCGCGGCATGCCGCAGGCATGGCGCAGGCGATGACGGTGAGCAGGCGTTCAACGGAATTTCCAGAGTTGTCCAGATGGTGTATTTCCGACGTATTTCAACCTATGTGACCACGATATGTCAATGTTACAGACGGATGGATGGACGACTTGCGGTGACAAACTGTACAAAAGTCAATGCATTGCAATGTATAAAAGTCGGTCAGCCGAATGCTGGTGTCTGAGCTGAGTTTCTCGGCGATGGCACGCCACAGTGCTGGTTTTCGTTCCGTGAGTTTGTATTCCTCACTTGTGACATCCCACAGAATTGGGTTATCTTTTACAAAAGAAATTGATGCATATACATCAACGTCCTTTTTTGCTTATATCTGTCGTCTATTAAAATGGCACTTGTGTGCCATTGGACAACAATGATGTAGCTGTTCTAAAAAAATGCATGTGGCAATGCATCCTAGAATTGACATGCTCATTCTTGGATTTTTTTGCCGCATTCGTGACGGTATCACTTTTTCTGCCCGCTGCATGCACGCGTCATGGCCGTGGCATGCTGCCGTCATTGCATCCGACATAACGCCGCAATGTAACTCAATAAGACCTGTCACACTACACGGGCAATGCCACAGTCATGAATGTGGAATGAATGCATAGTGTGGCACTACCATTATTAGAAATTATTTTGGCATCTGTTATTTTGGCGATTTCAACACAGATGCCGATTGAAGCTAAGCTTCCTAATTATATTCGCACCATTTAATTTCACAGTTTTGTTTACCTCCTTATAAAGTTCATTAAGTTCTTTACAGTAGTCACTGAGTTGTCATCTATTAAGCAGTGAAACTTTTCTTGCTTTGACGAAGTAAGGCGTAGTTAGATAAGTAACTCAGATCTAGCAAAAGATTATTAGTTAGCAGTATATGTACCAGTACAAGTATTTTGTGCAATGTTTTCCTGCAATATTTACTGTTATTCTTGGTCATTTGTAGTAAGGCAAATTCATTAACAGAAGTTCAATCATTTGTTAACTAGAGGTTTTAGCCTCTATGTAGCATCTATGAGTACTGTATTGGATCTGCTCATATACAGGGTGGCCCCCAAAAAAGTAAGCTATATACTCTGCTGGATATTTCGACGAATTAGGAACATTTTTAAAAATTCTTTCACTGTTACACTCAGCAGGAAATTTGCAATAAAAAGATCATTACAGATCCCACCACACCTTAATGGCGTCGCTACACTACCTTGTGAAATACTAATGTCTGAAAACATAGCGTACCCTATATGTTGTGGTACTGTTTTCTAAAACATAAATTCGCTAGAGACATGACGTATGGCAGGCGGCAACTGTTGTGACAGTAGCAAGTCACAGTAATGGGTTTCATCGACCTTGGCTCCCAGATCGAGGAGTATCACATTGGTGTAGCACAATTTTGACACGTCGTCTGTCACCGTCGTGCAGAGCGAAGACAGCATTTTGCTCCGTTGTCGTTCTTTGTTGCAGCAGTCGGTCATTCTGTTAAATTTTTTGGTGTAGCTATGTGATAGCTTTTTATTATTGAACTGAATGAAGATAACATCATCCAGCAACTGTTTTAAGCAGCTGAGTCTCGCATGGCAATTTGCTTCTATCAGTTCTCCACCAGGCGTCTCTTTAAACACTTCAAACCAAGATCGCAGTGAAAAAATGATCCGTACGACACCAGGTTGTGCTGTTTAATGTGTTAAACGATAAATTTGTAGTTGGTCATACTGACTTAGTACCAGCTCATTTACTGCGGTCACATTCTCTTCAGCATGCACACGCCTAGTCTGCCATTACTGTGCTTTCGGTCGACACAATTTTTGATAATAAATATTTCACAAGGTAGTGTAGCGACGCCATTAAGGTGTGGTTGGATCTGTAATGATCTTTGTATTGCAAATTTCCTGCTGAGTGTAACAGTGAAAGAATTTTTTTTTAAATATCCAGCAGAGTATATAGCTTACTTTTTTGGGCCACCCCGTATATAATGATAGGTCTCAAGAGTTTACATTAGATTTCAGTGTTTACTGCTACAGTGGCTCTTGTAGCTTGTGAATGATGCTGTCATGTATGATTCTTATTGCACGTTGTTTCAGGGTATTCAAAGACTTGTGCAAGATATTTGTGCCGATGACAGTGACAAAGATCCTGATTATGTGCAGCCAAGCAATAGTGGTGAAGTCGAAAGTGACAGTGTGGAATCGGTAATCTGCTGTTATTTAATGACTTAATCTGCCTACACCTATAGGTGAAACCCCTAATTTATTTACCTGTTAGACTCCATCGGCCATCTGTCCATCTCTTTGTCGTCCGTATGTCTGTAGCAGTGATTTTATCATCATCATCATCATCATCATCAGTTTATTTCAGGCGCTAGGCCCATAGCAGAGATAACATATAAACAAAACTGCGACATACAAGGAAGTTACTAGCAACTAATGTACTTTTATCCTTATTATTTTGTGAGTCTATCCTCCTCACTGTATTCAAATTCATGGCACTGTGTTAAACTGGTTCAAGTCTTATCTAACATCCCGTTCTTTGTTGGTGGCGTAGCATAGTGGTAAGAACGCCAGTTGCGGCCGGCGAACTTTCCCTATCCTGCGCTAGACTGATGGCTGGACGTGTGACCACTTTGTGGGTAAGGCGTCCGCTATCAGTCAACCAACACGGCCAACTCAGCCTGCCATCCCTCCGGGGTCGGTTAAATGAGTAGTAACCCATTAATTATGGGTTACGGAGGTGGAGACTTTACTGCTGCTGGCTGCCCTGGCGGTCGGGCCGCGGCGCTCAGCCTGTGTGTGCAGGCTGTGAGCTGTGGGCTGACCGGCCTGGCGGCTGGTTCAGTGACGACAGCGCGTTAGAGGTGTGCATACACGAGACGCGCTATACAAATCGACGTTCTTACCTTACCTTACCTTCCTTAGATCGTCCTGTTCGTGAAGAAGAAATTGTCCGGTTCATTCGTCACGCAGTATAAATTTTGTCTTTACATCATTCTGGAGTCGTCTGGTTTTATCTTTATTGTCGTTACGTCAGAGATTTGCTATCGTCAGTCGCTTTGACGTCAGATAACGAAGTCGTGGGTCGTCGTCGTTGAAGTCGGTTCGAGTTTGTCGCAGTCGGGTATTTTCGTCAGTCGTGACGTCACTGATCGTCAAGTTTGCGTTTTCGTTGTCACAGCTACGAACTTGGGGCGAGACAAAGTCGCTCGTATCCTGTTGCTGAAACAGGATGACGTCACGTTGCAGTCGTCGTCGGCTTCCGGAGTCACGCCAATGAGTGCATCGTCAACGCCTACTCACTCCTGCCGTCATCTCCGTTGCCGTCTTCGACGCCATGTCCAATCACTATACAGTCGTCATCAGTTCCAGTCCGTCGCTGATTCTTTTCCTGTTGGAAACTGCTACAACATTTTTAGTTAGGCTGATGCTGTCGTTGGTTAATTTAGTATTGTTTTGACTTCTGAACTTTGTTATTTTTCGTTGCATACTCGGAACATTACGAGAGTTGTTGTTGATATATGGACTTTAAACGTTGCCATTGGCCACACTTGTATAGGTTATATGCACGTTTTGACTGAGATATGAATGTAAATGAATTCTTCTCCGGTTTCATTTAACATTTACGTAATTTTCAGTTTCTGGCCTTAT
>Ga0209260_10000534_pt1 | contig 13675 bp, 12 predicted proteins | sample WorMetTypGCAVOLI_FD_187421 | JGI IMG/M metagenome (GOLD analysis project Ga0209260, IMG submission 187421) | Marine gutless worms symbiont microbial communities from Max Planck institute for Marine Microbiology, Germany - Olavius algarvensis... ...
TGAATTGAAGTTAGAGCGTGATTTGCTTCCATCTAATTGAAATTATGGGCAAATCTATATTTATCAAGAAAATGCAATATTTAAACGTATTATCAATAGGATAGAAAAACTCACAACATAATAGCAGGTAGCAACACCGGCGACCAGGGAGCCCGGCAATGATGCTATCACAAACTTTTTCAGGTCATTGATATTCTCCATTTTCTCGGAGTTACATGCAATTTCAAGATGATTTTTTAGCGTTCGTTATATTTGTGTTCTGTCCGCTATAATCATTTTCCGTTTCAGATGACTGACCATCTCCAGCCCCTGAAGTCGCTATTTCGTTGTCTTCCTTTTTCAATTTATCAGTACGTATAAAAAGCTTCAGTAAATGAGCAATTAAGGGTTCCCATTTCATCATTATCCCCCTAATGTTAACAGTACAAGTATTTTTCGTTTATATTAAATAGCTTAGGGACGCTGAAAACGAAGCAGTTATATAAAATCGACCTCCCTTTCAAATAGTTGATATTTGGATTATACCAAATCTATTTGAGTTATGGCCCTCCGAAATTAGCATAATGGTGCCATAGTCGTACCGTGTTTTTATCGACCACCTTTGCGCTAACCAGATCGCGGCGTTGATGGAGAACATATCCATAAAACTGACCATTGGGACCCCATATCTCTCGAACTCCGGTCATAGGGCCATAATATGACCATTCTGGGTCGATGTCGCCGTCACTCGTCGTATTTTTTTTTACAATCTCCGTCCACGTTTCCTGGTCTTTAACCGTACCCCAACTGTTGCCAACTAATATCTTGTTATCATCATTTTTTGGGTCAAAAGCAATGACAGTATACTTCATCCAGATGTCATAATCTGACCAGTTATTGATTAGTTTTTTTTGGGTGACCTCTGATTCGTCCTCCGATTGATCTTTAATATTGGCATAGTTTCCCGAACATCCCGTGATATATGCGATTCCTATGAAAAATAAGCAAATGAATTTCAAGGTTTTCATTTTTTGTCTCCTTTCTGCAGTTTAAGCTATATTTTAATAGGTTGCATTTAAGATCATCTTGTCAAAGGGACCCAATAATCAGATTTGCAATCAGAATCGATTCAGGAAACGGAAAACTGCTTCAAGTCAGGAGGAATAAGAGGTTCAACAATAGCGTATATCGATTTATATAAAAATTCGATTGGATTTAGTCAACTAATATCCGGAATTAGGCAAAATTGTAGTTCCCTCTAAATTTACTCCGGAATTGATGGAGTCCAGGTTTCAGGTATCTTGCCAGTATCTGGAAACAAAGCCGTGTGAAATGAAACCCAATATATTGTGATCGCTCGGAATGCTGCGTGAGTGGTGATATCATAACAGAAAAATTAGATATCACACGATGTAAACGCCTTGTGATTTATTGAGATTATCTAAACTTAATCCTAATTACAGATATCGTTACAGGAGATTGTCAAGTCAATCAAATCCAAAATCCAATAAATCCGTCTTCCGCCCTGCGAATTCCCACTTCAGATTTCTGCCTTCTGGCATCTGCTCCCTGACACCTAATTCCTTCAACCATAAATCTTCAACCTTCAACCCTGAATTTTGAACCCTGAGCCTTAAACTGTCTCCAATGCCTGCCCAAGATCCTGAATTAACAGATCCACATTTTCGATGCCTACCGACAGGCGCACCAGACTTTCACTGATGCCGGCTTTGGCGCGATTTTCCGGACTCAAGGCGGCATGGGTATTGGTAATCGGTTGATTGGCGAGACTCGATACTCCTCCGAGGCTGGTTGCCAGCTTGATTACTTTTAGTCCATCCATGAATTGTTTTGTTTTATCAAAATCTCCGTTGATTTCAAAACTGAGCATGCCGCCGAAGCCACTCATCTGCCTTATGGCGATTTCATGGTCGGGGTGGGAGGGCAGACCCGGGTAGTAAACGGTTTTAATTTTTTGGTGTTCATCAAGAAATGCGGCTATTTTCATGGCACTTTTATTTTGTCGCCGGATGCGCAGCTCCAATGTTTGTATTCCCCGCTGCGCTAGAAAAGCACTCATGGGATCCATCACGCCGCCTAAGATTTTGCGATAGGTCCAAATCTGATCAACATACGCATTGTTGCAACAAACAAACCCAGCTGTGATATCGTGATGCCCACCCAAATATTTCGTTGCACTGTGGATGACAATATCCACGCCTAAATCAAGCGGCCTCTGGTTAATCGGGGATGCAAATGTTGCATCGAGCATGACAACGGCGCCTTGATCATGGGCTGCCTCAGCAAGGGGCTTGATATCTGCAACCCGCAACAATGGATTCGTGGGTGTCTCAAGGTATAAAACAGAAATCCCTTGTTGGATTTCATCGATGATCTGCCGGGTCTTCCAGCAATTGATGAAGACCGGGTCAACGTTGAATTTCGCTAACACATCATTTAACAACTCAAAGGTGCCGCCGTAAATTTCCCGGGTTGAAATGACCCGGCTGTCGGATTTTAGATTGGCCATAATCGCGGTTGTGATGGCCGCCATGCCCGATCCAAAACCCAGGGCCCGGTCGTAGCCTTCCATTGCGGCCAGCGTTTTTTCTACCTCGACCACCGAAGGGTTATCCCATCTTGAGTATATATAACCGCTGCGATTTTGGACGACATCGATCAGATCATCGGTATTATCGAATTTGTAGGTTGCCGTCAGATGCACCGGCGCTATGACTGGTTTGCCTTTCATTCGGTTTTCTCCCTCCTGCTGCCTGAATTTTGCATGCAAATACCCCTTGGTGAAGTTCGAGGTCAAGTTATCGCAAATCTTATATACCAGGAGTTTAAAAATGGCAATTTCCTAATTAATCGGCCCTGAAAAATAGCCTATTCAGGGCAGCAAATATTTTTTTGAAAACTAAAATGGTATCCTACAAACCATTTGACAATTTCCGGAATTGCATATAAATAAAAAGACCGGTCGGTATATTTTAATTTTTGATAAATATAATGTTGAATCGCCGAATCTGCGGTTAATAAAATCTTTCAGTTTTCAACGAGCAATTAACAACCCTGGATATGCTAATTTTCAGGGCGAAAAATTAAATAATCAACGCAGAACAGGTCAACGAACGATGGCAACCAAAGGCACTCAAACCCGTCGAAATATCATCGAAAATTCTTTGCAGCTCTTTTCAGTAAAAGGGTACTTCAACACACCCATCAGCGATATACTGGATGCCACCGGTCTGACCAAAGGCGGTCTCTACGGCCATTTCGCCAGCAAGGAGGATATCTGGTACGCCGTTTATGATGAAGCGGTGAGCATCTGGAAAGGCATTGTTTTTAATGGAATTCGCAATAATTCAGACCCATTGAAACGGATCGAAAAGTTCATTGAAAATGACATGTATGACTATTTGGGAACTGATGTGTTTGAAGGGGGCTGCTTTTTTCTCAACATGCTGGTTGAACTTTCCGGCCAATCAGCATCGATGAGCAAACAGATTTTGCGAGGTTTCGTCAGATTATCCAGTTTGCTGCGTTCCTGGCTGGAGGAGGCCGATCAAAAAGGTATGCTGCAGACGGGCCTGGATTTCAAAGAGATTGCCAACTTTATCATTATAACCCTAAATGGTGCGGCGGCCCTTTACATATCCAGTCGCGATAGATCCATTCTGGAAAATACCATTCGCCAGCTTCGGTTTTATATCAATCAGTTAAAAAAATAATTCTTCGCGATTATTTCGGACTTTAGATTTGGGATTGTGGATTTGAATACGGCGAGCTTTAATATTAGGGTTAAAAATATACCGACCGGTCTTTATAAAAAAATAGTCAATACTTACCCCGAATTCGCGCTAGGCGAAGAACCAAAATGAAATCTAACCACGAAGACCACGAAGAACGCGAAGAGCACAAAGACAAAATATGAATAAATGACTGTAAGATTTCTTCGTGAACTTCGTGCTTTTCGTGGTGCAAAAAGTTTTCCACAAAACGGAAAAAATTAACAAATTATACTCTGACAATAAAGAGAGGAGATTCTAATGGGATTTGAAAGGCTACTTGCCGACAGAACCAGTGCCATGGATGTGAATGTAATCAGGGAAATTCTAAAAGTTGTGTCCCAGCCCGGGATGGTATCGCTGGCCGGGGGCATTCCGGCGCCGGAGAGCTTTCCGATGGAAATTATGCGTGACTTGACCTCTATCGTGATCGATAAATACGGTTCCAGCGCATTTCAATACGATCCGACTGAAGGATTCGGTCCCCTGAGAGATACTCTGGTCGACTATCTCCGGCAAAAAGGCATTCAATCAAAGAAGGAGGATATTCTTGTCGCCAGCGGGTCCCAGGGAGTTTTGGATGCCATCGGAAAAGTTTTCATCTCAAAAGGTGATCAAGTCGCGGTGGAGGCCCCGACTTACCTGGGAGCGCTTCAGGCGTTCACGCCTTATGAGCCGGAATATATCAGACTGGATACCGATGATAATGGGTTGATTCCCGGTTCACTTGAAAAGGTTCTTGATCGCGGCGGGATAAAGTTCATTTACCTGGTGCCGACATTTCAAAACCCGACCGGTAGAACCATCCCCTTAGAACGCCGTCAGGAAATCGCGGCCATCATTAAAAAGCACGACGCTCTGCTCATAGAAGACGACCCATACAGTTCACTTCGGTACCGCGGCACTGATGTACCAACGCTTAAATCACTGGCACCGGGCAATGTGGTCTACATCAGCACACTTTCCAAGGTCCTTGCACCCGGGCTCAGAATCGGATTTTGTGCGGCTCCCGAGCAAATTCGAAAATGGCTGGTAATTGTGAAACAAGGCACCGATCTGCACAGCAGCACGTTTAATCAGGCACTGGCCGCTGAGTACATCTCCGGTGGATTTCTGGCAAAGCATTTGCCGAACATTATCAATTTATACCGGCCCAAACAGGAAGCCATGCTTGCGGCCCTGGATAACTATTTCCCGGATCAATTCCGCTGGTCGCGCCCGGCAGGCGGCATGTTTATCTGGGCCGAAGGACCCCGGGGTCTGGATATGGAGCAGCTGTATTGGAAAGCGGTGGAAAAGAAAGTGGCCTTTGTACCGGGCAAATATTTTTATTCCTCCCCGGGCGAAGGAATAGAAACCATGCGACTGAACTTTACCATGACCGATGAAGCGACCATTGACCGGTCGATAAAAACGCTTTCGGAAGTAATTACTCCGCCCTGAAAAATAGCTATACTAGGCTCGGATAATCAATTCCGGTTCGTTTGAGACCGATGTGAATGTTGCGATATTGGTCGGGCGGATTAATTGCCCTAATTTAAAAAATGATGGCTAATTAAAGCATATGATGAGTGATATTTTATATTTAGGACCGCTCAGCGTGCCGACCACTTAAGATTTAGTTATCGATCGGCAAACTCAATTTGGCCGTCCGGCAACATGTACAATATTAGGGCTTCCCCATTTGATACGGTTGGGTTGTGTTCCGTAGCCGGACCAAACACGCACCAGCCACGCGGCATACCATCAAACAGGGCCTCCGGAGTGAGCGGCAATATCATACAGACCTCGCCTTTAGGATGCCGATGCTTTGATCCGACCCAATCCTTTAATCTGACAACGTCCACACTGAGTCCTCCGGTCTGCTGATTGGGTTCAATGATGCGGCCCCAACGTGGTCCCCCCTCCTGGCCTTCGGCACACATCCAGCCGTCTGCAACCGCTTGGTGGCAAGCTTTTTCAATCGCATCGAATGTTTCACCTCCCGGCGGAAAGAGCCGGTTTAGTTCTTCGGTGAGCGCAGCCTCCACCGCGCTGTTTGAGATAAGATCCGTCACGGGCTTAATCAAAGCCTGAAATTCTGTGATATTCATCGCCTAGCCTCCCTGCAAATTTATTGGATTCTCAAATTGCCTAACATGATCTCAAGGAGGTGTCAAGTTGGACCCAATTTCGAGTGTTTGACCATATGCAGCAAACCGATAAGCATGAAATTAAACAACGGACGATTGCAAGAATTTCCAGCAAAGAGACTTACTACAGCACATCATGACACGAAGGGTAATTGCTTTTTGAAACGTTTACGTTAGAACTAACTACCATTTAGGGTTGACCATGCTAAACGCTGTGTGGGTATGTGAAACGAACTATGATATTTATTTAAAGCATCAAAATAAATTGTGAGGCTGGTCTTTATATTGTTGTTTTCGTAGTTATCGTATGGGCTTAAACATACAAAATGCAGTGTAATCTGGCTACGGCTCCTTTGCAGCTGGAATGAATTATGTCAAAATCATCGTCAACATTTTCGGAAGTGGAGGCGGGGTGGTCGCACCGGATGCGTCTGCGCTTAAGACGGCTGGTGGCTGTTGAACCCGGCGAAATGCGGGTGCTTTGCTGGTCGTTTAGCTACTTTTTTGCGCTGCTGTGCAGCTACTATATTATTCGTCCCATGCGCGATGAAATGGGCATTGCGGGCGGGATCGATAAGCTGCAGTGGATGTTTACCGGAACCTTTCTGGTCATGCTGGCCGCAGTGCCGCTTTTCGGCTGGGTGGCGAAACGATATCCGGTGCGGCAGTTCTTACCCTATGTGTACTATTTTTTTATCGCCAATCTGATATTATTCTTTGTTTTATTTAAAACCGATTTAACGCATGCCTATGTGGCGCGGGCGTTTTTCATCTGGGCCAGTGTCTTCAATCTGTTCATCGTCTCGGTTTTCTGGAGTTTCATGGCCGATATCTTCAACAACGAGCAGGCCCAGCGGCTGTTCGGCGTGATCGCAGCCGGCGGCACCGCCGGGGCATTAACCGGCCCTGTTCTGACGGCAGCACTGATCACCGCCCTGGGACCGGCGAATATGCTGCTGATCTCCGTTGCCTTTCTGGCGGTTGCCGTCTGGTGCATCCATCGGATCGTCGCCTGGAAAAATTCAACGGAAATTAATTCAAACGAAGACGCGGCACTTCGCCCGGTGAAGCCTGATTCCGGCCAGGACCAGGCCATGGGGGGCGGTATCTTTACCGGTATCCGGCTGGTCTTCAGTTCATCGTATTTAAGCGGGATTTGTTTATTGATTCTGTTGTATACGACGCTGGCGACTTTTTTATATTTTCAACAGGCCCAGATCGTGCGCGACAGTTTCAACGATCCGGCAAATCGAACCGCCCTGTTTGCGGCGATTGATTTCTCCGTCAATTTCTTAACCATTGTCGCGCAACTGCTTCTGACTTCGCGCATCGTCCGTCAATGGGGCCTGAACTGGGCGCTGGCACTGATTCCGATTTTGCTGGGATTCGGATTCCTGCTGCTTGGCATGATGCCAATGCTAAGTATCCTGATTGCCGTGCAGGTATTGCGTCGGGCAGGCAACTATGCCGTGATGCGGCCGGCGCGTGAGATGCTCTACGTCGTATTGGGAAAAGAAGAAAAGTACAAAGCCAAGAATTTTATCGACACCGTCGTCTATCGCGGAGGCGATGCCGTCAGTGCCTGGGCATATGCCGGTTTGAAGGCCGCCGGCATAAGCCTGGCCGGAATTGCCCTGGTTGCCGTTCCGCTGACTGCAGTGTGGGCCTGGATATCCTTTAAGCTGGGCAGACGACAGGCACAATTGGCAAACCAAAACACCGGTACAAATAAGTAAATTGAGTACCTTTAGCCCGTAAACGCTTGATGTTTGCGGTTGTTTGCTGTTTGTTGTTTTTAAAATAGAAATTATAACAATAATGAGTCAGCGACTCAATTAACGGAGGTGCCCATCATGAACAATACGACTAGGGAAATTTCCCGCCGTCATTTTATGCAGGGATTGGGCTTGCTGTCAGCCGGCATGGCCTTGATGCCGCAATCTGTATTTGGTGAGAGTCGTCAGGCAAATAAACATACTATACCATCCAGCGGTGAGCGCATTCCGGTTATCGGGATGGGAACATCGCGTACTTTTGATGTCGGAGATGATTCAGCCATCTTGGCGCAACTCGCACAGGTGCTGCAGGTCTTTTTCGATAACGGGGGCGCTGTCATCGATTCTTCTCCGATGTACGGAAATTCTGAAACGGTCGTTGGAAATTTGTTGAAAACGATCTCAAACAAAGACCAACTTTTTGCTGCAACAAAAGTCTGGACCTACGGCAAACAGAGCGGTATCGATCAGATGCAGCAATCCATGCAGCGCATGGGGGTCGGGGCGATGGATCTGATGCAGATTCACAATTTAAGGGATTGGAAAATTCACCTGCCGACCCTCAGACAATGGCAGCAGGAGGGGCGGATACGCTATATCGGCATTACCACCTCCCACGGCCGGTCGCATTCTGATCTGATCCAAATCATGCGAACCGAGCAGCTGGATTTTGTCCAATTCACCTACAACATCGGCAACCGCACGGTGGAAGACAGCCTGCTGCCCCTGGCGGCTGACCGGGGGATTGCAACCCTGATTAACCGCCCTTACCAGCGCGGCACATTATTTCGCAGCGTCAAGGGCCAAGCCCTGCCGGAATGGACCCGGGAGTTTGATTGCAACAGCTGGGGACAGTTTTTCCTGAAATTTGTTGTCTCGCATCCGGCCGTTACCTGTGTGATTCCGGCCACCTCCAAGGTGCACCACATGACAGATAACATGGCTGCCAATTTCGGAAAGCTGCCTTCACCGTCGATGCGAAAACGAATGCTACAATACTTTGAGCGTCTTTAGTTTTAGCCGGCAAGCACCAAAGACAATAGTTTATAAGTATGCAACAGTCGCGATGTTTGAAATAAGCCACGAATCGGCACGAATTAACACGAAATCATTTCTTTTATGATTAAAAAAACTGTAATTTTTATTGGCGTATTCGTTTTTCTAATATTAGGCTTATTTTTTTTTAACGCGCCAACTCCAATTGCGATACCCGATGACATTGCCGGAAAGTTTATTCGGATTGATTCACGGAATATCCGCTATATTGACTCCGGTTCCGGTGTGCCGCTGGTTTTTATCCATGGCTTCGGATCTTCCGTCTTCAGCTGGCGGAAAAATATACATCCCATATCAAAGCACCATCGGGTTTGCGCGCCGGATTTGCCGGGATTCGGCTTTTCGGACAAGCCCCTGGACGCCGACTACACAATCGATGCTTATGCTGACTTTATCATTCAGTTTATGGACAGACTGCAAATCAAGAAAGCTGTTCTGGTCGGCCATTCCCTGGGCGGCGGTATTGCACTTTTAACCAGTTTGAAATATCCCTCCCGGGTTCGGGCGCTGATCCTGCTCGATACCGAAGCCTATCCCATAACGCCGCCACTGATGTTAAGGGCCGCCAAGCTGCCTATCGTCAGGTCGATTATCCACCGGGCCATCGGTGAATGGGTTGTCCGCATCTCGCTCAAACGCTCCTACCATGATCAGACCCTGATTACAGAGCGCCTGGTGGACGAATATTACCGACCATTTCTGACTGAAAACGGAAAATCTGTCCCGATCAAAGTGCTGCAAGCAATCGACTTTGAAAAGCTCAAAGAACTCCCGCGGCGCTATCGCCGCATCAGAAAAAAAACCTTGATCATCTGGGGCCAGGAAGACCGGATCAGTCGCATTCATTTAGCTCAAAAGTTGAAAAAAGATCTGCCTAACTCCAAACTGATGATCATTCCCGCCAGCGGCCATCTGGTTCAGGAAGAAAAACCGGAGGTGGTCAATTCCGCCATTCTTAATTTTATCAGCAGGGATAATCCCTGACATGCTATCTTTCATATTGGCATAATTTCCGAAATGAGCGGAAAAGAACCACTTGTGCGCGTTTTGATATTCAAGCTTTCCTGCAAAGCTATAAACGGCAAGCCTCATTTGCGTTTGCGATCCGCCAACTGATAGCTTTGAAACAGCATTCCTCCGGCCAGCGCGATGAGGGCACTCATCAAAAACAGGGTGTGCGACCCCGTGATCCCGTAGACATAGCCGTTGATAAAAAAACCTAGCATCAATCCGAGACCATAGGTCAGGGCGTTATTGACCGCCTGGCCCAGGGTTTTAGACTGACCCGGCGCCAGTCTGTCAATGTACAGGATGCTGGCCATGTGAAAGGTGCCGTATGTGACGGCGTGCAGGATTTGTGACAGCAGGATCACCACTGTCGATCCGGCCAAATAAAGAATCATCCATCTTGCGGCCGCCACCAGAAATGAGAAAAAGAGAACGTTTTCCAGCGAAAACCGGTCAAATATCTTATCTGATTTTATCATCACCAGTATTTCAGCCGTTGATGCCAGAGCCCAGGCGATCCCGATGAAAGTGCTGCCGTATCCTAATTTAGCCAGATGGATCGAGAAAAAGGCGTAATAGGCGCCATGGCTGACCAGCATCAAAAAGGCGCAGAATAAAAAAATAATGACACGTCTTTCCAGCAGCGAGCCGGCACCCGGCTGCAAAAGTTCTTGTTTTTTGGGTTTGATGGCGGGTATGCCGGCGGAAATTGCAGCCAGCATCAGGGAGCCGGCCAAAATAAGGATGAGAATGATATCGACGGAATACAGGTCGATTATTTTACCCAGCACCAGCACTATCACGATAAAGCTGATGGAGCCCCAGGCCCGTATCCGGCCATAGCTTTTCTTCTCTTTGCCCAGCACATCCATGGTGACCGCTTCTAAAAATGATATGATGGGTGCATAAAAAATGCCGTAAAAGGCAGTGATGATCAGCATCGGCCAGAAATCAACGAAGAAAAGATAAAGCAGCCAGATGGATGTGCTGAGAAAAGTACACAGAATATAGATAGGCTTGCGGATTTGAAACCGATCGGCCAGCGAACCCCAGATTAGCGGGAAAAGTACCATTGCCAGCGATCTCAAAGCCGCCAGAATACCGATCTGAAGGCCGCTGAATCCGAGATGATAGCAGTACAGGTTGAAATACGGCAAAAAAATTCCCAGCACCCCGAAATAGATAAAGTACTGGGAGCTGATGATGAACTTAAACCTGGGCTGCGGATCAGTCGTCATGTTTTAGCCTAAAGTGATTGGTTCCATGTTTGGGACTTCGCTCTGCGGGCTTCAACCCCACAAGCAGGATTCAAGTCCGCCTTGGTCTCCGGCTCCTCGCCTACGTCTCGCAGAGAGCGACAGGATGTGTCTTAGAAATTGCTTTCACATTTTACGAAATTGGGTTTCCAGCACCACTTCTTGACATGCCAGGTCTGGGCCAGGGGTTTAAAAGGATGTAAAATGCTGATTTTCGAAACTTTATACGCCACTGTCAAGTTTCAAGAAGCCATTTGGAAATCGGTACAACCATTATCTCAAAATCTTTTCCAGTAATGGATTCCTCCTGATTGAGGGTTAGTATCGTGCCTTTGTCCAGACCAAAATGTTGCATCCCCTTTTTCAGCGCTCTGAGTTCCCTTTCCCTTGTGTCTTCAAAGGTCATATTATAACAAACCTGGATCAGCTGCGAAACTGCTTCATTTTCTATAATTACGAAATCAACTTCCTCGCCTTTCGGGTTTTTCCAGTAAAAAAGTTTATATCCTCTCCTTTTCAGTTCCACAGCTACAAGGTTTTCAAAAGATCTGCTTTTATCCGGATTTAATGATAGGTATTTCAAAAAACCATTGTCGATAAAGTAAACTTTTCTTGGATATTGCATTTGATCTTTTACATTATTTGAATAAAAAAGCGCCTGATAGAGAAAAAATGAACTTTCCATATAGGAGAGATAATTTGAGATAGTATTCTTGCTGCACCGGTACCCAATGCCTTTCAATGTGTTTGTCAACTTTGAAATTGATATTGTTAAAGAGTTCATTACCAGCTTGATAGTGGATCTCAGCAGGGCTTCTTGCCTGATATTGAAACGTTCTATCAAATCTCTTTGAACTAGGGTTCGGAAATACTCCTGTATGACTTCTCTACGTTCAATGTCGTCCGCACTATAAATCTCCGGGAAACCACCGTAGACAATATATTCGTTCAGAATCCGGCTAATCTCGATTTGCCGGTGGGAATCGATATCATCAAATGGGATATCTTTAAATGCCAGGTATTCTCGGAACGCGAGCGGAAAAATCGAATAGTTACGTGTGCGACCTCGCAATTCTGTTGGGATTTCCTTTAATCCCAGTTTGGAACTGGAACCGGTAACAAAAACTTTATACCCCTGGTCCATTAATCTCCTGAGAAATTTTCCCCAGCCCGGGATGATATGGATCTCATCCAGAAAAAGAATACTGTATTGCTCAGGATACAACTCCTCGACGGCATGAAGAAGTTGAGCTAACACGTCAGTTGATTCAGGGATTCGTTCATCCTCAAAATTGAAATATATACTGGATTCATCTTTTAATTTTTGCATGATCAGAAACAGCAGGTAAGTTTTGCCGACACGACGGAAACCGGTAAATGTATTGATTTTATCTGCTTTTTTATCCAGCAGGATGCTTATGTTAAAGCTTCGTTCTTTCAGATTCTTCGGCCGGACGCCTTGGTTTTCCTTCAAAATATCTTTGATCACGCGCCTCAATTCCATTATTACACCCTTACAATACAATATTTATCCATATTGTATTGCTTAGCTGATATTTATGTTATTGTCAAAAGAAAAACAAAGAAAAAACAGTTCCAATATACGATATCGGCAACTATTGTATAGTTGAATTGCAATGATGAAAATATCTTAGGGCTTTTGGGGACCAGGTGCAGCAATTGACTTGGAGCGATATTCGTTGCTCTGAAATTCAGGTAATAATTTGACGCCTGCGCGCCGAGGTGTAACCATGGGAGTCTGCATGCAACAAGCAGATTGACTGGAGACTATAGAAGGCATATCCTCAAGATTTTAATATGGGCCCGCTACCACGAAGCCCGTACGATCGCAAAATATTATTCAACGTTCACCGTTACCTGCTTAGGCTGCTCTTGCACGGGTCGGGGAATTTCTATCTGCAGCATTCCATCCTTAAACGTTGCTTTAATTTGATCCGGCTTAATGTTTTGGTTAAGTGTAAAGGAGCGCTTAAAAGGCCCGAATAATCGTTCGCGACGGTAGTAGCTGTCTTCACTGATCGCGGGATCTGCGGGTCTTTCCCCTTTGAGGGTCAAAACATCATCCTTGACTTCTACCGATACACTTTCTTTGCTGACACCGGGCAGTTCCACCGCAACGACGATTCCGTTCTCAGCTTCATATATGTCGACTGCCGGCCGCCAGGTACGCAAATCCATTTCATCATCCGATTCGCGGGAGCGGCCGAAAGAATCATCGAACATCCGGTTGATTCGGTTTTGAAGCTCTGCGACATCCCTGAACGGGTCCCATTTTACAAGTGCCATCATCAAACCTCCTGGATTAAGTCTTTGGGGTTAGTCAAATTTAATCATGCCGCTTATCATGTCAAGAATACTGGATGCTGGATACTGGATGCTGGATGCTGGATGCTGGATACTGGATGCTGGATACTGGATGCTGGATACTGGATGCTGGATGCTGGATGCTGGATGCTGGATGCTGGATACTGGATGCTGGATACTGGATGCTGGATGCTGGATGCTGGATGCTGGATGCTGGATGCTGGATACTGGATGCTGGATACTGGATGCTGGATGCTGGATGCTGGATGCTGGATACTGGATGCTGGATGCTGGATACTGGATGCTGGATACTGGATGCTGGATAATGGATGCGGATTGCGTGTTGTGGGCTT
>Ga0209260_10000538_pt1 | contig 13371 bp, 12 predicted proteins | sample WorMetTypGCAVOLI_FD_187421 | JGI IMG/M metagenome (GOLD analysis project Ga0209260, IMG submission 187421) | Marine gutless worms symbiont microbial communities from Max Planck institute for Marine Microbiology, Germany - Olavius algarvensis... ...
AATGTCAAGTCGTACGGAACGTAACCCAACCCGCACTTTGAAAGGGGCAGTGACTGCAACCACTCACCGCTGTGTGCTAGCAGCCGTGCCTTCTCTATCATGCTGTGTACGGCGGTCACCCTAGGATCCGGAGAATTGTGAGCCGAAGACGGCAATATATCCCTGATCAAGGACATTGCTGTATCGACGGTTCGAACTGTCGGACGGCGTCAGAGTATTGTTGGAGTGCCTCGGTACGATGTATAAAAAGCATACTCCATAAAAACCGATTACTAACTCGGACTTGTATCCGAGTAGGTAAGAGATGTGGATGTATGACCAAGAACCGGCTAAGCGAATCACCTTGGTGCGGACCTTCTTGTGAGAAGATTATTCTGCTCTCGATAGACAGCTTGATAGATGGATCGAATTTACAGATGCTGGTCACGATATCGTCGATATGTTGAATGTCAAAGAACTCGAAATAGCACAAGGTTACGCGAAGCATGACATACACTGTTAAAAATTTCCGTAAATACACGGACAAATTGTTTCAAAATTATCCGTAAAAATTACGGAACTGTTCCGTAGCACAAAAATCCGTAAATTTACGGAAGTGCAACATATTGTCGGTAGAAATTACGGAAATGGTTCCGTGTAGCACCACAATCCGTTAATTCACGGAACTTGACGGAAGTTCAACGCGTTCCGTTAAAATAAACACAACAACAAAATATCGAAGACATTCGCGAGATGCATACATGTTGCGGTTATTGTCGTTAACTATTAAGCCTCGATTCACGAAATGGGGGTAGTGTTTTATGCAATGACGATGTTCTTCTGTTCTTCTGTCAAGACCTAAATATCACGAATTTTTCCAATGCTATAAACAGTAGCCTACTGATATTAAATGCAAAACGGTCACCATACAATTTTCTTAGTTATTATTCAACTTACGGTTTGTAAAAGAAAAATAAACAAGATTTATTGCAGACAATAAAGTCGTTTAACAGCGAATAAAACATGCGACACGATTGGCTTCAGACGACATTATGATGTTATTTTTTAAGCATTTGCGCTGGGGATGGAGACGGCAGTGAATTATCATGTGCACACTTGAACAGCAATGGTTGAAATGGTAGTTTCATGAGAAATCTCACGAGTTGATCGATGCGTTATTAGCTTGTAGGTCAGGTGGGAAAATAAAAACATGACGGCATGTAGTCTTACTGATAGGTGTGCCCAAAAGTTTGCAAACGTACAATTTATAGTTCAACTTGTCGTCGAAGACGTGGCAGGGGTGGTTCCAAGGGCCACCATTAAAATTTCTGGCCCCCTTGTGGCCCCCAAAATAGTTCAATATAAGGCCGTCACTTGCCAAAATTTTGAGAAAGCTTGCTCTGCATTCGTTGTCATTTTAATGCTTTCATGTTTTGTGACATTCTAATGCTCTACATTACATTAACTAATGAATTTTCTTGTGTTTATGTGTTTATAATTTGATATAAGCGATTACATACCCAATTGTTCAGCACGAAAGTATTAGTGTGTGCCCCCAGCTAAAAGTGTCGCCACCCCAGTGCCCCCCCCCCAATGAAAACCCCAAAACCGCCACTGCAGACGTGGTCACGTTATTATTGGGACACATGTAGCACTTCACTAATATGGTACTGTACTTTTGGGCGGAGGCAAACACCGGCACAGCTTGCTTGTAAACTAAAAGTTTTGCAAGTCACTCTGTCGTGACGTCGTATCTGTGGCCGGCGTCGATCTGTCGGTGGCCAACGACATGAAGGCTCTCGGTGTCATAATAATTATTGACCGTCGCCTGACATTCCGGAAACACGCCGTGGCGGTAGCACGATAGTGCAACTATCATTCTCAGGCCATCCGCCATACGCCATCTACTGTCTACAGAACTCGTGGTTACATTGGCTTGCAGTCTCATACTGGCCAGACTGGACTACTGCAACTCAGTGCTGTACGGAGCAGCGAGTGCAAAACAATGTACCCAGGATCGTTTTCCAAGCTCCAAAGCGATCACATGCCGAGCCATTAATGCGTTGATATTGCGTGATGAGCTGCATCGGCTCGCGTCAGTGAACAGAAACTTCGCTCGTCTGCCGTCCCACTATACTGGACAAGCAGTAGGATCAGGACAGACTTCGCGAGACGAGCTTGCGTTGTTCTGCACCAACTGTCTGGAACTCGCTGCCTGAGACAATAATCAGCGCTGACTCATTGTGTCTGTCTTTAAATCTAGGCTTACGACGTACTTCTTTCATAAGGCTTTTGAGTAACACCCACAACTGGCCTGAAGCCAGCGCTGGCAGCGCCTCTGAAGCCAAGGCCTTAGGCGCTTTATAAATCGGATTATTATTATTATTATTATTATCGTTCAAGGTCACTGAAAATAGTGTTGATCGATAGATCCTATACGACTTGCTATTGGTCAGCATTGTAACTACAGTGTTTCTCAAAAAATCGGACCGCTATGACTAATGTGACAACAGTGACATCTCCACCAATCCACAACATTTACTAATAATTGTTTTAGTAGGGATGGACTTTATTCACTTCTCAAATGACTACGTTAAAAGTTTTTTAATTTGCTCAGAATCGACCTTTGAGACGAGTAGACGACAGACAGACGACAGACGGTCGGCTCATGGCATTAAGGCGAACGTAACGTAGTAACGCTGGCCTAAAAACAGTTGTCTGAATTTCTGCCGCGCGATGCTACCATCAAGCGCGGCCTTAGCCGTCATACGGTGTCTGTCTGTGTCTCTCTCTCTGTGTGTGTGTGTCCGACACGTTCGTGGATTGTGTTAAAACGAAGAAATATATCTTCAAGGTTCTTCATCATCGGGTAGACCCACCGTTTTAATTTTTCCGTACCAAACGACATGGCAATATTGCGACGGGAACCCCCTAACTGGGGCGTCTAATGCAGGTTGGGTAGGCAGAAATTGCGATTCTGAGCCAATATCTAGCTAAGGCGCAGTTCAAGGGGCAAGTGCAATACACTTAGCTGCGACGAACCATGACGAGTTTATAAATGTAACACTAGTCGCTGGTAAGCGGTTGAGTTTGTTGATGGGAGGAAACAATGACGAAGTGTATGACAAGAAGCTTCGACGTTACGCCGAAGATGACGTTACGCGGTGGTAAATGTGAAGCCTAAGTAACAATAATAAAAGACTCCGCACGAGTTATTATTTTGTTAAGGCTAACGCGCGCGCGGCTTCTCTGCAACAGCATAGCTACTTGTATACAATGGCCAGTTAGATTTTTAAAATTTACTTGTTATCTCCATTCATACATTAGGCTATTTTAGGTTAAATCTTATAATGACTCTTTTTTTCGTTGACATAACACTTTTTGTCACCGTTACACCCTTTGGTAATACGCAAACAGAAATACATACGTACGCCTACACCTACGTCCATATTAATGCATCATTGTTCGCTGCAACCATGACCTATTGCTCTCTGTCATCCATTTCTAGTTCATGAGACCCAAAACTACGTTTCCATGTAGCGATTTTGTGTCTACAACCCTGGAATCGACTCCAAATATGGTAAATTTGGTATTTTCGGGTCGGTTTCGGTTGGTTCCGGTATAACGTGGGACCGTGATTGATTAGGCCTATTATTAAACAGACGTACTTTGTCTGGTTTCAATCCGGAATAAAGAACTAGAAGTTGCAACTGCTACATACGGCTCGGTATTAAAGTTAAAGGATATTGTTTCGACGTAAGAATGGCCGTTTGACAATGACATTGTGCGATGAACAATGAGACGATTACCATTACTATTAGAAGAACCAACCAACCATGAACAATGAATTTACATTACTTACTTATTAAGTAAACGTTGCTGATTTGTGCACTGCCAGTTACTTATTTATTTTTTGTTGTGTATATTTTGCGCCAAATCTGTTGATAAAATTTTGTTCATAATAATATATAATTTAAGTTATACTATACAACTTTTATTGATATTTTATATACTTTTCATATCATCGCCAGCTGTATCAGCCAATATTAACAGATGCAAAACAGTAACATGGTGTCTATGCATTCAGCACAGAATAGTACACCTATGAGTACACCGAGGCATAGGCTAGTGTTTTACCGAATGCTTCCGAATGTTACCGAAGGTGGTGACTACAGTGTAGTTACAGATCGCTGTGTGTAACTGCCGATTGCATTGTAGTTTCTAGTTAAATTTTCGTATCGGTAAAATGCGGAAATGTGGAATGCGAAAAGTAAAATGCGAAATGAAAAGTGCGGAATGGTGTGTAGAATGCGGAAAGCTTGTAATCAAGGCGTTCTATATTGCTTATTTTTTCCTGCGACTTCTGGTAGGGGAGCTGGGACCCCCAAACTTGCCCAGATTTTCGCCTATGGCAAATGGCACAGTCTTTTGAGGTAATTACACATAATGTAACCTTTCCGCATTTTATTTCCATGAGTTGCAAGACGTGAAGTGGTAAATTGCAGAATGGGCAAGGTCACGTTGCTTTGCTTGTTAGCCAATCACGTGCATTCCGCACTTTGCATCCACATTTCTGCATTTTACCGATACCCGTACCTGTAGGTGTTGTTGTTGTTGTTGTTTTCGAGTACAATAAGAGCTGGACATCTGTGAATAGCATCTTGCTGAGGTACAACGGCGTTGGCATATTCAACTGTAGATCCTTTGGGATTACTGAGCTCTAAGACCGGTCCATTTACAGCTCCTTGTATCTAAAGCCTAAAAACCGGCCCGGCCGGGGCACGTAAAATTGCCGTAGAATTATATGACAGTCAGCCCTGTATAGCCTCTTTATTGCATGCATTAAAGGACCAAACACTTCCCTTTGTAATTTTTTGGCTCAAAATAGATGTCTAGGTACCGTGAATAAATCAGTCACATGACACGCATGTTGAGCTATCATAGCAAATGCTGCAATTTTAGTTTAGAGTCTTTTTAACCGTCTATAACAAAGTTTATATGCCCCGACTGGGCCAGGCCGAGCCAGTTTTTAGGCTTGGCAGTAGGCCTACCTGTAAGTACAATCTGATCGCAGAACTCAGTAAGCGCAGATCAGATAATCGGGGTCTACTGGAAGGGAATTACTACTAATCCTCACCCTTGCCTTATTCCCTAACCCTGTTCTTGAAACTCCGTAATTATTTACTCGCTAAGACGCTAACCCTAATCCTAGCCTTCGGTAAATAGTAAGTAGCCTTCGCTATCGTTCGGTAGCTTTCGGTAATTATTACCACTGACACCATCAGCAAAATGCGTCGGTGTGTCTGCGGTGATGGGTTAGCCGGTTAGTGCAAGCTTTCAAAAAATGCACTGGCTGTGAAACCGTCTACACGGTTTTGACTAGCTTTTTAGGTCCAGGGCGCTATGGACAAACTGGGTTACGGTTATGAATAAAGTGTTAGGGTTAGGGTTAGCGTTACGTTTCGGGTTAGGACGTCACTGTTTTCAATAGTGCCCCAGGTGCCCCTGAAACTATTTTGTCCCACGGTTTCGTAGATCCGCCGTTACACGATCGTCTGTGTACTGTGTGGCTGGGAACGGGTGTCCCTGAGTCTAAAACCTGACCCCACGACCACAGAACTTAACTGCAACGGATAGCTTGCATTCTTACGTGAAAATGTGAAAACTGGCACCCATGCACCCTCCTGACCCTATCCGACCCACAAGGTGGGGTCATTACCCTAATTGACCCATGAAGCGGGCAATTTTTTGAAAACTGCACTAGCCCGTACTTCTGACCTTATGCGACTTACGACGCAGGGGTTCTGACCCTGACTGATCTATGAGGTAGGCATTTTTTTTAAAAAAACTTGTGTTAACGGATTTTGGCTGCATGTGCAGTAGTGCTGGCACACGTTCGTGCACGCACTGGTCTGTCGCACTTAAGCTGTGCAGTCATCTGTATGGTCATGCGGTCAGGGAACCAGCTGCGGTCGTCGATATCTGAATGCAGCTGCGGACATGGTTAGTCTTAGTAACTATGACTGCAGATTTGCAAATGTTGTAACATGTAAAATTTGGATGTTAATACAGAGGTTAAAGACGCTCGTGGATCGGTTTGGGTTAGGACTCCATCTTGTGGGTCAGTTAGGGTCAGGAGTACCAGTTAGTGCCAGTTTTCAAATTCTTGCTTTAAGAATGCATTTTACACGTTCGAACATACACACATCTGCAGCTGCATTCGGGCATTGGGATATGGGCAATTGCAGCTGGGTTCTATACAATAGCCTGTCTATTACGTTCAAAGAATTTTCTCTGCGTAGTGGATCATTGTTTAGTTGTTAATTGTCATCACTTATTATGCCCCGCCCCTATGGGGGCATTAAGCGGTGATCTGCGTCCGTCTGTCTGTCTGATGTCGCATACATCGGCTCTAACTCGAAAACCAAAAGGCCTAGGAAGACGAAACTTTGCACAGGGGTACCCCAGGTCACATGCGACTCCCACACCGACTTCAAGGTCAAAAGTCAAGGTCACGGGGTCAATTAGTGCACCGCAGCGAAATGTGCCAATATTTCGCAAACGGATAAAGCTACGCCCTTCAAATTTGGTACGCACGTAGGCCGTGGGCAGTTCTTGCCACCGGACCACAAATTGGCCCGAAATTGGGCGTCGCCTGCGGCACGTGACCCAATTTCGAAATTTTGGGACCCCCTCAATATTTCGCAAACGGGTAAAGCTACGATCTTCAAATTTGGCACGCACATAGGCCGTGGGCAGTTCTTGCCCATGGACCACAAATTGGCCCCCTCGATCCAAGTCAAACTCAAAATTGCCAGCAATGAAGATAATGACCGTGGTGTTGACCCATGACCCCATCTAAAGGTCAACGACTCACAGTAAAGGTCACGATGTCAATTAATGCTCACTATCAAAATATGTCATATCGTCGTCACGGATGAAGCTATGACCTTCAAATTCGGTACACAGATGGGCAGTTCTTGCCCACAAACCACACAAACTGACCCTTAACTGTACGAGCTACGAGTCAAGTGACCCAATTTCGAAATTTTAGAACACCCTTAATATTTCCTTAGATACCCCTTTTAATTTGCAAACACGTTGGCCTACGGTCAGCAGGGGCTGGGGCATATTGTGGCGGCCACCTAGCCGCACAGCTTATTGCATTTACAGAAATCCCCTCTTAGCTTTATTTGCCTCGTGGGTTGGTTAGGGTCAGGACCCCACGTCCTCGTGAGTGGGATAAGGTGGTGTGCATAAATTAGTAGTCAGTCAGTTAAACTCAGTTTGCTGTATTTATATCGTAAATCATTGACTTTGTTGTGTACACACAAGGTGTGGCTAAAACACTTAATTTCTGTGGACGGACTTCCTAGTGCATTGCAAAATTTTCCAGTATTATTTTCAAGGTTTGTCTGCATTAATCCTACAAATTTTGTGAAATTTTGTTAACCTGTGTAGAAATGTCATAAAGTCAAATATAAAGTGTGAATATTGTAAGACTGTTTTTAGTTTGTTGTTTTTTATCCCATTACACCTCACACGTGTTAATGCAGCAGGTTTAAGTCTGTTCAGTTTGGCGGCTGGTAATCGTTATCCCATCGCTGCAACAATGCTTATCCTCACTGTGACTGTGTTACCTGTAGCAAAGATTATTTAACCAAAAGCCACATTATTTTATAGGCCTATAGAAGGAGCATGCCATCAGATATACTGTGTCAAATTATTACCAGTATTCAAATTGGGTCGTTAAACCCTACTATACCATTCATTTGGGTAGTTTTCCTCCGAGTAACTTTGATGACGTTGTACGCGTAAAGTTTTACATTGAAATTTTAAAGCGTTGTTGAGAAAACAGGAAATAATTTAAGGACGTTATTTAATTTTGGCAATGGGTTTAAGTATGTGTGTGGCAGTCTTCTGCGTCTATGGGGACGGCATTGAATAGGGATCACTGGGCGGGAATGGCAGTAACTGTTGCAGGGATGGGATAGGATGGTCAGTGTTTAAAATAGTGGTAAGGATAGGGTAAGGGATGGCAGGTTTTGGGACAGTCAGGGATTGAAACAAATATTTATCTCTATGCAACTGTCTATTGAGCATTATGAAATGCAAAATATTCTTTGAGTATTTATAGTTACCGGGAAATCCAACTATTTTTATGCAAAATGCTTCAACAACTACAACACAGTTGTTTTAATTGCAGTTTAGCACAATGTTGATGTGACCTGTTTTTGACTATGTGTATACATGTATGTGCTTTTTTGTCTGTAAGATGTTGTCGACATACTGACTTGCACTAATCACTGTGTGGCTGTGAAGCCAGTTCTGTGGCATACTATACATGACTTCATTTATGCTGCGGCAGTGATGTTTGCTGCCCACTTTGTATTCAACATCAACATGTCAACAGTGGAATATATTCAGAGGTATGACTATATGTGTTAGTATTGTGAATGCTGTGTAACTACTGTTTTTATATGTGTCACTATGCTATGGGCCTTACACATTGTTATAAAACAACAATTTTTTTACATTTATTCTTAATTAGCAAAAAATGTAATTATTAATAGGCTGGCAGTTCGGTTAATTAGCACCACATGTGTTACATGGCTGGTAGACGTTGAGCTACTTGTCAATTTAGGATATGAGAGTGACAGTCATGAGTCGATTTAATCCAGAAGTGACAAAATTTACATAAAAACTGGTCCACCCACAGTCACAGTTTTGCTGGTCACACAGAAATCAATACAATACAATACAATATAAAAAACTTATAAAGCGCCATATGTAATAAAAAAGTTATTCGTAGGTGCGAGAATCAATTATTAAACTGGCATAATGGCATTAATGTGTAAGACAATGTAGAACATCAATTTATATTTGCTTTTCATTGGAATCTGTGACACGCTCTGCACAAACACAATACCGTCTTAATGTAGTGGAAGTATTTATCGGAGTTTGTGCCTTAGAGTATTGTAGAGTTGGTATACATAAATATGTAAACACCGAGTCTTGCATATTGCCGTTGGTTAATGAACGTGCAGAGACCTACTGGATATGAATCGCTATGTTGAAAGTTTAAAATATGTTTACATTGTATTAAACACTGTTTTAGCGCCTCTGATTCGACACTCGACATAGTGCGCTCTACAAATTGTTATGTATGAATGAATGAACACTGTTAAAGTTGGTGTTTGTTTTGATTCTTAGGAAGTTCTCAGGAATTACCAGACTACGTCTCACAATGCCAATGCCAGTCTGTGAGTGACGCCAGATGGACAAACGGACGGAATTGCAGCCATCATGGTCAGTCCGACAATTGGTGGAGTCACAGTCAGTCTGATTACTGCTGGAGTTGTATCTGCTGGCGCCACTGGCAAACAACTGATAAATGACAATGAATGTGTATAACTGATGCTGATCAGTTTCCGTTTTTAGCCCTTCAGTACTATAGCATGGGTCTCTGGCCACCCGGCCGACAGCGTAGCAGCAGTATTTGCAGCAGTGGGGACAGAGAACATTTTTCTACTCAGAATACCTATACGGTGCTGGGCAAGAAATTGTGACGTAGTTTCCTTCAAAAGGACTGGTTTGTTGTGTATTACTTTTTAAAACATTGTGAGTGTGTCTTAGTGTGGCTGATTGTCATTTCTGTGTAGGAGATAGGAATCGGGGACGGCATATCTGGGGACTTATGTTAGGGGGGTTATACAAATGCAATCCTTCTCCCCAAAAAATGGGAGCAGTCAGGTCAAACACTTAACAACAATTAGTTGATAGACGGTTTATGGACATGGGTGTGTAGGATGTTTTTAAAAGTAATACACAACAAACCAGTCCTTTTGAAGGAATCTACGTCACAAATTTCTTGCCCAGTACTGTATGGGTTTCTTGAGTAGAAGAATGTTTGCTGTCCCCACTGCTGCAAATACTGCTGCTACGCTGTCGGCTACACTGCAGTATGTGTTATACCTGTGTTGAAAGTACCTTTTAAAAGCAGTTTATCAGCTGCAAGAAAATGTGATCATAAATGACACTAGTCCAAAAAATGTTACTGTATAACTGCATTTTTATAGTGAGTCGTCGTTTTTTTCTGTATTTCATGAAATGAGTTTGAAATAAGCTGTGCATGTGCAGTTGAAAAATGTGATGTTTTATGTGATTTTCTTGTAAGATTGTTAATATCTGATGAGCCTGTAATACTATTTGCGTGAATAATGCCATTGTGTGTTAACTACACTGAATGTTATTTCATCTCAGTATTGTGTGTGGTGACATTTTTACTGCGTGACGTGTGTGCATAGCTTGGACTGTGCTGTGGAAAGATGTCATTTGACTAAGCAGTGGGGTGTCGTGCCCGCAGGTTGTGAGTGGGGGCAGGGTTCTCGGGGAAGTGGCAGCAAGCTCTCCCCACCAGCTAGTGGGAAGCGCTGTAAGCTTCCACAGTGGGGTGGGTTCCAGAGATTTTGGGTTATTTTATTACCTAGGTAATAGGTAATGCATATAAACGTATAGTATCTTTCCAGCTTATTACTGGAGTCGACCAACCAGACCAAAATTGTCTGTCACCATTGAGAAGGTCATCCCAACCAGTGGTGGTTAACTCCCCAACCCCACCACCAAATCGAACTCTGCCGCCCGTCTGTCTGTCAGTGTGTCAAAAAAGCAAAACGTATCACAAAACTTTTATGACCACCCACTAGACTCAAAATTCTAGTTTTTTTTTCTGAGGAGAACCAGTTGCAGCAAAATTCCGACAGTCACCGTCAAAGGGTTGCTAAATAGAGGTGGATATGTAAAATTCACGATTTTCACTCAGTATGTCGTTGTATCTCAGAAATGATGCAACATAGGGCCATAGTTACAACAGAATGCTAATAGAAAATCAGGCACTGTATCAAACTGTTATTTACAATGACCTTGAGTGATCTTGAGGGTCATTTTGGTGACCCATTTTCTATTTTTGGCTATCTTTCAATATCTTTGGAACGGATATCCGTAGGCTGTTTTTGGAATTTTGCACACAGATAGTCTTTGGCAAGTGCTAGGTATTAGGGATGCTGAGTTACCCCCAAAAGGGGCGTTGTCACGGTCATATATGATACCTTTAAAATTTGGAGATCTGTCTATATCTGTGGAACTAATAATAATACTAAGTACTAGCTTTTGGGTGGAAAACTACCCCCAGATTGGCGTGGCCTTGGTCACAAGACCTACTTTCTGAATTTTACAAAAAATATAAAAATAAAATTTATATTGCGCCAGGGATCTTAAAAAGAATCGGGGCACAGACGCATGCAGTGACTAGACGGTAAAGGCGAGAGAAAAAAGGCACGAGTCTTTGAAATGTACGAAGCTACGCATTTCAAAATTGGTAGGATGATAGAGTTTAAAAGTACCACCCTACGGATAATAAATTACCCCATAAGGAGCGTAAGCCCTGTTGTAGTTAACTGTGTCGCGCAATAGTCAGAGACAGTTTAGTTTCTTGTTTTGCTTTCATATTTTGTTCCTGTGTGCTGTTTGTTTGGAACAAATTTTGATCGCGCATCAGCACACTGGTGCACGATATTGATATAGCAATTCTGTCTGTCTGTCCGTCTGTTGCGTTCCGGTATTCTATCAAAACGGCTTAACGTACATGTACTTTCACAGTTTCTTCACCCACAGTAGCCCAACCATTCTCGTTTTATCAGAATTAAACATCTTCACGAAATTCCGACGGGTTCACCCCTGCGAGGGCGCTGAATACAGGTGGGGTATAAAAATTGTGCGATTTTCGACCAATAAGTCGCTATGTCTTGTAAACGATACAAGATAGTGCCATAGTTACTATGGAAGGCGAGTAGGAAACCCAACCAAGCATTCGAATGGTACCAGTTTCAATATCCTTGAGTGACCTCTAACCCATATTTCAAGTTCATGATAATATCCAACATCAAATAACTCTACTATACACTGTAGTATGTCGTGTATTATCTATCAAATTGTTCCGTTTCCAATGACCTCGAGTGACCCTTAACCTAAATTTCATGGTTACGGGGTTACTGATGATGCCGTCGACGTATTGTGTGCGCAGCTGACACGCGATCTGTTTGTGATAGCTGATTTCTTGTTGGTATTGTCATAGTAACAGGCGGTCTTACAGATGTTTGTTAACAGCCAATTTTTAGTTAGCCATTTTTCGTATTTAACAATTCTCATTTTCAGAGGCGTCGTGCCATTGAGGCACGTGCCCCCCAGTATTGCGACTGTGGTTCTGATTGGCCTTTACTTTTTAAAGTGCACGAGATTTGATCAATTGATTCTCAGGAAAATCATTGAAATTGTTGCCACCAGATGCCAGATTTTAACGCTAAAATGCACCAAAATCGATTTCGGTTGGGGCTCCGCCCCAGACCCCACTGGGGGAGCTTACAGCGCTCCCCCAGACCCCCTAGCTGGATTTAAGGGAGCCTACTTCTAAGGGGAGGGGAAGGGAAGGGACGGGGGGCAGGGAACGGGAGGGGAGGGGAAGGGAGGGCAGGGAAGGGGAAGGTAGGGGGAGGGAGAAGGGAGGGGAAAGGGAAGGGAGGGTAGGGGCGTGGGGAACGGAGGGGAGGGGGGAGAGGAAGGGGAGATGAAGGGAAAGGGACTGGTGCCCCCCCCACATGACTTGTTTGCACGACGCCCCTGCTCATTTTTATGACTAAATTTGGTTTTAGCCAAATATTAGCTGGCATTTTCGATTGGTCGGAACTTACAAGTAAAAAATTCGGCTGATGAGTCTGGTGATCTCATATAATAATGTGAATAAAAGCTTGAGAGTTTTGTTTGGCCAGATTGGTCGTCTGTTTTGTTACGTGGTTCTCATAAGTAATCATTCACATGAAACCGTGACGAGTAGTGTGCGTTTAATATTGGAAACGTGCAACAAGGTTCCAAGAAAAATGCAGACGGAACCGTCACATGTGTATCCGTTCATAAACGGAAACGTGCAAAACGGTTCCGGCAGCGTTTTTGCCGGAACCTTTGCATGCAGTTCCGTATATTTACGGACCGTTTGCCTCGTGCTGATACGGAATATTTCCGTTTTTTACGGAACATCCGTTTATTAACGGACTGTTTCCGTTCCCTACTTTCCTGTAATTTACGGAACGTTCCGTAAATATACATGAGGCATATGACGGAACTTTCACATGTATTTCCGTTAATGAACGGAAACGTACTAAGCAGTTCCGGCAGCGTTTTTGCCGGAACCCTTTCATACAGTTCCGTACATTTACGGACGATTTGAGCATAATATTAGTCCGTGTATTTACGGAACTGGGGTGGAAGGGTTCCGGCAAAAACGCTGCCGGAACTTTTCCGTAAATATACGGAGATTTTTTTAACAGTGTAGGCATAGAT
>Ga0209260_10000540_pt1 | contig 13331 bp, 9 predicted proteins | sample WorMetTypGCAVOLI_FD_187421 | JGI IMG/M metagenome (GOLD analysis project Ga0209260, IMG submission 187421) | Marine gutless worms symbiont microbial communities from Max Planck institute for Marine Microbiology, Germany - Olavius algarvensis... ...
GAGATGTCTGTCTCCCATCAGAGTGACCCCTGCGACTTATGCATCAAATTTCAACGTTTTTCAGGCATGCCGCTATCTTTTGACGCCTTTTAAATAGTTGAGAATAATTAATCTCCGAAGCGGAGCGGTAGTTAGTTACATCACTTTTAATACATAAACCACACCATATAGACATACTGACAGAAATATTATGGAAATATCGTTACAACGGATACATTTCATAAAAGGAAATTCCAACAACGTAACTGTTTAGACGCAGATAGACATGATACACGTCGTTAACCTTTCAGGATTAACGACGTGGAACAGGGCAATCGTTTCAACAGAGCACAGTAAACTCGCCAAAGAAACTACATACAATGCACACTGTTACATTACAAACAGCTACTTATAAATGTCGCAAGTATTTGTAGTGAGATTACGCGAAAGTATACAATATACCACAAAAAACAACTTTGATCAAACTACTTCTCAATGTTTACAAACTCAATGAAACTTCTTCCGCTTGTAAACAGAAAACAGTAAATAAGTAAATAAAACTGAACAAAATTAAATAAGTAAAACTTCAATAACTTATCAGAAAATGCTAATCTCGCATCAGTTTTAAATAATGTTGTCAGTCTCCTGCTTCTGCATTTGCGGGCTAATCGGTTACTTATTTAATTTTCTCTGTAAAAGCAGACGAACAATAAATGTAAACATGGCAGTTTGTAATGTTTGCCAAAATTCTTTTAAGCGACGATACCATATGAATATGCTCAGAGGGTTCTACCGTCGAAGCATGAACAGCAAACTTCGCAACGGAGAGATGACAGTTGTTCATGCATTGAAGACATTATTTGCTTATCAGGTAAATTTACGGGTTTCATCTTTCTCTGTTTCTTTCGCCATATCGGCAACAAACCATATCGGCCACAACCATGTCGGCCACAGCAAGACGATATCGGCCACAGCAAAAAACTATATCGGCCACACAGAAAATCAATATCGGCCACAACCATATCGGCCGAAACCATATCGGCCACAAAGATATCGGCCACAAAATATACGATATGATGAGTTTATTTGGCGTCATCGTGACGAGACGTCTCGGTTTCGCGTAGTCCGTATGGTGAATTTGAACGTGAAAAAAGCACTTTGAAATATGTTGATAGCTGTGAAGTTCTTTAACTCTCTGCTTATGTGAGACGGGAGTGAATACGACGTTTCGAGTCTTAGACTTAGACTGACGTAGGCCATTACATTAGACTGACTATACTGACAAATGTTGACGATAAAATAGCAGTACGATTTTTGTGGCCGATATGGTTATTCGTTTTGGCCGATATGGTCTTTTCGTGTGGCCGATGTGGTTGTGGCCGATATGGTCTGTGGCCGACATGGTACAGACCCAGTGGCCATAGCCCAGAAATCAGCAACTAAATTTTGTGTATTATGCATATTTATTGTGACTCTCTGTTGACGTTCTTGGAGAAAAGATGTGTTTTATGACCTAGCTTTTACATATGACTAATTGCATGAGTCGAACAAGAATGGCCTACGTTTGTTTGCAGCAGCGTTCGATCACAGCGTGATAACTGTAATTTGTAGTTAGCTATAGCGTTACGTAGTAAACTCTCTGCTATTGAGATCACTTTTCCGTCTGTCTGTCCGTCTGTGTGTCTGTAACGTGTGTTCACTGTGCTTAAACAGAGGACTTTTTTCAGAATCTACACCACTTGATTAGTCAGGGATGTGGCTGATGATGATGCAAAGGAAGTAAATTTCCATCAGTTTTGCATATAGGAAAATATTCGCAACCATTTTCCTAGTGATGGTTGTTAGGCCTATATAGAAGGACGTGCGAAAAGTCGTGATTTTCGATTAAAGTCTTTTCCTGGAAATAAATAATGATAGGCCTACAAGATAGGACCATATTTACTTACAATAGAACACAAATAGGAACTCATGTGCGATCTATCGATTAATGTCATTTTCAGTGACTTCGAGTGACCCGTAATCTGACATCAAACGAAATTGAAAATGAAACAACGGAACGCGAGCTGTCTGGCCGCTAGCTTATTACTTTGTTGCAAAAGTCGTTGTAAGGTTAGCAAGCAGCCAGCCGCAAAACTGCAGGACAACAGAAAATTGAACAACCAGAATACCAACTACGTGAAATTTGTTTGTTTTAACGACACAGTCACGCTAATTTCGCTAAGTAATGGCAGCGATCTATGTGTATAGATGTTCAAATCTACGCATTGTCAAATTCTATTCCAGTAGCCTATAGGCCTACTTTTTGAGGTTATATCGCATTTAATATTAATGATGGCATTTATTACATGACAATCTGATAATTAAATAAATGCTACTGCAGGGTCCAGAAGAAGGCTACGTTTGTGAGGAGTGTTTTGGCAAGATTAATGTTACATTCAATGAAACTGATAAACGGCCACAAACACCATCAACGACACCTCGTCAGCATAAACGGACGAAAGTCATCTCGTCACCATTACGTAGATCCAGTACACGACGATTACCGCGGCGTAGACTTTTTTCCGTAGTTGCTCTTGTGTCGGCACTGCAGAGGTACCAATATATTAAAGCTTTTCGTATGATTTTGACACGTGGCCCAGCTGCAGAGCGAGCTTTTGACAAAGTCGTCAGTGACAGAGTCCGACAGCAGTTCACACAGTTCTTGGGTAACCACCGACAGTCCACTGAAATGTTTAACGGATGCAAGTCAGTGTACGACTTCAGCTGGGGCAAGAATGTCGCACGGCTGGCCACTTCGCTGCCGACTCTCATGTCTGCTGCCACTGCATCAATGCCGAAGAAATTCGTTAAAGACAACAACCAGCTAATGTGAGTGGGCATAAAGAATTATGATCAAAATTTGTATTAATGTTTCCATAGCTGTAGTCAGGTAACAGCGAACAGATGGACACCGACCGAGGGCTGTGACTAACTTTGTAAGTAGGCCTATCGTGCGTAAACATGTTGTGTTTCACAATAACGTTTTCAAACTAATTGAACGTATTTTCATTTTTTTCTATAAAGCTGAAGAAATTTTAAATGCAGCCGATGTACATTTTCAACCACACTTAACAATGTAGGCCTATATACTGACTATACCTTGTGAAACTTTTTTAATCATCTTATGCGACACAGGTAGCAAAACGTCAACTTTTGCCTATCATTTGTTATAATGTCGCTCTATTGCTGAAATAGCTGACTATTTTTAGGATGCAATAATGACAGGTTCAGAATGTGACTGTGTACAGAGATGTTGCTGCTCCACGCGTCGGATTGATGATCAGTTTAGCATTGTTTTCACACAAGCCAGTAACTCTGAATCTGATGCAAGTTCTTTGTGGCATTCAGATGTGGCGATGTGGTGCGAGCAACAAGGTTTGTATTAACCAGATTATATTATAAAGCTAGATTGACTTGAACTTGAGGTATGACATTTTGCTGACGCCGCCGCCGCCAGTCATGACAAATCGACGCGCCGCCGCCAACAGTATGACGACGTCACGCCGTCACCATTTTCGTGACGTGCAGTTGATAGCTTCAATAATTTGTTACTGCTGTGGCTTGTAGTGTCCGCTAAAACGTGATTTCTACTGTACAGAAAGTAAGAACGTCTGAAATGTTTTGGTGCTTGCTACAGCTGTTCAAGTGCTTCAACCACATGGGAATTTGTCCCAGTGTCAGAACTGTGCGCAGTAACGTTGACTTGCTGGTTAAAGAGTCGGACGAAGCACTTCGACAGTGGAAGAATAATATTGAATTGCAGGCACAGCAGGTGATCAATCAATCAATCAATTAATTTATCATCATCATCATCATTTTATTGTAAATTAAAAGCAACAGCACCCGAAGGCCACTGACGTTGCAGTGACAAAAGTGCAATAAAAATAACACAAGATACGTACACAGACTACAGCGAGCAACAGAATGGACAGTAGTGAAATCGAACTGTAATTTTGCTTGTAGCTTGTTCGGTTATCTCAGCGATCTGATGATGTGTGCACGAATGTGAGTATTTTGTCTTTATACTGTGCCACTGCCAGGTGAATGCGACGACACTGGCACGCCGACGAATCATAATGAAGTGTTGTGTGCTGAATGGCGTGTGTAGATTACCGGACAGCAGATTCCTGAAGGACAACATTGCTTGACACTGTATGGACTGGAGATCGACGACGTGGACGACTTGTCTGAGTCCGAATATTCGCCAACCGTGGACGAACAGCTGCTGGTCGACAGCGTGCCGGGCAACGTGTCATTGGACGACAGTTGCGGACTCTCTCAGTCCCAGTCTCAGCACAGTGCTAGTTCCGGTCTGTATACTCTGTGTGACATGGTTGTATCATGGCGATCTAGTTGTGGGCAGGTAAACTATCTCGGTATGTACCCAGTCACCCACGTTAACTCAGCCTGGCCATCACTCCATGGGTAAGCGCAATGAGTACCAGCTTAGGCTGGGAAGATAACCGTAGGTCTGGCGTCACACTAGCCACGCGTCACAGGCAGTAGTGGATGATCTTGAGTGACCTTGAGCGACTTAGCGATATATTTAATGACACGAAGCATCGCGCGGTCTCTCTGAGACAGCTGAGCTTCTTGAACATTATGAGAATGAGAGTGAACCTTAAATTAATTTTAAGCATGTTTAATCAACGAACAGTGGTGTCACAGTTTTAAAACTTGTTTGAATATACATGTGTAGTTGAAATTTTACAACGACGGCGTGGTTCAGGCGGTAACGTTCGCCTGCCTCATCTACTGATGAATTTTCTGTTGTCTTTGGAATTGTACTTTTTGGATCTTTACACGTAGGTCCAGCTCTTAGACTTATGTTTTCGTGGTGCATTTCGTGGCAGATCAAAGAGTAATCCCGAGGTATTCCATCGTTTGGGACAACACTCAAAAGCTAGTCCATACGAGGAATCACAGTCGCAGTTCCAAGAACACGATGCTGCTATGGGCAAACGCCTATGCAGCCAGAAACAGAATTGACTGTGACGAAGCGACATCACGAGCAACGTTGAAAGCACTCGACATTCCAGTCACAGCCTTTCTGCCATCAGCTGACGACTACGACTGTCTCAAGGAACGAATGCTGACCGTCGTCGCTAGAGTTCTAGGACATCACATCCAGTTCTTCCGCCAGCACTCTGCCATCACATACCACGTTCCGCACAAGTATTCGGCTGAATCCGCACGTAAAAGTGAACTGGTATGATTGTACGTACTGATAGGCACTGTGCACTCATTTGAAGCTGAACTTTGATAATTTAGATAGTATGAAGGATCTTAATATTTATTTATACATTAGCATACGAATCGCTTTTTTCGTACATCAGTGAACGTATGACAAACAATAATAAAATAAAACTATAATAGTGTGATGCTAAAATGTTCAGGTTAACATCGGGATTATTGATGCCAATCCCAGTTCGACTGCTGGAGTGATTAGCATCCTTGAGAAGCTGCACCAGTACGTACCGCGACTGTCTTGCGATGACTTACTGACTGTACCAACGCATGGCGACTGTCTCGCAGTGGAGCGCATGGTGGATGCAAAGAAGGCTCGGTTGGCTGATCTCACCAGTTACACTCGTCTCGAAGGTCTTGAACCGGTTCCGCAAGAGTTTCATCACCGAGCATTAATGTTACAGGTAAATTCATATGCAACACTACGAAAAGTTGCCAACATTACGAATAATGTAATGCAGTTATTTGAACGTTTAACAGTAAGTTGAAAGACAGTGATTTTATTTATTTATTTTATTTCATTTTTGTTCAGCAAAATGGAAACATACAGTTGAATAAAACAAGAGAATACTGAACAAGGCGAACCAGGCTCATACGAGCGCTTACTGAAGCCTTTACATGCATACAGTTTGAGCAATCTTATACAGTGAAAACGTAGTAGCACACACAAAAACATTAAATTTGAGTTAAATCGTTATTGAATCATATGTGGTGATTTAATCTGAGTACTATACTATTTGATTTTTAGAATTTCTCAAACTATTAATTTGAATTTGTTGTGATTTAAGATTTGATTTTGAGAATTGCGCATCACTGCTGAAAGACGGCTGTCTCTGTCGTTGTGCAGGACACGTTTGACAGATTATTTACTGCAAAAAGTCTCGCGGACCGAGGAACGTTGTCGCAACTGAAGAATGACTTTCAGCACAGAAGTGTAACGAGTACAGTGATGAACTGCTTCAACCACGCCGAAGACTTTTTTCGATTTGTTACTGAGGCACACGTCGTATACAGAGCGCTGTCTTTGGCTGGAATGGACGACGTTGACAGTGAGCCGATGCAGCAGTTCACGTCGGACGACCAAAAGGCGCAGTTCGTCGTGGACATAGCAGCACAGATCGTGAACGAGTCCTGGCTGTTGCCACCCATGTCTGATGTGAAGGCTGTCGCCGACTGTACACTGGACGTCGAGGAGCTAAGCGACAGTTGGTGCATATGTGAGGAAGGTAATAAACAGTTTCTTTTTCGTCAGTTAGGCCTATGTGTAATTAACTAATTTTTTGATTTAAATTACAGTTGAATTATAAGTGAAATATTTACCTAAACTTCTTGCAGTTAATTATCGCGCGTCAGCACAGCACTGCTGACGCACGATATTGATATTGGAATTCTGTCTGACTGTAACTCGCTATGTCTGATGTGAAGGCTGTCGCCGCCTCTACGCTGGACGTCGAAGAGCAAAGTGACAGTTGGCATACTGTGTACCGCTGACAGGAACTCTATGTGATCTGTGGAGTGATACCGTTTTCATTGACTTTGTTTGGCCTCTGGCCTATATTTCATGGTCTGGAGTTGTTGTAGATGCACTCAACGTATTGTCTGCGTATTGTCTGCGCAGCTTATGCGTGATGTGTTTGCAATAGCTAAGTTTCTTGTTGTCATAGTCATTATCTTCAGTGTTTTCATTACTGTGGCCGCAATGTGCGCTGTAGATTACTCTGACGACGACATCATGTTGCGCTGCAGCAACTCTGAGTGCCCACTGGGAACGTGGTTCCATCCGACGTGCCTAGACGTTACTGTCTTGCCGCGACCTGATGAAGACTGGTTCTGTTCAGAAGAATGTCGCGAGAACAGCCGATGTACGTATATGCATAGATCTACTTTTCACTGCCACTGCTAATGCGACCAATGCAGCTAAATATTACTGAATATAATGCTGTATACTGTGTAATTGAATAGCGCGTAACATTTGCTTATAAGTTGAAACATCAACCGCTGTTTATCATGATGTAGGCCTACTTACTTGTGCGTGTAGCTCTTGATGACGATCGAGTAGCTCCCTGTCAACATGCAGCCGACCGTGTTCGAGATTATGCACTGGCGGTGACGTTCTACGGTCTGATGGATCTGTGTCATCGTGACTTCATACGCGAGGCAGATGGACTCGGTATGATGTCTATGTGGCGAATAGACATGGTGCGATTTTGGAGTGGAAATCACTTCAAATACTTGAACGTTGGCCACCGTCTGCTAGCAGGTTCACTAACGCGATTGTTGTTTTTCGTTGATGATTGTTAGTGAATTATATTGCAACACAACAAACTATTCTGTACTAACGTAATCACATGTAGGTCCTGTAAATTTACATTTTAAGCAAATTAATTACTACGTGTGCTCTCTGCAGAGCTGATGCAAGCAGAAAAAGTCTTACTATTTTTCTCAGCCGGAAAACTAAGATGTACAGTGTGACATTTAACGGTGAACAAACTGATTAATGATACACAATTCGTGTAATATTACATGCTGAAATAATCTATGATTTGTTTCCTCCTTTTTAAGCGCCTCACTTTACGTTAGTAAAAGAGGCGCTTCAGATAGGCTGTGTCGTGACGTCGTTGGTCGTTGGTTGGTTGGTCGTTGGTTGTCACGCGCGTGCACTGTGGCCAAACGGTGCATCCTAGGCCTATAGTTCTATGGAACACTAGTAGGAAACCCTACCCCAGGAATTCAATGGTACAACTTTCGACCCCCTGGGGTGACCCCTAACCGGGGAATGGGACCACTTGTTTACATGTTATTTTACTATATTATAGACAATATTCTTTGTGTACAATAGGAGTATCTGGTTGGCTTGAGCCTCGTATGATAGAAGAGGTCATTCACAATAGAACAGTAAACCTGAAGGGAGGAGCTGGACACAACATCGCTATGGATCGCGTCTGCGAATTCCTTAATGCTGAATTCAAAGGTAAGCAGCCTTTTACAGTTGTTGCAATTAAATTTGCTTGTTCTACATTGACTTGGAACTGTTAGCTTGTGCCTAGAGACTTGTCCAAAAAGTGTATGCCATCAAGATGTACATTAAGCTGCAATTATGGGTAAAATATGCATAAATGATAAAATTGCTGGCAAGAAAGTTGCTTTGGGCTTACATTTTGGGCCACCTTGTACAGTAATATCAACGTGGAAATTTAACATTTAAGTTAATTCCAATATGCTGTATGTTCAATGTATAATAGTTTATAGGTTTTTATCTGCGGTTTTTAGTCATTTTATTTTCTTGCACATAGTGTTTGTTTGTATTTTAATATAGCCAAGGCTGAGTTATGTGCTTGTTGCTGTGTGTATGTCTGTCTGTCATCATCACTGTCTGTGTTTCTATCACTCTGTCTGTCACAGTGCATTTTAAACGTAGCAGCCTAGCTTGGCACAGTTAGCACTCACTAAGCGCTACTGGCGCATTCTGTGTTTCAGTAGAGATAAATTAAGCCTGTACCAAAGTGTCACGTATATTTTGAAACATTGTATTTAATATTTGTTCGATCACAGAAACACTACACCGCTCACACGGAAACTACACAGCCAGCACCATCGATCGCGCCAGCAAACTGGTTGGTCAATTGGGCGCCGCACTCGATGCTGCTTTTCACCAGAACGTCTGTGCGACGGACACTGACGACAGCTACCGACAACGAAAAGACTACGCCGACGACGTCAAAATGTTCTGTGCAGAATATAAACAAGATCGGTTGTTCGACATAGTTCTGGGCAGACGCCACAAGGCGTTTGCAGAGTTCTCACGGCACCTGTGTGTGAATGAAGAAGCGAAATTAAAGTCACGATTGTTGAAATACTCCAGAAAGCTTGACCAGTGTCGTCTATTGAACATTTCTTCAGCTGCATATCAGGCGATGACCCACTGCCGGAGTGCTGAGAGCTAACTGAAACGTTTGAATTGAAGTAACACTAAAGTGACGTTATTTAAGTTTTCAAACTAAATTTTAACGCGGACTACGCCAGATGTCTGTCCGGCCGTCGCTCTGTCCGTCACACGCCGGTGTTGTGCCTATGTAGGTAGTGAGACAGTTAGTCTCTACAACTGCACTGTGTGTAACGAGACTGCAACAACTGAGCTTCTTGTTTACTGCGTGATGTTTATCAATTCACTATAGCCTATATGGCAAATGTATCTGAATACCCATAGGCCTATACGTCTGTCTGCCAGACTCGTCGAATGTGTACAAACGACTTAAGTTATCGTACAATAACTAATCAGTAGGTAGCCGAACGTTACGTGCCGTCAACGTAATGGGCCGTTTAGAGTTTAACAATAATATACAGAATTATTACCGCGCGACGCCTAGCACAGTCTGTTATTATTACAATGAAATCGTACACGTAGTACAACAGAACAATAATAAATAAAAACAACCAATAGGGCCTTGCAATTGCCAGATATTTGACCGTCTGTCCATCCGTCCGTCTGTCTGTCACACATCGGTATTCTGTCAAATGGCTAAACATATCCTCAAACTTTTTCCACTTTACACACGCCCTAGATAAGGGTGTCATTTCGAATGACCTTGAGTGATCTTGAACGACTTAGTGAAATATTCAATTGACACGAAGCGTCGCGCGGTCTCTGCGACAGCTGAGCTTCTTGTTAGCTACTCGGAATGAAAGTCATAAGTGACACTTATAATCATCAGTCTTTACTGTAGCCTATGTTTGCTGCTGCAGGGACAGCAGCTACGACAGTAGCTGCAGCAGGTGCACAGTGCACAGTTGCACGTTGTGCAGGCGGCACAACACGATTCTCTGTCTGCCATGCGCTGCAGACAGCTGGTGTCTGTCTCCGCCAGGACGAACGTTTCCAGAATTGTCTGACGGACACACTTGTCGTGGGATCTAAGTTTCTGAAATGTTTCCCTGTCGGTGTCGGCTTGGCCTCTGGCGTACCAGGTCACAGTCGCGGGTTTGCCGTCGCGTCCAGCTCTTCCAAACTCTTGCCAGAAGGCAAGCATGGAGGACGTGGGGCCCCAATGAACCACGCTGCGGATGTCTGGAATTTCGATGCCCATGCCGAATGCTATCGTGGACACTAGCACTCGGATAACCGAGTTCGATTTAGCGAACTCCGTCAGCGTGTATTGTTGCAATGGCTGTGACACATGGGCGTGAAACATGGATACAAGTCTATGGCTGCTGTGCTGGACATCACTGTAATATGCTTTGCTGCCGAGACGGTGCATCAACTCTGTATATATCTCCGCTACACAGTTAATTGTGCGCGCAAAGATGACCGTTTTCGGGTACTTCTGCTGTTCCTTCCGCACCCCAGTGATGAGCCACTCCAGTGATGTGTCAATGGAGTCAGCGATGTTGGTGACCACTTCCAAGTACAAATTTGGACGATCTGGCGGATACGCCTTGATCACCACATCATTTCTGTGCAGTTGCAAGCTTTGCAGTATGTCGGCGACTACGGTCGTTGTCACTGTTGCGGAGAGCCCAAGGACTGACGCCTCTTTGAATAAGCTCCGCAGACACGCAACTTTTCTGTATTCAGGCCGGAAATCAGCTCCCCTGTACAGCAACAGTCATACCCGTTTGTTGTATTAAATATTACGGTCAGTGGTAGCCTGGCCTACACACGTAGGCCTAAATTTAATTTTACAATGATATTTCGGACAGTTATAACTAACTACTGAAACACTGTTTGTAGGGCGTGTTGTGTCACTGTCGTGGGATCTAAGTTTCTGATATAGTTTATCGGTATAAAACAAATTTTCTAGAACGTTTTAAAATACATATATTGTTTAGCTGTCAGTACCATTCTGATAAGCAGTGAATTTCGTCCAGTGCCAGCAGACAAATTCGACTGCGATATGACTTCATGGCATTCACAGCCCACTGTCCACTGTCCACAGTTAGAGTTTCTGGTGACGCAAAGATTAATGAAGCCTTTCCTTCTGTGACAACTGACAGAACACAGTAATATATAATTATGAAGTTATAAAATAGCTTAATATTTAAAATGACACAATACGTTGATCCTCTTATGAAAGCCATCAGTGTGACAGACAGGCAAGCGAACAGCTAGACAGACAAATTTTCTTTTTTGATTCTGTGTAATAGAGTAAGCTGGCTAGAATCTCTAGCTCCCGCCATTTTTTGACTGGACGTTAAATGCACAGTATCGTATCGTGTCGTATCGTCAACGTATAGAAAAATGGCCGTAGCATTTCACGCCGTTTAGCCAAAGCGTCCGGCGATAAAATTGAGCAAGTCTGTAGGTCTACTATCCATGTGAAATAACGATAACGATGAGTTTAATAAGAGACGGACAAACGCCATCAAAAAGTTATAGAAAAAAAAGAACAGTGAGTAAGCAACACAATAAAACACAATAAACACATAAAAATGCGACTGTCAGCGACACTTACTGCGACGTTCTGGCACACTCATGTCTCCGACAGGCTTTAGCGTAACGGCCTTGACACCCATATCATTGCAATGCCGCAATTGATCCGCCATTAGTGATTTCAGAATTCAGCGGGCTGACGACGACAGCAACATGTGGCGCAAATGCGGGCGAAATCTGTCAAATGCATAGGCATTTTACAGTATATTAACTTCACTATCTAACTTAACTGTTATGTTTTTTCAGTATGCTTGTTTTTTCATATGGGCTACGATGCCTGAAATAAATAAAACGATTGACTAATAAACCAATATATAAGCTTGTAATATTTTTTTGCGATCATCTTCTGACTCTAGACAGTGAATTGTTGGACTGCCTTCATGATAATGGGACGTGACCTCACCAGACCACACCTATATCTCGCTCATCACTTTTTTAGTTTCGCATTAGGCCTATAATTTTAATTAGAATGATAGACTGGCTGCCCGTCCCGTCAGCTTTTTACAGTACGTTAAACACACACTGTCGTATGGTATCGTATGATTTCGTATCGTAATACATACCGAGTCTTGGATGAGTGGCGGCAAAATGTACATCATGCTTTTCCCAAATCCAGTCGGATAAAATGCAAAAACATCTTCTTTTCTTAAAATTAAATCAATAACGCTTTTCTGTTCCATCTTCAGACAGCTAATCGGAAACGAATACTTTGTACATAACTCAGCAAATAAAATTGAAACATCCATATTCAAAAAATCTCATTTATTTACACTCAAACCAATAACAATAACAACAAAAACATAGATATCATTAAGATTGCAACCTTTTCGTCTGCTACAAGTACGCTAGCTCTACAAAAAAATAAGTAAACAACAGTATGTGAATAAAATTGTCGATCGAATACTAAAACTACGGTATTCGCCTGCGGTCCATCCCTAATGTTTCAGAATAATTGCTTACTTATTGTTTACATTTTAGCTAAGCAGTGTTATTGTGTGATTGGTATTTTCGGCAAATAACTCACGATTGTGAATGATAGTTAGATACTTCGGATGATGTTGGGATGAATATTGGCAGTAATTATACTATTGTACATGACGGTAATGTTATTTTTGTTCAAAACGCGCACGCACGCGCACGCCAGTTATCCTCCGCTAAACTGAATAGGAGGTATTCTCAGCGGCGATTATGTGTATAGGTATATACCACATATATAGCCGCTGAGTTCTCGGCTAATTTCACAGTGAGCGATAATAAAGTATACTATATTATAGTATAGAATTAACAAAACTATACCATCTTGTTTGCAAAATGACATCCTCAGTCAGCTCTGCCGTACCGGTCACCAACAATAAGCCAGATTTGTTAGTGAATCCGTAGTTTAATGCGTAAAATAACACACACAAACGTTCCTTGTTTACGTCCTTCACTTTAGAACTATAGAATATCAAACAGTTAAAAGAATAAAGAAGTAACAACTGTGTTCTTATTTTGTGTGTGTTGTTTTTTTTCCATTTTTAAATAGTTTTTTTTAATGTTTTAGTAATTTCCTTTTTTTAACATTCTCTTGTTGTTGTTTCTTCTTGAAACGTCTGTTCGTACGTGATTCCAGCACTGAAGATGTCCACACTGTAGATCA
>Ga0209260_10000543_pt1 | contig 13270 bp, 15 predicted proteins | sample WorMetTypGCAVOLI_FD_187421 | JGI IMG/M metagenome (GOLD analysis project Ga0209260, IMG submission 187421) | Marine gutless worms symbiont microbial communities from Max Planck institute for Marine Microbiology, Germany - Olavius algarvensis... ...
CGATGCCGGCATTTTAGAGACCACCTACAGCGTCTTCATGCGCACGCCCCGCACCGCAGGAATAGACCAACGGGCGAAGCCGATCTACCTCCGGCAACCAGACGGCCAGGAAATGATCGACAACAACAGCAACAGAATCAGGGACGATCAAATCGGCAGACTTGTGGAGAGTTTTCACGACTGGATCAGCGGGGAGTCAAGTATATAAATCCCTTCATTTTCGGCACGTGGGTTCGCAAAGCGGGAGTACCGGCGGTATTGGGCATGCCGCGAACATCGATATTGTCCTTCAACACCAGCGGCACGCCGTGTAACGGACCCAGCGGTTTACGCGATTTCACGCGGTTATCGGCTCGTTTTGCCTGACGTAACGCCCTATCGATGTCAACGGTGTAAAGGCGTTTAAATAGCCGTGGGTCTCTATTCGCCGTGCCAGCGCGCGTACCAATCGCCTGCTGGAAAGTTGACCACTACGGATTTGTTGCGCGGCCTGCGACGCGCTGAGTTCGACGAGTTCTTTGTCCGCAAGCTTAGTGCGCGTGATAGTCGCGCTGGCGAATACGCTCAAACCCAACATCAATAACCCCGCCCGGATTAGATGGATACCCATAACACTCTCCCGAAAAGTGGTGTGCAAGTTCTTTTGTGGAGAGTGTGGAACAGCTGGGAAGCGTTGAGTATCGACAAAATTGTCGAATCGAGTTCAGCGAGGCCAGGTTCAGTTCAATGTGCGGTGAATCAGTTCGGAGCGGCTATGGACACCGAAATGGGCGAAGAGTCGGTTGACATAGGTGCGTACCGTAGCAAACGAAATGCCGAGATGACGCGCGATTAATTTGTCAGACATTCCCTGCACCACCGCGCGGAGCACGTCCGCTTCCCGCGGTGTGAGACGGGCGAGAAGTGCGGGGCTCAATTCGTCGCCCCGCTGCTGTAGCGAAACGGAGTGGATACGCAGGTTTCGCATCACGTTAACGAAGAAAGGCTTGATATAGTCGAGAATCGCGCGCTCCCGGTCACCGAAATCTTCACGGTGCCGCCCGCGCCAGATACGTAGATCACCGATGTTGCCCCTGCCGTCGTAAGCGTAAAGATTGATCCCGTAGTAGAGACCGTCGCGGCGCAGAAAATCGGTATAAAACTCGGTCTTAAGCAACTCGCGCTGCGGCATGACTGCACGCACCGGTACTGCCGATGTGTGCTTTTGCAACGCCGGTGTGATGGGATCGTGGAACTGGAAATAGGCCTCGTAATCGTCGAGGTTGGCTGGTTCCATGTTCAACACTACGCGTTGGCGAAAACAACGCTGGTGCTGATCCCAGATGTAGGAGGCAAAATAGTCGGCTTCGAGCAGATCCAACAATCCTTCGCCCACATGCTGCCGTACCTCGCCACTGTCGAGGCTCATGGTGAGGCACTCAAGAACTCGGGTTAGCTTACGCTGCTGGGTCGAATTCAAGGGAAACACATTTCGTTTCCTCTGTAACTAAATACCCACTAAGCATAGCGCAAAAGCCGCGAAAAGCACGCTGACAAACTACGGCTCCGCTTTGCCGGCCTACCGGTGAAGGCTGTTTACGGCCACGTCCGCTGCTCGCCGCGATCCTCATCGGGACGCTGGATAACTACGCAAAACCGCTGGCCGCTGGACGCCTCCATGATGGTCTAGCGCTCGAGCTTCTCGACAACGCGCGCGCCCAACTTCGCCAAGCGTTTCACTTCAGCTTCCACATTGTCGGTCTTGATATCCAGATGAACGCGGCTCGGATGATCCACCTTCTGAACCTCAATGTAGGGCCCTCCATCCGGGACAACCAACTCAAGGTAGTTGGGATCATCGGGATCCTGGGGCGACCGGACATCGTAACCCAGCGCCTGCGACCAGAACGCAGCGTCGCGTTCCAGGTCGTCAGTCTGGCAATCGATGATAATCCCACCAAGGCAACTTTTATGCACTCGCGATCTCCTTTTCGTTTAGCGTTCTTGTCTCACCGCCTGATTCGACAACCGGACCGGTGCGCCAGCAATGCGAGGGGAGCTTACGCTTCGTGGGCTGCCTGTTCCCGACGGTTTGTTAATCTACCCCACAAACGCCCATCGATGCAGGCCAATCCGACACCGATAACCGCGATGCCGATAAAGTGTTGCGGGGCTAACCGCTCTCCCAGAAACATCACCCCCAATACGATGGCGCTGATGGGAATCAGGAACGTCACCAACAGGATATTGGTTGCCCCCGCTGTCGCCAAGACACGAAAGTAGAGGATGTAGGCCAACGCTGTGGACAACAAGGCCAACCCGAACATGGCGAAGACGACAGTGCTGCCGGGCATCGCCAGCGTCCAGGGATGCTCGAACCATAAGGCAACGGGGATCAACATGGCGCTGGAGGCTGTCACCTGTCCAGTGGCTGCAGCCAGAGAACTTACGCCCAAACGCGAGAAGCGCCGTCCGAACACCCCCCGCGAAGGCGTAGGACAGTGCGGCCCCGAGAATCGCCACTTGTGCCCAGACATCAACCCCCAACCCCTCCAAAGCGGTGGGGCCGATGATAATCACCACGCCAACGAATCCGACGACTACGCCTGTGATTCGAGCACCCGTCATCTTCTCGTCCCGGGTGAAGAGATGTGCGACGATGACGGCAAAGATGGGAGTTACCGCATTAAGAATCGAAGCCAGACCACTCGCAATATGCGTCTGGCCCCAAACGATGAGACAAAACGGGATAGCGTTGTTGAGGATGCCCATACCGATAAAGGCCCACCACACAGCGGCCTGCCTGGGCAGGCGCTCACCCATCACCCTGAGCACCACGTAAAGTGCCGCGGCGGCGAGCGCGACACGCAGCGCAACAATGGTAAACGGCGGCAGCGAATCGACGACCACGCCGACGAAAAAGAACGACCCTCCCCACAGGATGGAGAGCGCAATCAGCATCGTCCAATCCACCCAGTTCATCCGCTCTCTAACCATCACGCAGTCCCCGCTAACTATCTACGGATTAGCTTAACGGTAAGAATCAACTCCGGCATTCCGATTCTTGCGCTACCGAGGGATTTCTGGGGGTTCGACCCATCCACCGTTTCAGTTGTTGGGGATTGATGAGGATAATGGCGTTACCCAGCAGAATAAGCGCGACACCGACCAGGCTCTGCGGGCTCCACTGATAGCTCTCGAACCATACCGACAGCTGCAACGCGACAATGGGAAACAGCAACATGGCGTAAGCCGCCTTATCCGCGCCCAAGCGACCGACCAAAGTCAGGTAACACCCGAACGCGACGATGGAACCGAAGATCGTCAGGTAGAGCAACGAGCTGAGATAGGCCGCCGAGGTGTCGATAGTGATCTCGACACCGCTTGCCATCGCGACCAGGAGCATCGCCAATCCACCGTAGGCCATACCAAAGGCATTGGTCTGCACCACCGGGAGACCCACGCGCTGATTGCGCGCCGAGACGATATTGCCCAAAGAGGCCAGATAGGTACCCAACAGCGCCAGCGCGGTCGCAAGAACGGTCTCCACGTCCAGATCAACGCCCGCCAGTTCGGGCCAGAACACCAGGCTGATACCCACCAGACCGGTGAGCGCCCCCAAAACGACGTACCCCCTTACGGGTGAGCCCAGAAACAGCAGGCCGTTGACGATATTCATCATGATCACGGACGAGAACAGCACCGCAATCAAGCCACTGGTCAGGTATTGAGTGCTCAAGTAGATAAGCCAATAGTTAAACCCGAACAGGCAGAGCCCCTGCAGTGCGATGAACAGATGGCCTCGGGTCGAAAAGTTGAGCGGTAGACGCCGCCAGGCACAGTAGAGCAGCAATAGCAGCGCAGCAAGCAGGAAACGGTAGGCGACAGAGAGTTGGGGATCGACCACACCCAATTGAAAGGTGATGGCGATCCAGGTAGAGCCCCAGATCAAAACCGTCGCCAGATAAAAGAGGGCGTTTCCCATGGGAGATGGCCTTCCCTGTCAGGACAGTTGGATACCCAACTATCCGGACCTTACCCGTAAAATTCTTGACTCTCCATGTACAGTTTGCACGAAATCGGTCGGTACAGTGCCGCGTACCGGACGCCGCAAGGCCGGCGCGACAACACCGGCCTTCTCAACGCTAACGTCAGCGGGTGTGAATCACGCGGCCAAGGCCCGGGTAACGCTCTCGTCGATTGCCCGACGGGCGCTGGCAAGCGCCTGTTCGCGCGCCTCCTCGCTCATGTTCAATCCTTCGGCGTGAATGATCTCAACATCATCGATACCGAGGAACCCGAACACCGTCCGTAGATAAGCTGCCTGGTGATCCATCGGACTGTCGTCGTAGACCCCACCACGGGAGCTCAACACAAACACCTGTTTGTTACCGGCGAGTCCTACCGGTCCTTGTTCGGTATATTTGAAAGTGCGGCCGACCTGCGAGATATGATCGATGTAGGCCTTTAACGTGGAGGGGATGCCGAAGTTATACATGGGCACACCCAACACCAGCACATCGGCGGCCAGAAACTCTTCCACCAGGGTGTCGACGCGATCCACGGCGGCCTGCATCTCCGGTGTCCGCTGTTCTGCCGGCGAAAAGAGCCCCGCGAGGGCGGTCTGATCGAGGTGCGGAATGGGATTCGAAGCCACATCGCGATGAACCACCCGGTCACCCGGGTTTTCGGCCAACCAGCGGTCCAGAAAGCGACGCGCCAGGGCGCTGGAGTCGATATGTAGGATTGTACGGTTCATGATCTTGCCCTCACTTCACAAATGGTGTCGTTGAGGAAGAGTCTACGTCGTTCCCTGAAATTAACTAGATAGGATTTTTCGAAATGATTGTTCCATATACGGAACAATTGAACAGGCCGGGCTACACGTCGAATCGCTCTCCGACGAAATCGATGAAGCTACGCACCTTAGGGGTGAGGTGTCGGGGCGAGGGATAGACCGCATAGACGCCCCCCTCCGCCATATGCCATCCATCCAGCAAGGGAATCAAGCGTCCTTCGGCCACCGCATCTCGGCACAGGGTGTTGGGTAGAACCGCAACGCCTACCCCCTCGAGGGCGGCGGCCCTCACCACCTCCATGTTGTTGACCACCAGACGCCCCGAGATCGAGACACTGACGTTGTTGGCCGCCCCGCTGAACTGCAGGGTCTGTCGTCTTCCCTGCTGTCCGAAGAGCAGGCAGGGGTGCCCCTTGAGATCCTGTGGAGACTGGGGAGTGCCGTTCTCCTGCAAATAGCCGGGGGCGGCGCAGACGACCAGATGGCTCCTACCCAGACGACGCGCCACCAGGGAGGAATCGGTCAGGGTACCGGCGCGGATAGCGAGATCATAGCCCTCCTCCACCAGATCGACGTAGCGACTGGAGAGATCCAGTTCGATTCGTACATCGGGATATCGAATCAGATACTCCGCCACCCATTGACCGATGGCGGAACCCATCTCCGCCGGCGCAGAGACGCGTAATACACCACGCGGATTCTCCTGACACTGACTGATGGCCAGCTCCGCCTCCTCGGCTTCGGCAACGATGCGCGAACAGCGCTCGTAGTAGGCGGCGCCCAGTTCCGTCAGCGTCACCGATCGCGTCGTTCGCTGTAACAGACGAACACCGAGCCGCTCCTCCAGCTGAGTGATCTTGCGGCTGACCGTCGACTTGGGGAGCCCCAGCTGTCGCGCCGCGCCCGAAAAGGTGCGTGCCTCGACCACCTTGGTAAACACCACCATCTCGTTAAGATCAACCACGAACGCTCCTGCTAAACGTTGCTTAAAGAGGTACTCAATCCCGTCAAACAGAGATCGATACTATCCCGTTGAATCAATTTTGCTACTACCCTCGCGGGTGTGCCATATTTAATTTGAAACAAGTGGTGGGAAGCAACGTATCCGCCGGTCTGACGGGTTTAAAGCTTTGCTCGACTGTACCCGCTGCGCCTTACTGGATCGCGACAGGAAACCATGGACAACAAAGTGGTAAGAATCGGCGTCGATGCCCTGGATATTGGCATGTACGTCACCAAATTGGACAGGCCCTGGATGGAGACGCCCTTTTTACTCGAGGGCTTATTGATCTCCTCCCACGAGGAGGTTTCCCAACTGCAAGCCCTCTGCTCCCATGTCTACGTCGATACCGAACGCGGCACGACACCTTCCCCGCAGTTTTGGAGCATGAGTGATGACATCGATCCCAAGGAGACGAACTCCGCTCACGGTGAGGCCGTATTCGGGCCCAACGAGTACACCGAGCTACGTAGCGTCACCTACGAGTCGACCAGCGAGTTGAACAGCGAACTCCCGGTCGCCGAAAAGAAATATGAGCAAATCACCACCGACTACAAACTGATACTGGAGGATTTGAAAAAGGGCAAACGCATCGACATCGAACGAGTCCAGCAGAGTGTGGAAGTGATGGTGGACAGCATCCTGCGCAATCCTTCCGCGTTTGTTCTGGTCAAGCAGTTAAGAGAGCGAGCTGAGTACTCTTACTCTCACGCGCTGGGTACTTCGGTCTGGTGCGCCACCTTCGGCCGCCACCTAGGATTGGAAAGAAACGACATCGAGGGCCTCGCGTTGGGTGGAATGTTGCTCGACGTGGGAAAAGTCAAGATGCCGGCTGAGTTGATCAACAAACGCGAAGCCTTGAGCGAAGACGAGATGGAACTCATGCGCTCTCATGTGGATAAAAGCGTTCGCACCCTGGCGGGCAATCAGAGCATCCCCAATGAAGTGTTCCGGATGGTAGCCACCCATCATGAACGCGCCGACGGTAGTGGATACCCGATGGGATTGAAGAATGAAGAGATACCCATCTTCGGCAGGATCGCCGGTATTGTCGACAGCTACGATGCGATGACCACCAAGAGACCCTATCGCAGCGACGTTCTTTCTCCCCACGAAGCGATCAATGAACTTCACGGCATGAAGGGGAAGATATTTCAGGCCGAACTGGTCGAGCAATTCATCCAGGCCGTTGGGCTCTATCCCACCGGGTCGCTGGTGGAGTTGAGTACTGGAGAGGTTGCGGTGGTGATCGAGGTCAATTCAATGAGGCGCCTGCGCCCCAGTATCATGGTCTTGCTGGATAGCGATAAAAAACCCTACGAAGAGTTCAAACTGATTGACCTCAATGAGATTCAGGAAGATATCAACGTAAACCGCAGCCTGCCACCCAATGCCTACGGAATCAAAATGCAGGAGCTGTTTCTTTGAGAGGCGATGATTCAGTTCCAAATACGGTAAAGAGGCCCGATTACACGTTCAACTAGCTATGTCAAACAACCAAACACTTGTTACCGAACGGGTAGATGATCCGGTTACCCGGATACATAGCCGGCAGAGCTTTTTTAATCTGCTGAACAAACGGGTCAGTGAAGCGGCACTGGATAAAAGAAAACTGGCGCTTCTGATTATCGATATCAACGAATTCAAACGAATCAACCATGTCTACGGTTACTCTTCGGGTGACCAACTGCTACAGAAGTTTGCCGCGCTACTGGAAGAAGCAAGACGCGAACAGGATCACATTGCCAGAATCGGCGATAGCCGTTTCGCCCTGATTCTGCGAGACGTCATAAACCAGGGCCACATCAGACTGGCCGCGCTGAAAATATTGAAGCTGTTAGAGAAACCCTTCGAATTAGGTGAGTCGAGCCTCATCCCCAATGTCACCATCGGAATCGCGCTACGCCCTGTTCACGCCTCCGAGCCCAACGATCTGTTACGCGTTGCTGAGGGTGCGCTCTCGGCAGCCAGGAGCGAGCAGTCACTTTTCGAGTTTGCCAGCGAAGCGGATACCGATGAGATCTCCGAGTATTGGGATTTGGAGATCGAACTGGAAGAGTCGATCGAGAAGGAACAGTTGCTGGTTTACTACCAGCCCAAGATATCCCTTGCCACGGGAAAACCGGTGGGCGCGGAAGCGTTGATGCGGTGGAATTCGCCATCCCGTGGATTTGTCTCTCCCGCACAGTTCATACCGATAGCCGAGCAAAAAGGTTTCATCAAACCGATGACCATTTGGATGCTCAATACCGTACTGCGCCAAAGCCGGTCATGGGAACAGAAGTGGGGCCCTCTATCGGTCTCGGTCAACATAGCACCTCAGCTGCTCATGCAGGCCGATTTCAAAGACATCATTCGCGGCTCGCTGAATCTGTGGCCTAACGATAAAGTCTCGTTGATGTTGGAGATCATCGAGCGCACGTTGATCGGGGAGACCGAGAAGTGTATGGCGCTTCTGACGGAACTTAGAGAACTTGGCGTCAAGATTTCGATCGACGACTTCGGCACCGGGTACTCGTCGCTCTCCTATTTCAAATCGATCCCTGCCGACGAGCTCAAGATCGACCAGTCGTTCATCGTCGACCTGAAACAGAACAGGGACAACGTGAATATCATCAAACTGATCGTCCATCTCGCGCACAGCTTCAAGATGCACGTCGTTGCCGAAGGTGTCGAACAGCGCGACGATTTGAGCGTTCTGGCGAAGCTAAAGTGCGACCAAGCCCAGGGATTCTACATCGCCAAACCGATGCCGGCTGAGAAGTTCCAAGCATGGCTGCAGGAATATGCCGGAGTCTAAATCCTGCTATCTTTCGAGTTGTACCAATAAGGCTTTGACGAAACCTCTAACATCAACCTTACCGTTAGATACTCCCGCAACCGCTTCTTTCAACTCGTCTACGCCATAACGACCCCCCACAAGAAGTAAAGCGAGTTTCAGTACTTCGCTGATCGCAGCGGCTTCGTGTTCACTGGAACGCTGGGCTCCTGCAATCAGATGTATGCGTAGCGGGAGTTTCAAACGTAGGAGAAGCGAACGTCTCTCCGCATCGATCTCTGCATTGCGCCCAACAGATCCGACGATTCCTTCAACGGTGCCAGCCAGGTAGCCAAGCTTGAGGCGTAACGCTAACTCGTCGACAGATGAATCAAGCGATTCGTTCTCCCACAAAGCGACGAGAGCACCCTCCTTCTCCAACTCTACCGCCCCTGACGAATACAACTCCACCATTCGTTGGACTATCGCATCGGGGATGGCGGCCAAACCCTCCCGCTGGGTGCTTTCGTGCCTTTCAGTCGGAGCACCAAGATCCGCCGCAGTCAACATTTCCTTGCCACTCTGCCCCGACAAGGCGCGCGACGAGCGGAAGAAGTTCATAAAAGAGTCCATCAGTTTGTCTTCGGCACTTCTCATTTCAAGGTCGGGAAGAATATCGTTCCCTGCCAGCACCTTGTTTAACGCGGTGTACAGTTCGCTCATCTGGTCAAACAGTGTCTCCTCGAACGAGAGGTAGAGTATCGAATTCGACTCCTGGCTTAACCCGATATCCTGCAACTCCTTGCTGAACAGGTGGCAAATGATATCCGGTGACACCGGATTGCTGTCGTAGTGTTGATGTTCTGCTCCATATAAATGGTTGAACCGGCTCTCAAGAGGATTCAGCAACGAATAGAACTTCGTATTGAGTCGCTTGATCATCTCCCTGACGATGATGAAATGTTCGTATTCCGAGTTCTCTACCAGGCTCAACTCCGCTCTACCGCTGAAGACGAACTTTTTGAGCAGTTCCCTCTTCGCATTACAGTTTTCGAACAACCCCTCAATCGCTCCCACAAACCGTTCTTTGCGTTGATCCCCGGTCTTGTTGAGCAATGCGATAACATCGAGGAGCTCCCCTTCCGACTGCATATCACGCGCTCTTTTGGCTGCAGAGAAGAGATTGTCTCTAACCCGATTGGCATACTTCCTGTAAATGTCACGCAGCATACTGGAGGTGATGGATTTACATTGGGCACTTATTTTGTTGAGCTCTTCCTTTTGCCTCGGCGCCCCTACATCGCCCTTCGATTTGTTGGTCTCTTCGATCTGTTTGCTGACGTTATGAAAATAGGTCTCCAGAAGCGCCAGTGAATGGCTGTAGAAAGCCACACCCATGTTCTCGGCTTCGGTCCAGATGACTTTGACACATTGGGTGAACTGCTCTTGTCGCGCATCGAAGGAGAGGTCGAAGTGGATATTGACGATATCGCCCTTAGTGAATCGTACCGTCGCACTATCGTTGTTAGACTCGTTGCCTTTTAAGAGCAATCCACCGAGGCTGAAGTTTTGAATGGAATAGCGATAACGGTTGTTGGCAATATCGGACACCGTCACGTCCAGATAGAGCGGCATGCGTTCCAGCGAACGTCGATTCTTCATAGCGGGCGGTACAACCTGTTTGGTGAATAGAGCCTTTCTCGATATCCCACTGTAAACCAAGCGTCTGCCAACAACAAAGGGTGGCATTCGCAACGAATCCCACCCTTTATAGTGTTGGCCTGAAATGACCCTTATTTAGGTGCGTGAACGCCGATCCGATTTCCTTCGCTGTCAATGAAGATCCCAATGTACCCCACATTGTCGCAAATCAAGGTTTTATCCATCAGGATCTGGCCACCATTGGCTTTGGCCCGGGAGAGCACCGGCGCCACATCCGGTGTCGCATCGAGATAGATCAGAGTCCCGGCACTACCCGGTTCCAACATCCCCATCTTGGTGACCGCACCCCCGGTGGTAGGATCCTTGTGGGGGAACATGCCCATCTGCGCGCCATCCATGGATTGCCTCTCCAATGTGACATCGAATACCTTCTCGTAAAAACCCACGGCCCGCTCGAAATCGGAAGCGGGGATCTCAAACCAGTTGATAACGTTTGTCATGCTCTGCTCCTTTTAGCCAGTTATGCCGGCCGCTATCCCGACCGGTGGAGAGAGCGTAACCCGGTGCCACTGACACCATCCTGTCAGTAGTCTCGTCGAACATACCCCCTCTGGTAACGATTACTGACAACATGGTGTCAGTAGATTGGCGTTACACTTGGTCCTTATGAGACGAGCCGGCCGACTGTTTCAAATCATCCTTCTGCTCGGCCGCGGCCGCGTGATGACCGCCCAGCGCATGGCCGAGGAGCTGGAGGTCTCCGAGCGCACGATCTATCGTGATATCGCCGATCTCATGGCCAGCGGGGCACCCATCGATGGCGAGGCGGGCGTGGGTTATCGCATGCGGCCGGGATACCAGGTCCCCCCGCTCATGTTCGATACCGACGAGTTGGAGGCGCTTACGCTGGGCGCGAGCATGGTGCGTGCCTGGGCCGACGATGAGCTTTCGCGCGCGGCGGAACGGGTGTTGGCGAAAATCGATGCCGTGCTGCCCCAGCACCTGCGTGCCAACCTGGGAAAAGAGACCCTCGTCGCGCCGGACTGTTTCGTCCCCACGGCCACCGTGCGGGGGATGAGCGAGTTACGCAAAGCGATCGACAACCGCCTGATGGCGCGCCTCGAGTACCAGCGCGAAGATGGTGAATGTTCCAAGCGTGTGATCTGGCCCCTCGGCCTTATCTTCTGGGGTACCAAATGGACGCTGGGTGCGTGGTGCGAACTGCGGGCCGATTTTCGCAGTTTTCGCCTCGACCGCATCCAAGGACTGAGTCTATTGCCCACACAGTTTCCCGATATGCCGGGGCGACGTTTCAAGGATTATGTCGAGCTGGCAGGGAGCGACTAGACGACAGCGTGTGGCGATACGTATCCCGGTAATGCGGGACAAACACGGAGCGAACGCTACTCGCTAGCTACTGCGCCTTAAGCCATTCCGCGACAGCCGTTACCAATTCGTCCTCGTATCCATCGAATTTGTGCCCCGCCCCGGGTACTTCGATTTGCGTATAGGTATCTGATTGCAGGAATCGTCGCTCTATCGCAGATTGATCGTCTTTCTTATCGCCACCACCCCAGAGATCCAGTATTGGCAACTTAAGCCCTTCAACATTCTGCTGGCAGTTGAACGGAGCACCGCCATTATTCCGACAACCGATGACGACTAAACCGGCAATGTCGCGTCCACTATTTTCTTTAGCGTAAGCGCTGGCCATCCTGCTCCCCATGCTATGCCCCACGAGAAAAATCTTTTTCACACCCACTTCTTTTCTAAGATATCGAACGGCCTTCTCCATGCGCGAAAAAGCCTCCGGAAAATCCTCCTCATACCGCCGCCAATCTTTAGCGTCGTTCGGTAATTGTATCGAGAGCGTAGGGTAACCCAGCTTCTCGTTGATCCCTCTCCTCAAGGGTTCGACGACTTTCCACTCGGGATGCTTTCTTCTTCCGTGGCACAGAACGACACCTACGCTGGACTTACCGGGAAGAAACGCTGATTCCGGAGGTTGAACCGATAGACCCCGTGTCGAAAACACAACTAGAATCAGCGCCACCGACAGTGACAACCATCTCCTAATCAACGCTTTCCTGCCTCCCTCGCACTTACCACACCACTGACACCCCGAGTTCACTCAACCCATTCGATGTTAGATAGGGCTTTTCTGCAGCTCATGCCATGCGCGTATCATTTCCTCGAAGCTCGGGGGATCCTCCGGGTACGCGATCAACGTACTCGGGAAATCCAACCACTCTTGTGCCTCCGATGTCCAGATGTGCGCGACGGGTTTCAAGTGCTTTGTCTCGTGCAGCGTCCCGGGTTTGATGCTTAGCACTTGTGGATTCGCGGAGTGTCGATGAAACAGTCGAGTGCCACAAGTGCGGCAAAACTCTCCCACCATTTCATAACCTGTTGAGGTCTGTCGTTTCCACACCGCAAGCTCCGCAGTGAGATGCTCGATCGTGTAATCCTCTATCCACAACGCCATACCGAACGCACTGGAGGATTGCTTCTGGCACTGCGTACAGTGGCAGATAAACAGATTGATCGATTCGCCAGTGACCCGGTACTCGACCGCTCCACATTGGCACGTTCCTGTGAATACTTCCGCCATAACTAACTCAAGCTTGTCGTTGCGTCTAACGCTACCTTCGACGAGACAGGCGCACAAGCGCCTGCATCCTCTTAAAGATCTCGCTAAACACGGATTAAACGGAATCCGAGCGCTTCGCTCCTATGGGCTGCGTCTGGGAATCGAGACGCGCTTGCCGTGGCAGTCGAGTGACAGATCTAGCGCAAAGCCTTCGGCGGGAACGATCGCGACCTGAGTTCTCGTCAAATCTGGTGTTTGGATATTGATCCAGCTGCTACCTGATTGCCCGTCGTCACCTCGATTCCATCTTTAAACTTCACTCCCGTTATCACCTTGGCCAGGTAGTTAAATCCCCGCTGCTTGCGCCAGGTTTTCTCTGCACATGCTGATAATTTGAACATCATGTGCAGCATGCCATCACGGGTTAGGCATCCTTTTGATCGCTTCGTCCGGTGGCGTATCGTGCCAAAGGTCGATTCGATC
>Ga0209260_10000545_pt1 | contig 13211 bp, 1 predicted proteins | sample WorMetTypGCAVOLI_FD_187421 | JGI IMG/M metagenome (GOLD analysis project Ga0209260, IMG submission 187421) | Marine gutless worms symbiont microbial communities from Max Planck institute for Marine Microbiology, Germany - Olavius algarvensis... ...
AATGGCCCTGCCTGTCAAGCTAAATGCAGTTCTTACATAATCTGTCGTTATCAGACAGAGCAATCTATTTTTAAAAAGATTCTAAGGTGCTCCATCTGATAACGCGAGTTTATGTAATCAATTTGCATTTAGCACGCCAGTCAGCGCCAAAACCGAAGGGAAGCGGCTGGCTGATTTAATTGCCCTTCCCCCCGACCACCACCCCTTGAGGATCGGATCATTTTAAACCGGCAATTAAAATAAAAAGGCAGTCAAAGATTAATCTTCAACTGCCTTCACCTTCTTCAGTAATTTAAACCAGTTTTAACTCTTTTAGCTCCAACAAGTCAACTCAGTCAACAACGTTACCTAATTCTATTCGCTTTCATCAATAATTAATTATTAAGATGCGACTTGGCTTCTTCCTCGAATTACAACTTAAACGGACTTATAACGGTTTTTCAAAATGTTTATTAAATACATAATCATCCCACGGCAAGCCGTATGGTCCAGCTTCCTTAACTGATTTTGAAAAGCTTTTATGATTTGTTCCATCAAGCAGACAGATAGGATTGTCTTTTATTAAAACAACAGAGGTGTCCCCTTTTTTGTTCCAGATAATCCTTAATTCTTCATCAATAAAATTCTCGAAAAGAGCTTCATTAGATGCATATTTCTCCGAGATTGGTGGATTTCCGTTAAACGGAGCTGGCATTTCTGATTCTGGCAAAGGTTTCTTACTTGACCAGAGAAAACAACTACATACTGAGGAAAGAGCTTCTTCTTTGTATAATATTGCCCAGTAGTAATAATTATAATCTTGAATTACTATCCTATATTTTGATTTTTCATTTGTATCCTTTACCAAAATTTTATAAGAAGAACCATTGTCAATAGAGCATCCGATAATAACGAATAAACATAAAATCGCCAAATTTACGAAAGTTCTCATTGTTGACCTACATTTGAATTCACTCATTTGATTTCTATGCTTTAAAAGTTCGGTCTCCTGTATACAGGTGATCTACGCCATAGACGATACTTTAAAGAATCCAAATCCATAATGACTCGAAAACTATCAATTTTATCGCTTCTGGCGTTAATTATTCTGCCGTTACATCCAATTATACCTGTATGGCCGCTTTCCTCGTTATTACTTGGCCATGCGACAATATCTCCAGGTTGTAAATCAAATGCACTATCAACAACAGAAAGTTTTTCATTCTCAAATTCAGTATTTGCTATATCATTTGCAAAAGCTGGCCATTTCGGATAATCGGAGGATTTAGGAATTTTAGAATTAGGTACTTTCCCACCTTTCCTATAGCTGTCCCAAACAAATGTATTACACCTATCGTAGCCCTGCGGTCTATTTTTATCAGCATTATACTTAGAGGTATAGAATTTCCAATTAGTACTATCTGGATTTTCGTACATGTATTGAGCCCATGCTGCGGCTTTTTCATGTGGAGACTTATCTTTACAGCATTTGGGATCTGTGTTGACAGTACCATCAGGATTACAACAAAATGCTTCAGGTCCTGCTTTCGACTTCAGACCAAAAGCATCTAATAAGTTTAAAGGATTAGAAAAAACATAAGAGTAAAGATTTATCCCACCATCGAAGCCAATTGGATCCTCTTTTAAATACCTTGCAATTTTTGGATCATAATATCTTTGATAATTGTAATGGAAGTTGGTCTCCTGGTCAAAGTACTGACCGGGGAATCTAAGATGGTTCTCAATAGATTCGACTTCAACCGTCACTTCCCCAAACGAAGAGTACTTCACGGACCAGACAACAGCTCCATTTACAGCAGTTAACTTCTGCGGTGTTCCCAGGTGGTCATTTTGATAGAAGTAATATTGACCGCCCACCTTCAAAAACAGCGGATCAGTTGTCCATGTGGAACCGGGCCTGTAACCATAGGACTTGACGACATTTCCTGCTGCATCGGTTTCCGCTACCAACCCTTCATCGGCGTACACGAAGTAAGTCCTGATTCCGTTTATTTCTTTCCACAACCGTCTACCGAAGGGATCATAGTAGTAGGTGGATATCAAAGAACCGGAACCGTCCTCAACTCTTTCCAGACGGTCCTCTACATTGTAAATGTAGTTGGTAACCTGACCGGCGTCCATCTTTTTGGTCATGTTACCATTGTCATCGTATTCGAAGGTGACAGCATCGTAGCCCTGAAGCTCATTATTATCATTATAGCTCCAGTTGTCAGCCACACCTGCGGCCGTCATCCGATTGCCCACGGCATCGTAGGTAAAACCTTCATCGGCCTGAACCGGGTTGTCGGCACCAGTCAGCCGATAAAGATCATCATAGCCGTAATCATATTCACCATGTTCCGTGACCTTGGCCGTGATGTTATCCATCTTATCATAATCGTACTGAAAATTCAGCATAATATTTTGACCGGGATCTTTGGCAGCGATCGACTTCACCCGCATCAGCGGATCGTAGCCATATTCGCGCTTGCTGCCGCCGGGCAGAATAACCTCCTTGGGACGGTTCCAGGTATAGGCGGTGTAGGTTATGTATCCTGCACCCGGTATATTTACGCCGGTCAGCTGGTTGTTAGCGTCATAGGTGTAGGCGTAGCCAACTCCGTCCGGACCGGTAAAGGTCTTTTTCAACCCGTTTTTATAATAGGTATAGCTGCTGGTCTGCTCAAACGTCCCGTAATTTACTGTCTCAGAAAGCTTGCGATACAAGTCATCGTATGTATAAGCAGCCGACGTGGTGCCGTCGTCATAGCCGGTGAGATTGCCGGCACGATCATAGCTGAAGGTAACGGTCTTGACCGGGTTGTCATGGTCGGAAGCCGCAAAGTAGCTAATCTGCACCAGGCGGCCGGCATCGTCATAGTCGTATTCGGTCTTCTGATTCTTGGCATCGGTCTTTTCGATCAGGTTGCCGGCATCGTCGTAATCATAGGCGGTCTGCTGGCCCTCCGGCCGGATTTCTTTGACCAGCCGATTGTTGCGGTCATACTCAAACCAGGTGATGTTGTTCTCGGCGTCGGTCAAGGCCATCAGATTGTCGCGGTTGTCATAGGTGTATTGGGTAGGCTTAGAAAGCGCATCGGTCACCTGGCTCAGCCGATTCAGATCATCGTAGTCATACCCGGTGGTCTTGTGCTCTTTATCGGTTCTGGCCGCCAGATTGCCGGCCGGATCATAGTCAAAATCCGTTAAATAGGTTTCCGTATCGCTTAAAATATCCTTTTCAATGGTCTTGCGGCCGCGCTTGTCATAGACAAACTCTTTGGCAAAGGTCGGGTAAATGATCCGCGACGGCTGGTTGGAAGCCCCGCCCCCGCCCGAACAGGATGAACAGCCGGAACCGCTGCTATCGGCATATTCCATCGCAATCTCATTGCCGTTGCCGTCAGTGGTTTTCGACAGACGCCCATCCGGGTCATATTCATAACGGATCACTTTATCTTCAGAATCGATCTGTTTTATAAGCTTGCCGTCGGAATTGTATTCAAACCGGGTGAAATTGCCCGACGGATCGGTCACCAGGCTCAAATTATTGTTCTCGTCATAATCGTAAAGGGTTTCTTTGCCCTGGGGATCGACCTGCCGGGTCTTGTTGCCGACCTCGTCATAATAGAAGCGGGTCACATTGCGGTACGGCTCCGTGGCGTTTACAATCGGGTCGGTCACCGATTCCAGGCGCCCGGCCGCATCGTATTCATAGGTCCACTGCTTGCCGCGGGCATCTTCCCTGGTCAGCACATTGCCCAGGGCATCGTGGCTGGTAAAGCGGGTAAGGCCCCCTTCCGGATCAGTGATCGACGTCAGGTTACCCGTTTCATCATAGGTCATCACGGTCAGGGCCTCGGCCGTATTGGCGTCTGCCGGGCGTTTGACGGTCAGCAGATTGCCATCAACATCATAGGTGTATTCCGTCACGCGCTCAAGCCCGGTCCCGACGGCTTCAATCTTGCGGGTCAGGTTGCCGCTACCGTCGTGTTCATATTCGGTAACCTGGCCGTTTTCATCGGTTTGCTTTGTGGCCTTGTTGAACTTGTGCTCGTATTCGGTGGCAACAAATGTGCCGTCCGGGTGAATTACCCGGGTCAGGTTATCCCACTCGTCATATTCCTTGCGGGTGACGTGCCCTTGTTCGTCTGTGATCAGCAGGTCGCGGCCGTCCTTGGCAATCTTTTGCACCGTGCGGCCGTTGATGTCCACCCGGCGGGTTTCAAAGTCGCGATCATACCAGACTTCCTTGATTTTTCCGGCCGAAGTCTCGATGCGGGCGTACTGCTCCTGGGTGGCCTCATTAAATTGATATTCGAAGAAAAATCCTTCACCCTGGCTGTTTAGCACAGAGGCCACACCATTGTACTTGTCATAAGAGACCGTGATGGTGCGCCCGGCAGGTTCTATGATTTTCTCCAGCCGTCCCTGGGCGTCATATTCAAAGCGGGTTTCATAGCCAAGGACGTCGTTGACTTTGCTTAATCTTCCATCCGTGTAGCTGTAATCCACCCGGCGGTTGTCCGCGTCATATACCGCCGCTATCAGGCCATCATCATTGGTCTCATACCAGAGCACCTGATTATCATTGCGATCGGCAACACCGCTCAGCTTGCTGTCCTGGTACAACAGTTTTGCCTGGATACCGGTGCGGCTGCCGTACGAGGTTACATTGCCGCTTTCATCATAATCAATCCACCCGCCTTTGGGATCTTGCCAGCGGAAGCCGGTATCCGTCTTCAGTATTTTAAAAATATCATGGATGAATATGTCGGCATCCGTTGACGATTTCTCATAAATAACGCCGCCCTTGTCGATGGAATCCATTCCGTCACCGATGGAAGCCGGCTGAGATTCAAGCTTATTGCGGTCGTGCTCCCAGAGCCACTGATTGCCGTAAAACCAGCGTTTGACCTCGATCGTGCCGCCCGGGGCTTTGACCGACAAATCCACATGCTCGCGATAGTATTCCCGCATCACCAGGTTAACGGATGAGAAGGTATCCTGAAACATGCTGCCGAACGTATCTTTCAACCAGCATTGGAAGCAGAATTTTTCTTGGCGAGGAGGCTGCGGAAAGCACTCGACGCCCTCGATGGTCTTGGGTTTCGGCGCCGGCTTGGACACGCTACCGCCACCGCCGCCACCGGCGCCAGCAACGTTCCAGGTACCACCGCCGGCGTAAGTGCCGCCACCGCCGCCACTGCCACTGCAGTCTCCGTAGCTGTAAGTCCAGCAATGGCTGATTGCGCTCGAGCTCCAGGTGCCGTTGATACATTCGTAGGCATAATCGACATTTGCGCATTTGCGATAGCTGTTGCAAGTGCCGCCGCCGCTGCCGTCACCTTCTTCTTCCTGCTCCAGCGACTTCAAGCAGGTCACCCGGTAGGGAACCGTGACGCGCTCTTTGGCTTCAATGCTCTGCGGCATGCCGCGCAAAAATTCAAAGGTGAAATACTGATCATCCGACGGCAGCGAAAATTTGACATCCTGCGCACGAATCAGGCCGTAGTTGGTCAGGGTAAACTCGCCGTTGAACACATCGCCGGCCTTCATCTTGGGCAAAACCACCGAGGCCGGTTCGATAATGACCACCGCGGCCGGCACATCGGTCTCATAGGTGGCGTTGAGCACGATCTCATATTTGTCCTCGATGGTGATCTCGGTGACTTCCCATTCCACCGTTACCAGGTTGTAGTCCAAAAAGGCCGCCTCCGTGATGGTAATGCCCGGTTTGACCCAGATGCGCCCGATGTATTCCTGGTGATCGACGGCTGTAATGCGGACTTTATAGCGTCCGGAGGGCAGATGCGAAAAATAGGCCTCGCCAAGGCTGTCGGTATTTTGAGTGTATTCTTCGGTGTGCACCAGCTCATTTTGCAGCTTGACGCGCGCACCCGCAAGGCCATGGATCTCCTCCCCGTTTTGATCCCGGCTGTCGGTGTAGATGTCGGATACCTTAAACAGCACATTGCCGATGCCGCTCTGGGTGACCGAGGCATACAGATTGATGTCGGTGGTCGGGTAATTGGCAGCGTCAACCCGCAGATAAAAGCCATACACGTCTTCGGCAGCGCCGTCCTTCGGCGAAAAGGCAATGTTGACACTGCGCGCATCACCCACCGCCATAGTGCCCAAATCTTCGGCAGTATTGAGATAGGCCCAGGCCGGGGCGGGACTGCCGCTTTGATCCACCAGGGAGATCCGGATATCGTGCAGGTCCGCCAGGCCGCGGTTTTCCAAAACCACGGTTTCTATCACGGTATCATCGATGGCCACGCCGGTTTCCACATGGTTGGGCGCAAAGTACAGCACCGGTTGGGCCTCGGAGAAGTGGGTATTGACCACAATGGTACCCCAGACAGCCGGATCTGTTTCATCGCTTTTGACCTTGAGCACCAGCGATCCGGTTTCAGCCACCGTGTTGTCGGCCCAAACCGTAAAGGGCAGGTAGGTGGTCCGGCTGCCGCCTAAATTCTCTACCGGATCTTCGGTGGTCAAATGGACGCCCGCAGGATATTCGCCCTCGGGCTGGTCGGCGGCGTCGTAGACCAGCTGCAGGTTGTTGATTTCGGTGCCGTCACCGGTAGCGATTTTGATATTGACGGTTTTTTCATAATTTTTAGGAATGCTCAAGTTAATGGAAGCCGGGGTGACGGTCACCCGGTTGATCACGAACTGCCCCTGCAGCGGCTTGTCGGTTAAATCCGGATGCACCGCCCGCACGGTGTAGATGCCGGCCTCACCGGCAAGCGGGGTGAAAGTGTAGGTAAAGGCGCCGTCCCCGGCGGTAAAGACCTCATAGGAGCGCTCAAACCCGTTGGTGGCGACCACCAGATTCAGGGGTACACCGGGCATTGGTTGTCCGGTGGCCCGCTCCACGGCTCGACCGCCGATGAAGATATCTTCATCACCGGTCGAGGTTTGCGGCGCAATGGATGTAATCTCCCCGTAGTAGGCGGTATCAACCAGGGCAACCGGATGGTTGGCGGAAAGGCCATTCATTTTCACCTGGTCGGTTTGGCCTTGGTGATAATAGATATCGGAGATATCCAGGCGGATGGTGATATCATCCGGGGCATTGGCCGGGACCGGAATACTGGCCGCATCGGACGCAAAGGTCTCACCGGCCGGGATACGGGCCACCGTGTTGCCGTTGGACAGGGTGACGATCTTGTTGCCCAAGTTTTGCTTGAAGGCAAAGCTTGTCAGCACATTTTCATCTTCATCCAGCAGGTAAAAAGTGATCTGGTTGGAGGCCGAGCTGCCGGAATTGCGGGCCGTGACGATTTCAATTTCGGCCTCGCCGGAGTTTTGCAGGGCAAACTGCACGCTGCCCGAAGCCCCGCGGGTAAACTCTTCATTTAAAAGCTGCAAAACCAATGTGCCGTCGCCAACTTCGATCTCAGAAATCCGGATGATCTCAACCAACTCGCCGGCATTGGGGGTGATTTCAATGGTTGTCGTCAGATCGGCGATATCCAGTAGATCATCATAGCCGCCCACTATCACCGGGATGTCGGCCGATGCGCCTGAAGCAAGACTGAAAATTTCAGACACATGGGCATAGGCGCCGACATTCACCCTCAGGCGCATATTGCCAACCCCGCTCGATCCGAGGTTTTCAACCCCATATTCCATCCGGTTCATGATGCCGCGTTTAATCTGGCTTAGCGGCGCAAGCGCTGCGCTTGCAACCGGCAAGGTGATGCTTCGTCCCAGGCTTTGCACGTTGTTGACATCCACGGCAATCACGGTGTAGCGGCGCTCGTCGCCGGCATAACCGATGTCGGTAAACGTGGTTTCGGTCAGCAGAGCGCTGTTTAACTTAACCGGCTGTTGACCGGATTCCAGATAAATGTCATATCCGGCGATACTGCCCCCGGGATGGGCCCAGGAAATCAGCGGTGGATCATTGTCGGTCTGCCGCACGGTGATGGCCGATACCGGCAGCAGATCAAAATTCAAATAAGGACAGTTCGACGGGGCTGATTCATTGCCCGTGCTGTCCACGGCGGTAACCACGTAGTAATGGTCGGTGGGCGAGGGCGTCGGATCCACCACCAGGGTCTGGCCAATGCCGGTGGCCAGCGGGGTCAACCCTTCCAGGGTGGTGATCTCAGCCGGTGCCCGGTAAAGCGAATAGGAGATTTCTTCCGTATAGGGCGGCGGCTGCCACTGTGCTTTAATGCCGTTGGCCACCAGCTCAAGGCTCAGATTCAGAGGCACGCCCGGGGCCGCGGAATCAGACACGACTACCACCGGGCTGCTCACGGCGCTGAACGCTTCCTGTTGGTTTTCAGTCCGTATGCTGGCGATGGCATAGGTGTAGGCGCCCTCCAGCGCGGGCGCATCGGTATATTCTGCGACCATATCCAAACGCTCATATTCGGTCAGCTCGCTTTCATCCGGCGCCTGACGATAGAGTTGATAGCCGGCGGCGTTTGGAACCGCATTCCAGGTCAGCTTGATCATGCCGCCGGGCAGGGAATCACCCATTAAGCCGTCGGGCGGTGCCAGCGGGGGCAGCTCGCCCTGGTAGACCTGGAACAGATTTGCAGCTGTGATTTTATCGCTGGCATTGTTCAAATCATCGGTGCCCTGATAAATGAAGCGCAAGGTTTCCGGTTCGGTCAGGCCCGCATCGGCCGGCAGGGAGAAGACGGCCTGCCAGGTTTGGGCATCACCGCTCCGGGTGCTGATTTCATCTATTTGATCGATATCAATGGCTTGACGGCCGGCTTGGGAAAGCCGGTATGAGAGCTGCGGCCGATCGCCGCCTTTTATCATCTCATTTAGCCCGATCGTTGCCGTGACGGTAACCGGGTCCTGCTCTTGATTTTGAATCGGCGAGGCCGGCCCAATAACCAGACGACTGATGGCCGGCCCGTCGGTGTCGATCGTAATGGCAGCACCGGCATCGATTTCGGTGCCGCGGTTGCCGACGATATCGCGGGCGGAGAAGATGGCGTAGGCCGTGCCGCCGGGGGTGGCCTCGCCAATCACAAAGAAGCCCACATAGGTCACATCCGAATCCTTGCTCAGGTCTACTGAAATGGGCACGCCGCCTTCGGGCACGATGCTCAGATAGGGATCGGTCTGCAACGCTTCGCTGACCGTCAACACGACATTGACGGTACCGGGCGCCATGGTTCCGCTTACCGGGTCATATTGACCCTGGGGCGTATAGTCAATGGTGCCGGCCCTGGGCATCGTGTTGTCCGATACAGCCGCGGCTTCGTTGGACAAATCGGATTCGTTGGCGGCCGTATCCACCGTGGCCACCCGATAATACCAGGTACCGTCTGAAGGCGGCAGGTCGTTAAACACGGTGGCGGTGATCAGATTCACGTTCACCTTGTCGGCAGATGCAGGGTCGCTAATGGCACTGTCGCTGCGGTACAGGTTGTATCCGGAAACCAAAGTTTCCGGCGGCGCCTGCCAGGCCAAACGGATTTCACCGGCCGCTTTGGCCGCTGCCGACAGTCCGATCGGGCTTTGCGGCAGGGTGGTATCCAAGGTGGCCACAATTTCGGCACTCATGGGACCGGTACCGGCCCGGTTGCGGGCCGCCGCCTGGAGGCGGTTTTCACCTTCGACCAGGGTCAATGAGGAGCTGAAATCACCGGTGGCATCAACCGCCAGCCAGCTGCCGGCTTCCGCCGAATTGTTATACAGCATGAGCTCGCTATCTTTTTCGGCCAGCCCGGACACCGTAATGATCGGCCGGTTTGTCAGCCTGCCATTCTGCGGCAGGGTGATTATGGGGGCGGCCGGTGGAACCAGGGCCACATTCAACGCAAAGTCTAGGGTGGTGCTGTTGGCCAGGGTGTCATAGGCCGTGATGGTGAGGGTATGATCTCCGTCGGTTTCAGGCACGATATTCCAGTAGGCGGAATACTCGGGGCTGTAATCGATTCGAATCAGGTTGCCGTCGATTAAATACTCCACCCGGCTGACGCCGGCCGGATCGGCGGCCATGCAGGTGAATGCAGCCGGTTTGGTCAGAGTGTGGCCGCCGAGCAGCGCAGTCCCGTCAACCTGCACATCGGTGATCTCCGGCCCCGCGGCATCCGCTTCCGGTGTGGCCGATATCGCAGATACCACCGGGTCTTGCCCATCGGAGGTGTTGACCGTAGTCACCGCAAAATAATAGGTCACATCGTTGGTCAGCCCGGCAATCTTGGCCGAAGCCGCTGCCGTTGTCAGCGTCGGCGTCAACCCATCAACAGTTGTAATATCACTTTCACTGACATAGACCGCATAGTGCTTCACAAATGCAGCCGGTGAGGCGGCATTCCAGGCCAGATCCACATAGCCGGCGTAAGGCTCGGCCGCCAGGTTGGCCGGGTTGGGCAGCCAGGTCACACCGGTGATCTCCTTACCGGTGCTCTCATTGGCATCCTGATCATAAGCAACAACTTTAAACAGATAGTCTTCGGCTGGTGACAGACCGGTCCTCTCATAGGTATTCTGGGTGGCCGGAAGCACAACCGCTTCGGTCGCATTATCGAAATAGACGTGATAGCCGGCCAAATCTTGGTACGAGTTGGCCGAATGATCCCAGCTAAAAATCAGCCGGTCGGCAAAGGATTGGGCGGTTAAGTTGGTGACATCTTCCGGCGGCGCGACATCGGCCGGCACTCCCGAAATGGGAGTCGCTGTGGCGTGGGCATTGCCCATCACATCTACGGCAATTACAGCAAACCAGTAGATGGCTCCGCGGGTCAGGCTCTGGGCCGTGTAAGTAAAATTACCGGCCGACACTGTTGCTTTGGGCGTGAGGCCGGATACAACGCTAAAGCCGGCCGTTTCATAATAAATCCGATATTCGGCCACATCTCCATGGGCAGCCTCATCATATCCGCTCCAGTTCAGTACAACGGTCAACCCGTCGCCCTGGTTGTCTATCGTAAGGCTATCGACCGGCGGCGGCGCAATATCGTCGAATACAATTTCAACGGCAGTCTCAGGACCTTGATTGCCGGCCCGGTCTTTAGCAAAAAAAGTCAAGGTATTGGTCCCGCTGTTTAAATTTACCGCATGCTGCCAGGTCGTATCTGCGGTGTAGTCCACCACCTGCTGGCCGTTTAACCAGATGGCCGCGTACGCCTCCTTGGTGCCGGAAACCGTCTGAGTCGGATTATGGGTGGGCGACACCACCTGATCAACCACTAGTGCTGCAGGCGGTGTCAGGTCCACGGTAAAGTGGAATTGGGTGGCCGGCCCGCGATTGGTAAAATTATCCTCCAACTGCACTGCCAGCGTGTAAAAAGATTCAGCCAATGGGGAAGCAGATATAAAAACAAGCTGGTCTGCACCGGAGACAGACCAGGTTCCGTCCACTTCAGCCTGGTTGCCGTCTTTTATCGAGCGGCTGGAATTTTCCAGGCTCAGGCCGCTGAGGGTCTCCTGGAAGGTAATCATCACGGTTGGCGGCGGGGTATTGATAAAGCTGTTGTCTGCCGGGGAGACGGCGCTAATGGCCGGGGCCGCTGAATCCAGCCGGATGTCCACCCATACTGATGGGCTGCGGTTGGCGGCGGCGTCTTCCAGCCAGATTTCAAGGGCATTATCGCCCTGGGCCAGGGTTAGATCCACGGACCAGTCTCCGCTTCCCTGAGCGACCTGTTGCAGACTGTTAATCCACACGCTGGTATTGGCTTCGCGCGTGCCGGTTAGGGTTACCGTGGTAGTGTTGGAGTTATTTTCCGACGGCCGCTGCTGGATGAGGCCGCTGAGAACCACACCGCCGGTGATGGTCGGCTCTGTGGGCGGCTGGCCGTCCACGGTAAAAAGGAAGCTGTACTGCTGGGTGTTGCCCTCCAGATCTTGGGCGGTAAACGCGACTGTGTATGTGCCGTCTGCCAGTGGAATGGTATCGGGGGTGAAGGTAAACACATTGCTTCCTTCGGCAACGGTCCCGCTGACCGGCAGGCCACTGCCGTCGGTGACGGCAACACTGGTGACAACGGCGGCAGTATCGACCGCGCCGTATTGATCGGCCAAAGTGAATGTGACCGTGTTTGCCTGTTTCACCGACCCGCCGTCCGCCGGTACCGTGTTGACCAGATCCGGCGGTGTGGGATCTTGAATATGGGGCAGCACCCCGGATTGAGTGTTGTTTTCTTCGAAGAGCTCAGCGACTTTTTGCTGACTGTCCGCCGTCACTTCAATTGTGTGATCTCCGGTTGCAGCCGTCCAGCCGAGGTCCACCGGCAGAGACGTTCCGGCAAGCATGACCGAATTGACGGTCCGGGAGCCGATGCTCTGGCCGCCGATGTAAAATTCAACCTGGAAAGCATCCACCACCGGACCGCTGCCGGTGTTTTCAACCGTGGCCGTAAAGGTAATGCTCTGTCCGGCTTGCAGATCCGATGCCGGATTCCAATTAATATTGGATATGATTAGGTCCGGCGGCGCCCCAAGGGTTGTGAAATGCCAAACAGGGCCTGTTGTCTCCAGCCCGCCGACGCCATTGTCGCGGGATACGATCTTCCAATAATATATGGTCCCCTCATCAAGTCCGGCGGCCGCATAATCCGGATCAGGAAGGCTTCCTGCAACCAATGGCAAACTATCCGGATCGGTGCCCAGGTATACATCATACACTACGGTGTCCCACGGGTTGGGGTCGCCGCCGGCCCAGCCTAAGGTGACATCGGAAGGAATCCCTTCATCGATTACCGGGACACGAACCGCGCCATTTGACGGGCTCGGATTCCCGGGTGCAAACGGCGGGCTATTAGTCGGCGGCGTGCTGATGCAGTCACTCTCAGCGACCAACCACGGCGTGTAAACCACATTGCCGTATGTGTCGTCGCCATTCGTGTTGGGGCCGTTCGTATCACCCCACCAATTGTTGACGGCATTGACAGATGAACCGTTATTATAGAGACCATAATTCTGATTTCTCAAAAAATTGTTATGGCTGATCGTCGGCAGGGCATTATTGATGGTATTTATCCCATAAATGTTGTCCTTGAAATTGTTGCAATTGATAACAGCGCCATTACTGCCGGTATTATCCGCAATAATCCCGGAATGGCTGCTATTGAGAATTGTGTTGTATTGAATGGTGGGTTTGGCGTTGGCCAGGTAAATATCGGCATTGTGAGTATGGCCGCCGTACTCCACATGACAGTGCTCCAGCAGCGTTAACCCGTTATTGGTTTGATCTCGAAAATAGATCCCTTTCCAGTCTCCCGGGGCCGGGATGGCGGCATTGG
>Ga0209260_10000546_pt1 | contig 13176 bp, 17 predicted proteins | sample WorMetTypGCAVOLI_FD_187421 | JGI IMG/M metagenome (GOLD analysis project Ga0209260, IMG submission 187421) | Marine gutless worms symbiont microbial communities from Max Planck institute for Marine Microbiology, Germany - Olavius algarvensis... ...
CTTGATGCTGGATATCTAACAGTACACTATCGGTGAATTTCAACGACATCCAGTATCCAGAAACCAGAATCCAGGATCAGTCAATACTTTCAATGGTCTTCATTGCAGCAGCGAAGTTGGATTTCAATATTTTATGCAACTATAGGGATAACTGTCAACGGGTCCATTCAATATATACTTTCGGGCATCGTCACGGCTTGTTACACCTTTATCACCGATGAACCGCAAAAACAAAGAATCATTCAACAGGTCAACAATAAATGCGGCATCGTCAATCGTGAGTCTGCAAAGGATTCGGCGGTCTGTTTCCAATATATTCATTCTGGTTGGGATTCTCCATTTTAAGTAGAGCTCAGGCGGTAGACATCACATCACGGGATTAAGCCTGTCCATCTTCATGCAATAGGCAGGAGTTTCTTCTTCAATTGGTATCGGAACACGTTGAAACCCAGCTTTTTATATAGCCCAATGGCTTTGTCGTTGTTGAAAAGAACGTTTAGATCTGCCTCATGGCACCCTTGCCCGGAAGCCCACTGCAGCGCTTCCTCGGCCAGGGAGGCGGCAATTCCCCGGCGCCTGGTTTGTGGAATTACATAGACAATACTTATATGAAAGATTTTGCGGTGTGCGAACACTTCCTGCAGCTTAACTATTTTTCCCTCCAAAAACCCGACGATGCTGCGGTCGGTTTGTGCGAGCAAATATATTCGATCGCCTTTGCGGATAGATTCGACAATTTTTTCAGCATACTTTCGCCAGAAATCTTCGTTCTGGTTGACTTCATGTCCTCCAACTGACTCCATGTCCTGCAGTGTCGCCCGGATTAAGCCGGTGATGAAATGACCGTCACGGTCTTCGGCATGTCGAATTTGAATACCCATCATTTTTCCGGAACAGATCCCGCCCTTTCAGGCGGTTTTGATTGCACCAAAAGCGGCAAAACAGGAATTTTTGTGTAAAAGCTCAACATGCTCAAATCCAACTTTCCTTAGAAGAGATAATTGATACGTAACCGGCCGCGGCGAGTCTTCTTTGTCGATATACTCAAAAACTCTGGCTTTAAAATCTTCACCACTTACAGAACAAAGGTATTCGCCATACCGTTGCCACATCAGATACTGAACGGGTTGCGTTTCGTGAAATACCAGATCCGTAATCCAAACGCTTCCACCCGGGGCTGTTAGTCGATAAATCTTTTCAAATGTTGACTCCCAGTCCTGGTCATCACGCAAATGGTGCAGAACTGCGGCTGCAAGAATGACATCATATCCTTGATTCGGCAGGTTGATTTCGCGAAAATCGCCTTGAAATATTCTGATTTTACCAGTGTTGACCGTTGAAATCCGATCACGAGCTTTTTCCAGCATGGGTAAGCTGAGGTCAACCAGGTCACAATCGAAAGCGGGAACATACTGAGAAAGTTTTACCGTGTTGTTACCGGCGCCGCAGCCGATATCCAGAACCCTTTGGATGCTCATGGTGGAATTATACGCTGCCTGTGTAATTAATTCCATGGCCAATGGCGCATCAATTGTCGCTGCCTGGCCGGTGGCAAGATTTGAGAACCGTTCAACATCATGATCAAATCTTTCTTTAATTTCCGCTACCGATGATTTTTGATTGAGAGGTGTGTCCATTGCCCACTCCCATGATGATACTTGTTAATCCAGTACCCGATATAATTTAATCAAAATGTATTTTCAATACCCCATTTGCATGCGGCACAGTGGCCAATAGCAATGTTAAACCCACCGCAAAGGGTATTTTATCCAGTCTGCGAGTCAGCGCTAAACTTGACATAATGTAATGCGTTTTTTAGGAATTCAATTGCTTTGTCTTTCTCCTCGATCGGAAATCCTTTTCCTGGTTGGCTCAACTTTAGGTTAGAAATTTAGCGCTAAGCTAGCCTGGCAGCTTTCATGAAATATTTTTTCCATTGGCCTGCCTTATTTTCAGCTGGATTTTCAAAAAGAGCGTACTCTTTTTTTATGTGACCGCCAGGAAAATATTTCAAGGGCTTTGCTAGACCCCTGGAAATTAAACTTTCTACTTCCTGGCCTGGCAATTTGAATGCCAAACCGACAGGAGACCAGGAAGCGCAGATGGTTCCGTTAACATAAAGCGCAGCACCACTGAAGAAATGTCTCACTTCCCAACCTAGCACAACTTCATACTCTAAATCGAGCTCTTCAATGAGTTCGTTTAATTTATCTAAATACGCTTTAGCCATCGGTTTAATCGCCCATAGCGTTTGGTTCATCTGTGAAAACCGCGAAGCGGTCTGAACCTGGTGTAGCGATTGATTTTGCTATTAACCCCTTAACGGTTGAAAAATTATTCCAATTGTATTCATAACGCGGGGGCCGGCAACAGACCGAGCTACACCACCTTTGGAGCTCTGATCAACGCTCTGCTTTGGCTGCCTGTTGGCCTAACAGGAAATACTTACATTATCCAGTTTCGAGTCATGAACTTAAGCGTTGTCATTTTTTCAAATCCACTTTTCCGGTAAAAGTTATCCGCATCACCTGTCCAGAGGAGTTGTCTGAGGGACTTAATTTCCGGATGATTGCAAATGCACTGCATTAACCATTTTCCGAGCCCCTGACCTCTAAAACGCTCTCTAATGATCATATCGGTTGCCCCTTTTTTATTTATCCATCGCGATGAACAATTTCGGGAGAAAATGCCGGTAAACAGACGGCTATATATTCAGCGCCTTCGGCACCGGGCGTACTTTTGTTATGTAAAACTGTAACACCAATGCCATGGCTCATACGCATATCCCTTTGAGTTACCTCGCGGGTAAGAAAGAGTATACCCGAAATTTTGAGCGTTTTCGTGCAGCCACCGGAAGGCTGCCGAGTTCTCAAAATCCAATTCGAGCCGCTTTACACCAGGGGTAGCGAGGTCTACTGCACGCCCACTATGATGTTCGCTATAGCCAGGTGGCGCACATACCATAAGGATTTTTTCGATACTTTGCCCTGCAAGGATCTTGCTGCGAATTATTTCTGCCTGCCGGAAAATGCTCCGATAAGCTGAAACGATGTAAATTTCAATTCCTTCTTTTTGCGCCGATGGTCTCAATTGCTTCCATGCAGCAGCAGCTTCGGGTATTAGGAGATGCTTCCTTCCATCCTTTTCGATTTCGGCACATACAAGATTTGTTGCTTCGGGGCACGGTGATAGTCCTCGCCGCTCGATTAGTGCTGTCGGAACCCCGGGAGCTATGAATTCTTCCTTGCGGACCAATCGTTCACCCCTATATCGATCGGGTAAGTCAGAGGCCTCTCGGCCCCTTTCCCCCCTAAGAACTCCGCGTGAGACTTTCACCTCACGGAGCTCAAGCATCTCTAAAAGCAGCCCTTGTGGGACGGCCCGGCTGTGTAACTTCCTAAGCAAACTGTGCGCGAAATTCACGTGCCGACAATGCCGGCAATAGTTTGCTCTCCTTTCTATTCCTTCGCTGCCAGAAGTATAAAGCATATTCTGGGTCGTAAGGATTAGCAGCCGCCTTGATTTTAATGTGTCTTTTTATGCCGATGGAGCATATTCGTACCACCTGGTAGACTTTCTTTACGCCTTTCTTGATCTTGGCGATGACTGAGAAAGTATTTTTCCGTCCAGCGGCTGTCCAATATTTCCTGTGTAGCCACTTTTGGGATTTATTCCGGTGACGCTTCCTTACCATGCCCCTAAGTTGTTCAAAGACATATGTATCGATGCAGCTGAAGGCCTCCGATGACACCACATGGCGATGGTAATTAGCCCAACCTCGAAGTACTTCGTTCAGCTTCTTGATCAGAACCGGCATCGGGGCGCCGACGTGTTTCTTGATTAACGTTCCCACCTTTCGAACGAGGGCGCGGACTCCCTCGGTGGATGGTGTGATGTGCAGCACCCTACCATGCTTTTGAAAAGTTTGCCCGAGGAATGTGAATCCATTCTTTATGTGCGTAATGACGGTCTTTTCCCCAGATAGAGTCAGGCCGCGCTCTGCAAGGAATGCTTCTACCGCTGGTTTAACTTTCTTTTCCAGCATCCGTTTTGACTTACCAGTGATGATGAAATCATCTGCATACCGGATGAAATTGACACGGGATCGACGGGGGACTGCACGTCGGACGGCTTCCTCCAGCCCGTCGAGTGTCATGTTAGCCAGCGTGGGACTGATTATCCCTCCTTGTGGAACTCCTTTACGCGTCGGGTACGTGATGCCGTTTTCCACGTATCCCGCATCCAGCCACTTACGAAGAACGACTTTATCCATCGGGATGTTATAGAGCATCCACTCTTTCGAGATGTTGTCATAACATCCGGTGATATCCGCTTCAAATACCCACGTTGCCGAATTTGGCTTTGACAGTGCATTGAATGCCGCCTGTATAGCATCCGCACAGCTGCGGCTTTCCCGAAAGCCGTATGAATTTCCATCGGCCGTCGTTTCCGCTACTGGTGCCAGCGCTAGTTTATACAAGGCTTGCATTGCTCTGTCCAACATAACAGGTATCGAAAGAGGTCGTTTCTTACCGTTCTTCTTCGGAATATAGATCCGTCTGAGTGGCAAAACTTTGTAACCACGTCGGCACAGGCTGCACGCAGCCCGCCATTTGGCTCGGGCGCCTTTCCATAGCACGCCGTCAACGCCAGGGGTATTTTTCCCCTTGTTGGAAGTCACTCGTTTCACAGCCAATAGCTTGGCGTAGAACGAATGGGTTAATAGATACTGTAGTGCTTTAACCTTGTTCCATCTATTTTCCTTCACAGCCTTTGCGATACGCACTTGCAGCCTTCTAACTTGCCTTTGCGCTTCCTTCCAATCAATGGAACTCCACTTCTTGGCATCGTCGACAGGTGCACCAGCTTTTATAGCCGTCATTTGCTTTCCCATCTTCAAAGGTTCTCCAAATTCTCTCGCAATGAGACACCAGTTGGACGTCTGCACGCTTTTCACCGGGGCTGAGGCTTACCGGTTTTGGCATTGAGCCATGTTTCATGCTCTATCTTCCGGCTTTCCCGAAAGCATTCGCTTCTTCCAACCTCTCTCACCCGCCTCTCCATCGGCGTGCCTTACGGTTCGCTTGCCTGGAATTGCTCCAGGCGAAGGACAGGGTTACTACGTTCCTCACAGTTGATCCTTTAGATGACTTAGGTGCGCCCTCTACGCCGGTGGTGCCACAGTTCCGTGCAGGCAGTTATGAGACCTGCATCCTGACCACATCCGCTAACACTGGGTAACGGCCTCCGACCTGTTAATCCTCGTAGGTCTGCACTTCTTTGACGACGCTTACAGACATTCAATTAGTTTCACCATATCATCCGTCCCTAGCCCTTAACGGGGGAGGGTTCCCCGAGGGGTTCGCCTGTCACCATTTGAACCCAGTTCGGTACATTGTCCGCGGGGCTTCACACCAACCACACAGCGCGTGGCAAGCATGCCCGCGTAGGGACCGGCAGGAACATGCCGGGTACTCAAGGTAAATACCTGAGTACACTCAACTATGCGACATCGTGTCGCACCATAACGTAAAGTTAAGCCGCCAATACCGCGAAGTGGCATCGGTCAGCTTGAACGTCTTGGGCAAATTTAAACCCAAGAGCATTTTCCATTATTCAGTCACGAACCTTTCTCGATCTTCGTTGATATGGTAAGTCAGGCGCCTTCCGGCGGCCCCTCTTCATACTGAGGGACGCCGTCTGGAATTGTTTCCCATGACGCTTTTGATCCTACAAATATATGCATGCCTATAGATATCTCTGGATCGCCATCCACGCACCCTAGAGTAACTCCATTTATCCTACCTTTATTAGTGCCACAGAGTGTTGAGCCACATATGCTACAGAACTGCAGACCTTCACCCTTTATTGATTCATAACTTGTTAGTAGGTTTTCGCCAGAAACCCAGGAGAATTCGTCGGGATCTACCAGCGCATAAGCAGAAGCTTGAGCACTAAATGCTTTTCGACACTCTGAACAGTGGCAAGAACGGGCGTCACGTAGCTTGCCTTTTACCCTGTAAGTAATGGAACCACAAAAACATGAGCCATTTATTGTCATTGTAGGTGTTCCTGTTTTTTTACCTAACCGGGCATAAGTGACGGGTGGCTGGAATCCCGGCAAGTATTAACCCAATAGTTGCATAAAGTTTTGAAATCCAACCTCGCTGCTGCAATGAAGACCATTGAAAGTATTGACTGATCCTGGATTCTGGTTTCTGGATACTGGATGTCTTTGAAATTCACCGATAGTGTACTGTTAGATATCCAGCATCAAGTATCAAGCATCCAGCATCTGTCCGGAAAAAGCAACGATCTCAGACATAACGGCCTGGCTCGATGACAAGAATTTATGCAATGTTAGGGTTAAAGCCACGGCAATGTTATTAAAGCAAGGCTGCTCAAATGCTTTTAATCATATACAATATTGTAACAATTTTTGTTACAGTGTCAAAAGTTTTATAACGGTTCTGGTGTTAAGTTTGAGTACGATTTACGGTGGACGGCTATGCCTAAAGTTTACCATACCGCCGCCCAGTAGATGATTTCATTTCTATCTTGACTGACTGCAATTCCAGCTGTTTTTCCGTGGTTCCAATAACGCTCATACTTTTTTGAATGAAGCAAAAATATCTCGTAGCCATCTGGCAGAGGCCCTATCTCATATTCGTCGGTAAGCTCTGCTCTGGACACTGTGTAAAACATCAATGGTGGCTCAAAATATATCTTCTCTTGGGATTTTGTTTCATTATCTTTTCCCAAGTGATCAAGAATCAATTTCGCCATGGCACGATGCTTGTGCACGATCGAGTCGAACGCCCTTTGGGACATTTGCATTCTCAACTCGATAGCGGTCCCGCCCTGCATCAAACCTGCACGATAGTAAAACTTTATATTTTTGGCTTCGTCTGGAATCTTTGTGGGGAAGTGTTCAACAATATTTTTGTTTTCCCATCTGTATTTGAGTATCGGCTGGTACGCGTATCTGGTCGTGACAGGAAAGAGGGCGAACCCGCAACGACTTACGAAAAGGGCGGTGAATGAAAGGATCGTCACTACAAGAAAAACCAGTCTGATTACTTTTTGATTTTTTTTCTTCATCTTGTGTTGGCTGACGTTTTCGGTGAGCAGTGGTCTAAAAAAATTCCAAGCCCGCACGGCCTTTATCCTAAACCGCCCAGCTTTTCACGTCAGCTTCATTTGCATTATAATCTAATGGATAGATCTATAAAGCCTAAACTTTTCACCAAGGCTTTCAATTTTGGTAATCGAATCTGAAGAAGCCTCTTCCAATTCACGATCTATTTCTTCAGCAGATAAAACCGCGAGGTTAGCAGCAGCCCGTGGCGGTATAGCCAGCCAAATCGAGAGGAGAGAATCGTTGGTGACATCGATGTCTATCGGTGATGGTTCGACAACCCCACTCTTTTTCCATTTTCGTACCAGAAATAGTGATCGCTGATCCCAAAATGATAGATGTGCAAGGCCAACCGCGATCGTCCAGTCATCCCCCAAAGGGAGGCTTAGTTCTTCGTCTGTTAAGCGTTGGACAAGAGCACTCAGTCTTTCACGCTCTTTTGTATTCTCCGCAACAAAGGGTCGATCCATGGTTCCTCCTATATTCAAACGCCGGGCATAAGTGGCGGCCCTAATTATTTTCATGCTTGCACGGTATTTACGTATAACCGCAAACTTCTCGCTATCTGCTCCACGGGTTAGCCCATAGTTTTCAGATTAGGATTCACAAATCCACGCTTGTTTGTCTGAATACCCATAATGCCAACAAGATTCCCGTTTCAGATTGCAACTAGACATTTATCGGTCGCAATATTGCTTGCCAGTGCTTCTTGAGCTCTGCCATCACTGCCGAGAATGGGCTCAAGCTTTTCTTTGAGCGAGTTGAAATAAAGCCGGATCGCTGAAGCTTTAAAACCATCAGGTAAATAGTCTAAATAATCGACTTGCATCGTTTTAGTGGGCCAACGACCGCTGGTGGGCAGCGGCCTAAATAAATTTCAAGTTTGTATGGTATTAAGTAAATCCGCTATCGTCAGGCCGCTGTGCCGCGGCGAAGCTCTACAGAGCGTAGACTGGTCTTCTGCACGCGGTTGTTATGTCGTATTTGTCAAGAATGCGATACTTAATTTCGAGAAAAAATAAGCCAGAGAACTACTGCAATATACAGAAATTCCGAAATATGTTGAGAATACGGCAAATAAAAGCATAACACACAATATTGATTTAGTCGCTATGATATTAAATACCTTGGATTTAAAAGGTGAATCGAAAAAAGAAGATATTTGCGGTAACGATTGCGGTCTAAAGATGGCTTTAATTAAAAATAAAATCGAGTAGATCAGGGGTAGCATGATCACCAGACCATAAATAAAAGATATGATACTATCAAGTGAACTTTCCATAAGAAAAATAATCCATGCATAACCTAAACCTCGCAGTAAAAATTTGCCAAAACGAAAACGATCAGAGCAGCAAAAGCCATAGCAAGCCCCACTGCGGCAATTATTGAAGCCCATGTATCGCAGATTACATACTAATTTTTCCTCCGTTTAAAAAATGCCACCTTGTCAACTGGGTGTGGTATTAGGGCACACAATTTTGAGCGTAATGCCCCAATCCTTGTGGGGGATGAGCGCCTTCCATCTACAGCACGGAAGATCCCCTCTGAGTACCGCCGGTGAGATGCAGGCTAGTTCCGGATACCCAGCGGGCTGCCTTGGAGCAGTAAAAGACACCGCTCAGATTGACAGCAATTGTCTGCTCCCACTCCGCGTCAGACAGGCTCCAGGCGTTGCCGTCCGGGGCGTCGATAGCAGCGTTGTTCACCAGGATATCCAGGCGTTCGTATTCGGTCAGTGCTAAGTTCACGAGAGCTTTATCGTCGTGAGGCTTGCTGATATCTGCAAGGATACTGATAGCTTGTCCACCAGCGGCGCGGATCTCTTGAACGGTGCCTGACGCATCCTGGATGTCTCCGATCACGACCCTGGCGCCAGCACCTGCCAATACCAAAGCAATCCCTCTACCTATTCCCTGGGCAGCACCGGTGACAATAGCGACCTGCTCGTCTAATTTTTGAATCTCTGGCATCAGAACACCTCCTATATTTCTGTGTGAGCTGGGCAGAAAACAACCAGAGTGAACAACCCATCAAACCGGTAGAATAGACAATGGCCTAACGCTTGGGCAACGAAACTAATCGCAATAGGGATAGACCACCTTAAATCGTTCACAGATAATAGGCATACGTAGACTCGGTTCTTTGCCCAGACGCTGACATTCTCGTGAAAAGTATAACCAGTGCACTTCTCGCCAGAAACGCAGCGATCCATCCCCTTCACCTTCAATAGCAGCAAAGGCCTCGCCGACCTCCTCGTAAGGTACAATCTCCACCTGGGTCGTTTCAATGATGCATAACGGTTCCTGCTGCCAATCGGTGACCACGCTGAGGTCTCCAACTCTAGGAATTGGCTTACTGTTCATTTCGTTTGTCCATAGAAGACCTGCAGTCGCTCGCTTCGGACCTTGCAAAACTAAATCACCCAATGCGTTTGCATTGGTCTCGTTATCATCGAAGTGGAAAGACTCGTAGAATCGGGATGTTGCATCATGACCGATATCGGCTTCAAATGATTTCCAGAATTGTTTTATGGGAGTTGGAATGCACATAGTTATCGAATTCCAATAGTTATACTCACCTACAATTAGCCGAAGGTTCCGAACGTTTCGAGATGAGTTGCAGGCTACCACACTTTTAAGACCTGTAGACTTTACGTAAAACCGCCTAGCTTTTCCTGTCAGCGTCATCTCGCTTGTTATAACTTTAAATATTTTTCAAATGCCAAGTCATGCCCGGGCGCTTTTTGCGCGTCCTTCAACTCCAGGAAACCATTTTTTTTATAAAGACACACGGCCTCTTTAAATTTAGATGTTGTTTCGAGTCGAATAAATTTAAAATTCTTTCTTTGGGCGAAATCTATTGCATAATTCAATAGATATTTGCCAAGACTTCGTCCCCTTTCAGAAGGGGTCAAATACAATCTTTTCAATTCAATACAATCTGCAGCAATTGGTTTTAAAACTACAAAACCAATAACAGAATCACTCCTTACGAGGACAAAAACATGTTCGTTGTTGTTTCTATCAGCAATAGAATCGATATCAGAAACTGAGTAATTATCTGGTAGTGCTATTTCGTATTCTTTCAATGAACTGAATAAAATCGCCTTTATTTGCTCAATATCGCCAGTTTCAGCTTTTCTTAATGTGATATTTTTATCCATAGTCAATTGTATCATTTAATACGCATATCCAAGAGTGACCGACTCCGATAAACCCGCATGTTATTCCCGTTTGGCTCATACGCTTTGTTCGATTGCTTTGGATATTAGACTGATATCGGAGCGTTGAGTCCAGCCGACCTTGTTCCAAAAATGGATTCCCTTAGTATTATCGTTGAAAATGAAAAGGTGACATTTTTGGATTCCAATAGACTGAAGGGCAACAAGACAATTTTCAACAAGTGCTCTGCCAATGCCTTCCTTTCTATAATCTGGATGTACCGCAAGATGGTGAATATATCCTCGACGACCATCGTGGCCGCTCAGAATAGCACCAACAATTACATCATTGTATTGTGCAATAAAACTCATTCCCGGGTTTCTCTCAAGATAATACCGGATGTTACTCTTTGAATCCGCCCTGCTCAACCCAATTCCCTCGCAAAGCAGCCACAACGAGATTACTTGGTCATATGCTTCAATTGAAAATTCTGAAAAACTGAGGTTCATATCTATCATCATTTCATGGAAAAATTACTATTGTAAATACCGTAATTGATACTACAGAACAAAATATCAATGAGTAGCGAAGATAATAGATTAATAGTCGATCATCTTTATCAAGGCTTTTAGGTTTAATCAATATCCATTTCATCTGTATCAGTCTAATGAGGTGAGCAGCGGCCTAAACTAATAACAAGTTTGCACGGCCTTGACGTAAGCCCGCGGTAATCTCGCCGTCTGCTCCACCGATTTGATGTTAAACATCCTCATCCCAAGCATCTGCAATTTTTGGGTTCAGTTTGAAAAATTCTTTTTTGGCTTTAATCTCAACGCAATTTAGCGGACAGGCAAAATTAATACACCGCGAACATAAAAATGTCTTTAAGGTCATAAAAAACGCGATCACTGTTGATATGTATACCATCAGCAAAAACCATTGCGAGCCTATGAAAAAGAATGAAAGAGGATAACCCCAAATAATTGTAAATCCAAATAAAAAGATAGCTTTTTCAAGAAATGTCATCGGTCCAGGGCGATATCTAAACATTTTTATAATGCCATAATTAGCCCAGCATTTCAAAGATGCTCCTGGCTCTGCGTAATGTGGACAATGAGAGCACATTACTCGGATTTCTATCATTGAGAAAAATACGGCGCTTATCAAAAGCCAAAGGACTAGCAACTTCCCACTTACATTATAGATTCCGGCGCCACCTGATAGAAAGGTTGGTAAAACAATGGCGTAAAAATGTGATAGCTGTTTGAGGCTAAAATGACAATTTAGAGCTTTATGAATAGTGCAGTTATCACAGTTCTCAGAAATACATGTGGAAATTGGCTTTTTAGGATCTAAAAAGAAAATGACAAATCCTCCTTATATGGCTATAATTCTGGATCATCAACGTAAAGCTAACCAGCGGCGGGTTTAAAGCCAAGGTTTCCGGAAAGCTGAAAACGTTTTTAGACGGCAATATTTGAAAACCCGCATGATTCTAGCCGTCTGAGTTAAGCGCCTTGTTCTGTGGTCCTATATTGTTTTCTAAAAAATTCAAGGAATTCCGAGGGAGAAGATATCTTAATACCCTCCCTGGATGAAAGAGGGTAATGGACAATATTTCCTGTAATCAAGGACCGTACCTTTCCGGCAATGGCAACTTCGAGAAATGGCTCATCGTCTGGATCAGGCAAGCGGTTCTTAAGGGGCAAACTCGAAATAAATTGTCCATGTAGCTTTATAAAATCAAGCAAAATGCTGATATGATCCTTATTGAATTTGAATTTTGGACGGTGAAGAACCTCCTGGTATTCGGATAATATGCGTGCATCAATATATAAAATAAGCTCACCTGCAGATACCATCCGAACAACTTCACCGCTTGGACCAAAGGGGGTAAGTAAGCCAGAGACGAGAACATTTGAGTCCAATACGATTTTCATTTTTCCCGTTTAGACCTTACGGCTCCAATTTCGGCATTGATTTCATCCATGGATATCTTATCGGTCCCTTTTTGAGCTGATTCGTATTGAATTATTGCAACAGCATTAGTTGCGCGAGCATGACGAAATGCGGTTAAAACTTGCTCAAGATTGTTTTCATTAATTGATGAAAGGAGGGCTATTGGTCTGCCGTTACTGGTAACGATCATCTCCCTTTGGTCCGGCAGTTCCTTCCAAACTTGTGATGATTTTGTTTTTAAATCTCTTACACTTAGAAATTTCATAAAATTACCTCCAAATGAGACTCAATAATATACATAAATGAGACTCAATGCAAGTACTTATTTTATCTTGATATAGAACGTTTGCGGATAACCAGCGGGCCAGATGCTTTTCATGATAGCATGGCCTTAACGTAAAACCGCGGGGTCATAAAACCGCGGGGTCAAGTCTTGACGGGTTGTTGCCTGAATCGGTATTTTATGAGCGCAAATTATGATGAATGCTTTTTACTTTCTGACTTGGATTTTACTTCCGCTCAGCCTGTGATCGCAGCATGGCGGTAAAGCAGAAGCTTCTCCAGAGTGAGGCAAAATCCAGCGATATCGCTCCATTGCAGGTCGAATAGCTGGCTCAGGCCGTATGGTTTTGTTCTACTTGATTTGTTACCCGCCTCTTTGGCCTTAGTACACTGCGGCTTAAGTCGGCAACTGTTACATGTGCCCGCAGCAGCAATATATTCATAGTGTTGACGCTTTTTAAAAAACTTGCGTCTTTTCAGGGTTTGGCCGGCAGGGCAGGTAAAGGTATCAGTTTCAACTGTGGTCTCGGTGTTTTTTTCATGGGTGTCGACTAACGATTCCAGGCGGTGAGATTCATGGACCTCACCAGGAGTCACTTCAGTGGCCGTAATGACTTCACACTTTTGATCAACGCT
>Ga0209260_10000547_pt1 | contig 13148 bp, 12 predicted proteins | sample WorMetTypGCAVOLI_FD_187421 | JGI IMG/M metagenome (GOLD analysis project Ga0209260, IMG submission 187421) | Marine gutless worms symbiont microbial communities from Max Planck institute for Marine Microbiology, Germany - Olavius algarvensis... ...
AAATTTTTTTTCCTTGAAATTATCACTTTTTTAATGCAGACTGCGAAATAATAACTTTTCTTGTCATGTTTTATCAGAAAGCGCCCTTCTAATTGCGCCTAACTTTGCATCTCACCGCGGGGTTCGACAGCAATAACCTACGGGATAAATCGTCTATGTCATCTCCACGATCCCGGAGCACTTCATTGTTCATGTCTCTGAATCTGCGGGCCAGCAGTCTGAAAACCGTTCTGACCACCTGCTCGGCATTGATGAGTTCTGCTTCCAAGATCCTTTTCATTTCCTCTGCAACAAAGGAATCAAGCAGGATAGCCTCTTGAGCAAGGAAGATATCTGCCGAATGCTTGCCCAACTTAACCTCAATCTGTTTCGCATCGATAGTCAGGTTCTGCCGTACATCGCCGATTGCCTTCTCAATTCTGGCCTTCTCTTCACCGATCTGGGCGCGGTCTATTACATAGAGTTCGGAGTCTCTCTGAAGCACGTCTATATAAACGAATGCCTTCCCTTTAGCCAGCCCCGGTGAGACTCCCTTCCCGACCAGTGTAAACATCTTGTCTTTTCCCGACTCAGTCTTCATCAGTCGAATCCCTTTGGTGACCTAACGAGGCTGTAGAAAAACATCGTCTGCGAATCTAATATGAACAAAACATTTGGGGAAAATTCCGATAAATTGCATAGTGGCGTTTTGAATATGAATTATGCCTGTGAAGCTCCGAATCCCCCTACCAACCAAAAAAACAAAGCGAAAATGGCCATCTGAACAATCCAACCGATAAGACAAACTCCAACTGCTCGCCAAGTACTTTTATAGTCAAGTGCTTGCCTGACGGCAATGACCATCGCCACCAGCATCCAGATGCCAATGATGAAATTGAGGATGGCCCCCAGCATAGGGATGATTGCCAAAACGCGCAGAACTCCCGGTGAACTGGAGAATCCGATAGTGCGCAGCAACTCCCCAATGTCTGCTTTTGTTTGTGGTTCAGGTAACAGCCTGGTTCCAATAAAATATGTCAGAAACGCCCAGATAAACCATCCCAGCAGGGCAACTATGGTTCCGAAAAAAAGTCCCTTTATCCCTGTCGTGCCGATAGTTCCTATTCCGGCAGCAACACTGGAAAGGATGACCACTCCCATGGCCTGCCCCATGGTTCCTTTGTCCGCTTCGACCTCTTCATAAAGGGTTACATCCAGTTTTGCTGCCCGTATCATCCGATCTGTAAATGATGCCACGATTGCCTCCTTTTGCTACCCGGATTTTGTAATTGCCAATGAAAGGAAAATTGATTTTCTTAGGAGCTATGGTTAAGTGTTATAATCTTCCAGAGTTTATTCCCCGGCTTTTTTATAGGTTTTTCCTAAAAGCTCTTTGACCTTGGCGGCAAGCGCAGCATTCGAGAAAGGCTTGGTTATATAGGCATCCGCACCAAGTGCCAGACCTTTGTCGATTTCCTCTTCACGACCCTTAGCGGTCAAAAAAAATTATTTTGACCTTTCGAAAATTGGGATTCAAACGGACAATTTCGCAAACTTCATATCCGTCAATTCCGGGAAGCATTATGTCCAGCAGCACAAGATCCGGTTAGTATTGGTAAATCAGATCCAATGCATCTTCGCCCCTTTCTGCTATCATGGCCCTGTAACCCTGCTGTTCCATCAAAAACTGGATGGGCACAACAACATTCGGCTCATCGTCCACTATGAGAATTTCATTGGCCATGAAGATTTACAGTAGTTTTATGCCATAGCATTTGTGCCACCTTCTGGGTATCTTGCCAAAAAAGCTAAATATTAGCCAATTGCCGATTGAAATAATGTCAGTTCAGGGTAAGATTGTAATATCTAATGAATCAGAATCAAATCGGGTTCGATTTGATCACCGGATTTAACCTAAATTAGATGCCAACAAATTATCAGGTTTCAAAGGGATATTGCAAGGGTTTTTAGAGGATTATATGGAATTGTCCGATACAGGTGTCTTGATTTCAAAAAATTCATGCTTCAATTATAGCGAAGGCTTTTTGCAGATTACACAATGACAAATATATAAAATTTCAGCCCTGTAATAATTGTGACTTCCGTGCCTGCGCACATATCGTGCCTCAAATCTTTGTTTTCAATCTAAATGTATTATAGATTTGCAATGGCAATCGCAAAAATTAACCTTTCGACTCCTTAGCATAGGATCCCGATTCTTGATAAAGAGAGCCATCAAAAAAATGGCAGAGCCCTTTAAAAAGAACTTTGCCGTTGAAATGGATTAGCTTGTAAAAGTTGGCCGTTGAATAAATCTCTATTTAACAGCCTCTTTTAATACCTTGCCCGGGGTAAATTTCGGAGCTTTAGATGCTTTAATACCGATTTCCGCTCCAGTTTGCGGGTTGCGTCCCTTTCCGGCCTTTCTTTCCACCACTTTGAAGGTACCAAAACCAACAAGGGTAAGCTAAAGGATAAAAACGACATAACTCTAACTAAAGAAGAAGTATCGGTTTAGTGAGCAAGTCTCCCAAAATATCTCGAATTAGCACTACAAGCAAGGTAGAGATTACTAAAACTAGTTTTACATAACTTTTACTATAATTACCTATACTTCGCTACAATCGTACATATATTAAGAGTCAAGGCTAAAATCGACATCACTAAAAAGTTGATGATTAATTGGCAATAAGCCCGACTAATCGGGAACGAGACAGAAAGGAGGGGGTCAAGATGCAGGTAGAACGAATGAAGGTTGCGCCCGTTACAACAGCGTATGCAGACGGGGAGCAGCGCAAGCTAATAGTGGAGTTCGCAATCCCAGGAGCACTCAGAAAGGTCACGACTTGATGACCAATCGTTGAGATCGCCTGCAATCAGAAGGCAGAAGGGTCAGGACGGCCTCACCGGAGTCACGTTCGATCCAGTTGCTGGAAGTCAATTCTCCACGCCTAGGAGTGAACGGAACTCCTTTTCCAGTCTCTCTTTCAGAGAGATGATATCCTTCTTGAAGGCTTCTCTGGCCTTCTCCCACATTTCGGTTCGTTCCTGATAGAGACCTTTGACTGCGTGGCGTTCTGGATGCCTTGGATCTATTGGATACGTCGTTTTGTCGATGTACGTGTCGCGAGAGGAGAAAAAGAGTCGGTCCATGATCTCGCAGGTGTCCTTCCCAAAGTAGATCTTGTTACGGGCCACAGCACGAATGAACTCGTTGTGTGCGTCACGGAAGACTTGTGCCTTCTCGTCGAGACTCGGTTCGTCGGCTCCCTGGAAGTAATTCAGCAAAGATTGCATCGAGTCGTAGAGATCAACTAGCTTCTCGTACAGATCTTTGATGACATGAGCTCGCTCAACGTGAAGCTGAGAGAAGCTTATCTCATGCTGTTTGGCGAGGCGGTGCAGTTCGGCCCGCTCTCTAGAGAGAATACGCTGTCCCCAGACTTTGACGAGCCATGAGGACAGGATCAAAATGATCGCGCTGGCGCCGCCCACCGAGGCGACCATTGCGAATACAACCTTGAATGCTTCAGTCCATTCCATTTCTCAGATCTCCAACTTTGAATTTGACAGCGCCACATAACTACGCGAAAACATCTTGCGCTCCCGGATGCTGTCTTACCAATCCTCCTCCTCTATGAAGGGGTCAATACGCACCCTCACATTCAAATACACATTCCTCAAACCTATATCCTCCAGTGAAAGCCTTATCACCGTCCCATTTTTGACATTTGGTGGAGCGCTCAAGAAAAATTCTCTCTCCGATTGAACCCTTCCATGCCCGAAGCAGACGGGGCAGAAGAAACCCTCCCACAATCCCGCTTTTCTGCACCTCGGACAAGGCTCAACTACAGGAACGGTAACAGGAAAGAGCACTCCTTCTGCGGCTTCCCGGGGGAAAAGAATTGCCTCAAAATATAGATCCTTGGCCCTTATTCTTCCATTCTCAATGTCAAAGAAGCCGGGCAGGAATCCTTCGAAGAACTCATCGGTACGGGAGAAAAACCTGTCAATCTCATCAAGCTGCGATCTCCTGCTTTCTATGATCTCGGGAACTCGTGTGATTCTTACCTCCGATCCCTGTCGAGCGAGCTCTTCGTCATATCTCCCGCGTTTCGCTTCGTCACCCAAGGTCTCGAAGGCTTCCCTGATCTCTCGGAACTTCTCCGCGCCCTCCTGCAACGCGGAAACATCGGGATGGTGCTTCTTTACAACCCTTCTGTGGGCCCTCTTGATTTTGTCTAAATCGGCCCCCCTGCTGATGCCCAATACGAGGTAGTAATACTTTGGCATTGCATGTTCCTCCTCGGTCGGGAATGCGCCGCATCTCCGAAATCACATGAGATGCCGAGCATGTGCCCTCTTGGGGAAATTGCACGTTTCTGAGTTACCACTTATCCTGTCTCCACCTCGATCTTCTGGGGCGCCTTGGGTACGCTTAGACCTGTGCTAACTTGCCTTATCACAAGTTGCTGAAGATGTTATATATCAATCGGATAGCGGCACCTCCTTTTTAAGGTTTCAAACAGAGGAATTCAGTATGTGGATTATTCGAAGGAGCACAGAAATCAGATGCGAAATCGGAATCAATTCTGCAAATGGAGAACCGATTCAGGTCAGTTGGAAGAGAATCAGAAATAGTTATTCATTTATACCTAAATCAATGGGATTTAGTCAAACATAATCGAAAACACCGGCGATAACACAGGTGGTGATTTTATTGAGTATCCGGACTCCGCTTAAAATTGTGATATGCTCTAAACTTAACCCCAATTTTGACGGAGTTCCAAATACAGATAGACCTAACTGCCAATATATGGAATTCGCAAATATTTCAGATGGTAAACCGATATCACCACGTCTTAGCATTTAATATCTGGTTTGGTGTTCATATTCAACCATTTTATTCCCTTAAATTTCTTTTTCCATGGTGATAGCCATACAAATAGAAAAGCACGCATTTTAACTGTCAATCCACGCCTTCCATATTTTTTAATCCTGAGCCTTTCTTGCAATTCTTTATTTTTTTCTGTAAAGGTAGATTGAGGTTTAGGTTTCGGATAGAACTGAACCATCAATGAAATGGGGCTGAAATGGGTTGATCATTCAGGCCGGATACCTTCATTGCGACACGAAGTTACATATTTCAACTGTTCAGTTGTAATAATCTATAATCGTTTGAACTCAGCGCCCCGTTACCGAGACCCTATGGGAGCATTCATTCTTGGTGCATCCATGATGGGTTTCCTGTTCAGGTTTTGGAGAATGGTTTGAACGCTATTGCAAGACGCCGAACGAATATACGATCCGGGCAAGTCAGGATCTTCTTTGCCATCTTCGGTTTTTTCTTATCGTTTGTTATGCTCCAGAACATTTGTTTAGCGCAAGCATCCGCCCGGGAGGTATATGTTGTCAACGTCTCCGGAACGGTAGACCCGGGTATGGCGGCCTTTATAAAAAGGGCGCTTGGGGAGCCCACGGACGATCCGGATCCTCATTTTGTTTTTGAAATGGATACCTTCGGCGGCCGCGTCGATTCCGCACTACAGATCGTAGATACCCTTCTATCTGCTCCTGAAGGTAAGACAATCGCCTTTGTTAAAAACAAAGCCATCTCTGCAGGTGCATTGATCGCCCTGGCCTGCAGCAGGCTTGTTATGAGAAAGAATACCACCATCGGCGACTGTGCACCGATCACCTATTCAAACGAAGGCCCAAAGATGCTGGGGGAAAAGTTCCAGTCCCCCCTGCGGGCCAAATTCCGTGCCCTTGCGAAACGCAATGGGTATCCCGAGACTCTGGCCGAGGCCATGGTCACTGCTGAGATGGTGGTTTATGCGGTGGAAATGGAGGGAAAAACCATTTACATGGATTCCCAGGCATTCGAAGATTTAAGCCAGGCGGAAAAGGAGAGGGTTTCATCGAAAAAGACGATTGTAGCCAAGGGCGAACTTCTGACAATGGAGGATACCGAGGCATTTGAGCTGGGCTTTTCAAGGATGAGCGTTGATAATATTGATGAAATGCTGCGGCGGATGGGAATAGAAAACTACAAGCTAATTCGGATCGAAGAGAGTTGGTCGGAAGCGCTTGTCCGGTACATCGGCGTCATCACACCATTTTTGTTGATGATTGGCCTTGCCGCCCTTTATATGGAGATAAAGGCGCCTGGATTCGGGGTGCCGGGGATTATCGGGATCACCTGTCTCGCCCTTGTTTTTCTAAATCAGTATTTGGTTGGTTTGGCTGATTATACCGAGCTTTTGCTTTTGATTCTGGGAATTGTCCTTTTAGGATTTGAACTTTTTGTGATACCCGGTTTCGGTATCACAGGGATTGCAGGCCTTCTTTTTATCGCTGCAGGCGCCATACTGGCACTTCAGGATTTTGTCATCCCAGACCCTTCCTTCCCCTGGCAGGCAGAACTTTTGGTAAAAAACATCTTGCATGTCCTCGGCGCCCTTTTCATGGCTATCATCGTTGCGCTTTGTGTCTTGCGCTACCTCCTGCCAAAACTTTCTGTCGTTGTCGAAGGACCGTATCTGGGCACGACCCTCAAAGATTCCCGTGCGGATTCTGTGGAAGCCAGTGGAGCTAAAATAGGTGATATTGGAATTGCAATGACATTACTTCGACCTTCTGGTAAGGTAAAGATCAAAGACGAAATCTTTGATGTGGTCACGGAAGGAGAATTCATAAAAAAGGGAATCCCTGTGAAAATTCTGGCAATTAAGGGGAACCGGATCATAGTATCAAGGAAACCTGAAGATGAATGATAGTTTGCTTCTTCCAATCATTCTGCAGCTTGTCGGTGTAGTGGTTATCATTGCAGAAATTATTCTTCCGTCAGGCGGTATCCTTTCAATCGCGGCACTCGGTGTTTTTGGATATTCACTTTTTATTGTTTTTAACGAAATATCAATGACTATCGGTTTTTCCTTTGTAGCTGCGGATCTTATCCTTATCCCTGTTCTCGTCATCGTAGGATTGAAACTGCTGGCCAGATCGCCGGTTACACTTCGCAAAACACTATCCCGCAAAGAGGGTGTTTCCTCCCAATCTTCCGAGCTGGAAAGCTATGTTGGTACCCAGGGCAATGCGATCACGGACCTTCGTCCTGCGGGCATAGCGGTTATCAATGGCAAAAGAGTTGATGTGGTCACCTGTGGAGAATATCTAGAAAAAGACTCTGCGATTATTGTCACCACAGTGACCGGGAATCAGATTATTGTACGAAAAAAAGACGATCCATAAAGAGAGGAGCTATCATGTTTACCAACATCCTTCTAATCATTATTGGAATAGCGATTCTTGTACTGCTTTATTTTGTGGGCTCTGCCATATCATTGTGGATACAAGCATTGGTTTCAGGTGCACGTGTGAGTTTGATTGCCATCGTGTTTATGCGTTTTAGAAAGGTCCCGCCCAAACTGATTGTCAACGTAAAAATCATGGCTGTCAAGGCCGGGCTGGACATCTCAACCAATGACCTTGAATCCCACTTTCTGGCAGGAGGTGATGTCATGCGCGTGGCGCAGGCACTTATTGCGGCGGATAAGGCCAGTATCGAACTAAACTTCAACCGGGCCGTGGCCATCGATCTGGCCGGAAGGAACGTGCTGGAAGCCGTTCAGATGAGCGTGAATCCAAAGGTAATCGAAACGCCCCTGGTGGCTGCCGTGGCCAAAGACGGCATCCAGCTCAAGGCCATCGCACGGGTAACCGTTAGGGCAAATATCGATCGGCTGGTCGGCGGTGCCGGCGAAGAGACTGTCTTGGCCCGGGTCGGTGAAGGGATCGTGACCACCATCGGTTCAGCTGAATCCCATAAGCTTGTCCTTGAAAACCCTGACATGATCTCAAAACGTGTGCTTGAAAAGGGTCTGGATTCCGGGACCGCATACGAAATTCTTTCCATTGACGTCGCGGATGTCGATGTGGGCAAGAACATCGGGGCAGAGCTTGAAACAGACCGTGCCGAGGCGGATAAGAAAATCGCCCAGGCCAAGGCTGAAGAACGACGGGCTATGGCTTATGCCGTTGAACAGGAAATGAAGGCCAGGGTGCAGGAGATGCAGGCAAAGGTTGTTGAAGCGGAGGCAAAGGTCCCGCTGGCAATGGCCGAGGCATTTATAAAAGGGAACCTGGGTGTGATGGATTACTACAAGATGAAAAATATCGCGGCAGACACCCAGATGCGAGATAAAATCGGTTCGCCCGAGGATAAGAAGGATTAAGAGATGAAATTCGAAAATCTTATATGGATCATCATCTTTCTGGTTTATGTTGTGTGGCTCATTATTAAAAAAGTGCGTGCCGCTTCAAAAACCAGCGAGCAAGGGGTCGCCAAAAGACTTCCTGCGTGGAAAGAGAAGCTCAACAAGTTTATGTCCCAGGTTCAACAAATGGCCGCGGAAGGAGAACCGCTTGAGGATCTGGGACCGATACGGAAAGAGATCTCTTCTGAAAGAATTGAGCAGGCTATAGAAAAACCGCCTTTGCCGAAAATAAAACCAGCCTTGGTGAAAGCTGATGCTGAAAGCGCAGAACCAGCCGTTTCTGGAAAAGAGATCCTGCCTAAAGATTTAGAGTTTGGGATACAGGATCTTAGAAAGGCTGTCATATGGTCGGAGATACTGGCACCGCCGTTGGCTCTGAGAGACAAATAGTCTGAATAGTGCATTAAGACAAAATAGTTGCCTTTTGGTTATAGAAAAAAACCTAGCTGAATGTTTCTTGCCCACAATCTTTGCAAAATAGACAATATGGTCCCTTTGGCGTGCCTTGAAGACGAACCAAAATCCGGCGCAATCCTTGTGTATTTATTTGTCTCCGCGACCCTTCGGAGGGGGGGAGCGAAACGAATCTAATACCTTTTAAATTTGTCGACATGCAATTAGAAATCCAACCTTAATGAATAACTCAATAACCACAACTTAAAAGGCACTATTCCGCTTAAAGGTACATAGCGGCTACATTATCCTATGGAGATAGCCATATCCCCTGTCTTTTCTCTATATTCATTACCGTTTTGTCTAAATAAAAAATTTCGAGAGTGACCTCGTTTTGTTCCGTCTCTTTTTACTCCGGATAATTTCCGTTGCGGTTTTCCTCTCCACTGCGATCGGCCATCACGATTAGGCGCCGGTGATCCGTAGTCAAAAGTCGATAAGATGTGTTGCTCGATTTCAGAACCGATAATTCGATTGATGGCGCGCACCATATCCTTGTCTTCTCCGGTAACAAGGGTAAAAGCTTCGCCACTGCGAGTTGCCCGGTCTGTCCGTCCGATGCGGTGAATATATGCCTCGGGGGTTGAAGGGATATCATAGTTGATGACATGAGAAATCCGGGTAACGTCAATACCGCGAGCGGCAATATCGGTGGCCACCAGAATCTGAAATGTGCCGTCGCGAAAGCCGTCCAGTGCTGCCTGACGGCGTGTCTGGGAAAGGTTTCCCTGCAGTGAAGCCGATCGGTATCCTGCGGCTGTAAGCTTTTTCCCCAAGCTCTTGGCGCGATGTTTGGTTCGGGTAAAGACCAGTACCGACTTGGTATTGGTGTTTCCCAGCAGCTTTAACAGCAGCGCTGTTTTTAAATGCTGGGCTACCGGGTAGAGTGCGTGACTGACAGTATCAGCAGGTGCGGTGATTCCCACCTGGACGGTGGCCGGATCTCGCAGGATGTCCCCGGTCAAGCGACGGGTTTCGGGGGGCATGGTGGCCGAGAAGACCATCGTCTGGCGGTTCTTTGGAAGATGTTTTAAAATTCGCCGGATATCAGGAATAAATCCCATGTCGAACATCTGGTCGGCTTCATCTATAACCAGCACTTCCAGTTTGGAAAGATCGATGGTAGGACGTCCGATATGATCAAGAAGCCGGCCAGGGCAAGCAACAACAATATCGGCATGCTTCAGTTTCTGAATCTGCGGATTAATTCCCACGCCACCATAAACAGCAACGCTTCTTATGCGCGTCTTACGACCCAGGGTTTCGATAGCCTGATGAATCTGTTCGGCCAATTCACGAGTGGGGGCGATTACCAGGGCGCGAACGTATCCGTGTTTACTCTCCACCAGTCGATTGAGTATCGGCAGAACGAATGCCGCCGTTTTACCGGTGCCGGTTTGGGCCAGACCCATTAAATCACGACCTTTAAATACCTGCGGGATTGCCCGTGCCTGAATCGGGGTCAGGGTTTCATAACCCGCCGCCGCAACGCCTGCGGCAACGGAGGGATGAAAATTAAATGTCCGTATTTAAGCGTACGATAACGAACTGTTAGGTAAATAATGCCGCAGGGAATATGACGTCCATGTGAACCGGCAGTTGGTCCCTTGTCCGTGACGGCCTGGGATGGAAGGCCGTCAAGAGCTTGAATTTCCTATGGCATTATACACGTCCGGAACCAATGCGGCGGCCACACTGAGAGACCTGATCCCGCTTCTAAGCAATCTGGGGATAACCTCGATCCGGCTCACAAGCTCCCCACGTCTTCGCGGCTGCGGACGATGGCCATGACAGAGACCTCAATTCCGTCCAAGGTAACCGTGCGCTCGATGGGGCTAACTTGTGCCATCGTTTCCGCATCCACTCCAATGAATGGATGGCTTTACCCCATGGCAACCTGCTCTGCCAGATCTCGACTTCTCAGGGAGCACTGACCATTTCAAGGAAAAGCGACCATTTTCTGCTGCTTCACATCCCAAATTTTCAGCCGAATACAAGAGAGACTTTCCCAAAATGTGAGCGGCGGCTTGGCTTGCAGCGTCGGAACGGCATCGTAACACTTCTTCAGATGGTAATTGGGGATTCTAGGGCTCAGATGGTGGACATGGTGATAGCCAATGTTGCCGGAAAACCACCGCAGCACAGTTGGCAATTTGTAAAATGAACAGCCTTCCATGGCTGCGCGCAGTGGCTCCCACTCGCTTTTGCGTGCCCAATAACCGCCAGGGAACTGATGCTGCACGTAAAATAGCCAAATTCCCGCCGCCCCCGCAAAGCACAACACCGGAAACTGTATCAGGAGGTACGTCCGCCATCCAATAAACCGGTCGGCAACCAAAATCATGCCGACGATGAGCAGATTTGTGAAAAGAACGCTCATGCGTTCTTTTCGCTTCACCCATCGTGTCGGAAGCCGATTTCTGAGCAAAAACATGAACAGCGCACCCAGTCCGATCATCACCCCGGGGTTACGGTAAAACCTGTATTGCAAACGTTTCTTCTTCGATACCTTCTCATATTCCGTTAGCGTCATGGTCCAGATATCGCCGAATCCACGCGCATCGAGGTTCGCGTAAGTCACGTGGTGTCGAAGGTGGGCGAAGCGCCAGTCTTCAAAAGGAGTGAACACCAACACTCCGAGGAAGTAGCCGAAGAATGTATTGATGCCCTTCTGCCTGAAGAACGAACCATGCACACAGTCGTGAAATAAAATGAATAACCGCACCATGAAAGCGGCGGCAGGCAGGGCGAGAATCAGAGTCAACGCGTAAGAGTAGCCGAGCTGAATCGACCGGATCATCAGATACCATAGGCCGCAGTAGGGGACTATCGTGTTTATCAACTGCCAGGTAGCTTTCCGGCTGTCGGAATTTCTGAAAGTTGCCAGTACCAGGTACCAATCGGGCCATATGCGTCCAGGACTTCCCCTTTTTGTATTGCTTTTCGTCATGTCCGATTCACGAAAAACCATGTTCAAACCTCCGCTTGGCTGTTACCTCCCTTCAGAGCCTTGGCTCGGTTCTGTCGTGGGATAAATTCGTTCAAGGGGGTTACGAAAACCAGCCTCCCCGTGTTATCGCTCATTTCATATGCCTGCTGAACCTTAGCTACTCATCGTATTACGATGAGTACCCGGATTGTTTGTATCCAGTTCTTGAGTTTCAGTTTGAAAAATCAGGTTTGTTCACAATTCCAATTCTTTTACTACCATATCTAACTGAGAAATAAAGAAAAAATTTGCGCCACTTTCCTTTTTTCCCGACTTTCATTTACAATTCCATTAAATCTCAAAAATGACAATTTGTTTTGCAGTTTTTCATTCTGGAGCAGCCTGACAAAAAGGCTTTCCCATTTAAAACTTCGATTGCAGATTGAGCCTCAGCTTGAATGGGCATTTCCACGAATCCAAAACCTTTTGATCGACCACTTTGTTCATCCTTGATGACAGTTGCGGACGCGACCTGCCCGAAGGCCTCAAACGCCTGGCGCAAATCACCTTCGGTGACATTGTATGACAGGTTACCAATGAAAATCTTCATTTTAATCCCCTTTTTTAAAACCTGAATCTTTGATGCCTTTTAATACCTGTAATACTTGCTAAAATCGCAGTTTACGGTTTTACAGGGATTATCGCAGACACTTAGATCACAAGGTATTCAGTGCTGTCAAAAGCTGAGAGAGATAGAACAAGTTCTCTCAACCACCAAGCACGCAAGGTGAGCCCCAAAAAAATGTCTTCAAAAGTTAAGGTTTCTTTATAAAATGCCTTTTCTTCATTGACAGTGCACAATTCATGCATATATTATAAACTATTGAGTGCTACACCAACTTCGACACCTATAAAAAAACCATTGGATGGCTTAGAGCCCCAAAGGTTATGCTTAAAAAAGGGAGTTTGAACGTGGCACTTAACAGGTTTCTCGGGTGTGCGCGGATCCTTTCCGATGGATTTTAACGGCACCTTTGATTCCACTCTTCTTTTAACCCCCAATAGGAACCTCCTGTGAAGCAGCTGCTCAAAATTCCTTAACTATGCTCCCAAATATGATGGGGATGTTATGTCGCGCAGTAGCGACTCTTCATTTCTTAATCGGATAGCACCAAGATCATCTTACCGCATCATTTAACCTTAACCAATTAGAGCCGTTCACCTAGACAAAGTTAACTCTATTTTACCTTTGCATCTGAGAATGTTCCTTTGAGGAAAATACTCAAATGGTGAGCGCCTTGCTTCTGATAGAATGACTTTGATCTGTCGGGAGCTGCAAATGCTTTTTGGTTCATATACATAATAATTTAAAATGGGGGGTCATTGCTGTCCAAAATAATTTGAAAATCAAATACTGCCTTTAATAAAAACAGGCAGTTATAAACGGGAAATTAGTGATTTAGAAATCAGGTTGTACCTTTTCAAAGTCGATGCTGTCCAAAACCCTT
>Ga0209260_10000548_pt1 | contig 13146 bp, 11 predicted proteins | sample WorMetTypGCAVOLI_FD_187421 | JGI IMG/M metagenome (GOLD analysis project Ga0209260, IMG submission 187421) | Marine gutless worms symbiont microbial communities from Max Planck institute for Marine Microbiology, Germany - Olavius algarvensis... ...
CCCTTGTTATGTTTATCGCTCCGATGCTGTTCAACGCAGCGTTTGAAAGTATTTTTAGGAAGGACTTTCAAAAGTTCGCCAAATCGGGTATTTGTATACATGTTGCAGTGTCCTGAAATTAAGTTGTCGCTTATGGTTTTATTCGTAAAACCCGGGCACTGCAACACTTTCAAATACACCAACTTAATTTATTCCGGACAGCAGTGCGCTTACGCGGGTATGACGGCCTTAAGTAAGTGTCATTCAGACTTGACCCCAAATTTTCCTAGCCGTCGCGTATGTGCCGTGAATTCAATCGATTATCGCAACACGATGCGGAAGAACGCCGAGCTGAACCTCTCGAATGTTCCACACAGAGGTCCCAAAATCCAGCAGGGTTATCGGGAAAGATGTCGTCTTACGTTTGCGATCTTCCACAATAATGCCGGATGCCGCAACAAACGGTCCGCCAGTGCCTCGTCATCGGGAAACAGCAAAGCCGGCTGTAGGTCGCCCAAATGTACACGATCAACATATTCCCGCTCAGTCTCGTCAAGCAAAACCAGCGACTCCACTACGGACCATGCCTGTTCCCTCAACTCGCTTGTAAAAGGTCGCTCACTACCTTGAAGCATCGGTACAAGCTGCTCCTTGATGCTTCTGTCGGTAACACGCTCGAAGCGATCTTGCCCGTATTGATGGAGCGGACGCGGCAACGTAACCGACAGCGCGACATGGATCCGACGCAAGCGCTGGCTACGCCACAAGTCCCCTGCGTATCCAGGCAAGCGTATGGTATCGAATAGATCGCGAGGCATCGCTCGGTCCAGCGTGGCTCGTAACTTTCCGGTGAACAATTCTTCAAGAGGAACGACACGAGTTTCGGGGTATACGATTCCTGGCGGCTGCCATAGCGAGCGAGTTGTAACCTCTCCGAGCGGAATACGATACAAAAAGTTGAGATCGACCTCGATCCGATCTGGCGTACCGGCCGAGCTGATGTAGGAAAGATAGACCTTTCGACCGGCGTGGGCATCGCGGGATTGCTGGACTCGATATCCCTGCCCTTCTCCAATGATCGTAATGGCCCGTTCAATCTCCGGACGGTCGGCTTGCATACCTGCACGCTCCTCCTGCCCGATATAATTGAAATCCAGATCTACCGAAAGCCGGGCGGGCGAACCGAACATCAGATTCAAGGCGGTGCCACCCTTTAAAGCCAGCACATCTGAAAGCAGCGGATGGCGTCCAACGTCTGCTGCGAATTCACCCAGGCGAATCACCTTCTCCAGTGTCTCCGGGCGGAAACCGGTCTCCGCCGCCAGCCCTTCAATGTGTTCTTTACCGAGATTCATCCGGTTCCCTGCCTGTCACGAGTTCGTCAGGAACAATCAGGTTCCAGCGCCGAACCAGTACACCACCGCGTTGGTCCCTGACAAGATAAAACGGCGCTTTGGGCAAATGTTTTTCTATCAAGGCAAGATCGTCATCACTGACATAAAAGGTGCTGCGGTAGGTATCGAGAAACCAGCCGACCGCCGCCCACAGGCTCTTCTGCCCGAAAGCATCCAAAAGTTTGAACAACAACGGTAACTCCAACACAGAAAATCCCGCCGCTGACTCGACAAACTCCGCTACTCCCCCGACTAAATCAGGTCGGCGAAAACCGTCGATTAGTGTACGTTCAGGCCCGGTAACCTGCAGTTCACGATCAAGTCTGAAAACGGACCGTATTCCCAGGTCAACACCGCGATGTTGCACCAGCGATTTTGGATGGAAAAGGAATCGTAATTCAATGCCTTCCAGATCGAATGGTTGCGAACGTTTGGTGCTGTACGCGGTGCATAGCCGCCATTCGGAATGTGCGGCACCCAACAGCTCAAGCGCCGAGTGGTGGCAAAAGACCGCATCGGGCCGCAGCGCTGCCGCCACAAGAAAACGATCCGGCTGAAATTTCGCAGCGTCCACCCCGGGTGGAACCGAGGCATAGACTCCTCTCGCCAGCTTTTTCAGTTTGTTTCGGGCAGCCGCGTATTTCAGTCGCTCCAGCGTAGCCTTGCGCCCACCGGGAGGCGCCAATATTCGTACGGCTTCATCGAGATTGAATACTCGATGCGTTTGCAAAAAGATGGCGGTTTCCATGGGCCTGAAACTTGTTAAAAATTGCGGATATTGGGGATATAATCCCCTTTATAGGGCATTTGTGTCAAGTAATATGCGCCAATATTATTTGCCACGCATCCGCGACGATTCGACTCAGCCACATTAGACAGAAGAGGGCGTCGCAGTCGCTAAAAACGGGTAAAATAACGTTTCGTATCCAAACACCTAAACCGGGTTCAGAAACCATCATTGGTGAATATCGACTCCAACAATTGTCAGCAGAGAATCCGCGAAATTGACAAGCGCCTCGCCCAGCTGGAAGAAGAAAAAGCCAGACTGTTATCCTGTAAAATCGAGATCGAGGCCGGCAGATTACGCGGCACTGATGAAGTCTCCAGCCTGTCGGCAAGCGAAAAAGTATCACTCTTTCGGAAACTGTTTACCGGTAGAGACGATATCTACGCGACTCGTTGGGAGAACAGAACGGGAAAAAGCGGATACGCCATATCATGCCACAACGAATGGCGCCCAGGAGTCTGTAATAAACCACGGGTTAAATGCGGCGAGTGTTCGAACCAATGCTTCAAGTCGCTTGACGCCAAGGCGATTTTCGACCATTTGTCCGGAAAACACACCGCCGGAATTTATCCCCTGTTCCCGGATAGTACTTGCCACCTGCTAGCCGTAGATTTCGATAAATCCGATTGGCAGTCGGCTGTTAAAGCTTTCAGTAAAATTTGCGATGATCATGCCATACCATACGCTATGGAGCGCTCTCGGTCGGGAGAAGGTGCACATGTCTGGATATTTTTTGAACAAAAAGTAACCGCACTGGATGCCCGGCGCCTGGGTTTTTATCTTCTCGATAGAGCCATGGAGAATTACCCCGAATTGTCATTCGATTCCTACGACAGGTTATTCCCCAATCAGGATTCCATACCAGCTGGTGGATTCGGAAATCTGATCGCGCTTCCACTGCAATATCAAGCCCGCCAGTGCGGTAACTCGATTTTCCTCGATGACGATCTTACCGCCCATCCGGATCAATGGTATTTCCTCGCGAACTTGAAACGACTTTCCCAAGCGAAAATCGTTGAACTGCTAAATCACTTTGATAACGAAAATTCGTCGCCGATACTGAAACCCTGGGAGCACAGCCTTCCCGTCAATCACACTATCATTCCGAATTGTCCGTCCAGACTCAAAATCGTAATCGCGAACCGCATCTACATTCCGACTAGTACACTACCATCGAGTTTGGTTGCTCGTTTAAAACGATTGGCGACATTCGCCAACCCGGTGTTCTTCAAGAATCAAGCCATGCGATTCGGTACCTACGGCATCCCGCGTTACATCAGCCTCGCGGAAATTGAACAGGGTTACCTTGTCATACCCAGGGGTTGCCTGGACGACACTTTTGCCCTGCTGGCTGAACAGGGAACTGCGGTGGAAGTAGAAGACAGGCGCGAATCTGGACACAAGCTGGATGGCATTCGGTTTCTGGGACGACTGAGACGCGACCAGGTCAGGGCGGTTGAAAAGCTCTCTGCTCATGATGCTGGTGTCTTTCATGCGCCGACGGCCTTCGGCAAAACCGTGACTGCTATCGGCATCATAGTCAAGCGCCAAACTAACACGCTGATTCTGACGCATACCAGGCAGCTGGTTGACCAGTGGAAAGAACGCCTGTCAGCGTACCTGGAGAATGTCGGGATCGGCGTGATTATCGGAAACAAACGAAAACCATCGGGGCATATCGATATTGCAACCTACCAAAGCTTGTTAAACAGAAAGGACAACAGTGTCGACCCCTCGATTCTGGAGTATGGGCAAATCATTATCGACGAATGCCATCACATTTCAGCACCGAACTACGATCGCCTGCTATCTGAAATCCGGTCAAAATACGTTCTCGGTTTGACGGCAACTACTGAGCGGCAGGATGGCCATCAGCCAATTATCTTCATGCAGGCCGGACCTGTTCGCTACCGGATAAAGGAAGAAAAGAAAAAGCAGTTTGAGCAACTTGTCTATGTTAGAAACTTTACCGATTTACCACCCTCTTCTCTGATCGAAGACAACGACAGGCCGCATATCGCAGACGTATTTCGCTGGTTGATAAAATCAGAAAAACGTAATCATCAAATTATTGACGATGTCGTTTCGGAAATAAAACAAGGGTCCAATCCGTTGGTGCTGACCGAAAGGAGGCAACACGCCGAGCTAATCAATCAAAGCTTGTCCAATCAAGGTTTCGAAACAGTTGTTCTCCGCGGCGGCATGGGTTCACGGGAACGGAAGGAAGCCGCAACTTTGTTGCAGTCCGCTCAGGTATTGATTGCAACAGGCAAATACATTGGTGAAGGATTCGATCTGCCGAGGCTCGACAGATTGTTCTTGGCGCTTCCCATTTCATGGAAAGGCACATTGGCACAATATGCAGGACGAATCCATAGAATCTCGGAAGGTAAGGAGAAGGTAGTTATTTACGACTATGTGGATGCCGCGGTGCCCATGCTAAAGAGAATGTTCAACAGACGATGCAAAGGCTATAAAGCGATGGGTTATAGACTGAATACCGACGATACCAACTTTCAAGCTCAGTCCAGACTTCTTGTATAGCAACTCAGATTTGAACAGGGGACCCCATCATTATGAGAATGATCGGGCAAATTTAACTTTCTATTTATCAAAAACTTACCGGGGCACTCGTTGCGGGAATATCCCCACAGCGCATAACTAAGCATAACTGGCGCCCACAAAATGCCCGCATCTATCGCAACTGAATCAAATGGGTAGTGTGGTCATTCCCGCGCAAGCCTGCGCGGCTTTAAGCCCTGTGGGTCCCGCTGGGCTCCGACGTATCGGAATCTTATAACCAGGGCTTTCCAGTTGGAGATACCGATACGTCGGACCGCCGCTTACGCGGGTATGGGCTTAAATCTGTTAAGTAAGTGCCATTCGGGTCACGCCTTACATTTTTTGATCTTGGATTCGCCATTGTAAAGTCCGACTCCGGCAGATCTTCGGCAGAAGTGATCTAAAAGGTGTAAATCAGACCCAAACCCACCTTTCTTACATTTTCTTCGTCTACGATCGGGCTGTCCGTAATATTCGAATCGAGCACCAGCTTTCCTACCCCGGCAACCGCCAGTAACTGGGTATTTATTGAATAACCAACCGTCAGGGAGACGAGTGAATTGACGGCTCGATCGCCCTCGTAAGCGGGCCGTCCGTCCCGGACCTCGGAATCCCGCACACCGTGGTAATAGTCCACGAGTTCGCTGCTTTGCAGTTGTATTCCAATTGCAGGCTCGATCATCCAGCGCCCCGATTGCTTCGGGTAGCTGTAGGAGGCGGTCAGTTCGAATCCCTCGTGCGCACCGGTTACGTCGAATGCACCCTCGGAAACCAACTTGCCCCAGGTCGCCCGGTTCTCCCACCCCAGACCCAACTCGAAAGCCGACTCTCGGTCTTCCATGCCGTCGAGCCCGAGGTCGTCGTCGAAATCCAGACCCGCCGAATAGTACTGGCGCTGCCGCATCTGGCCCAGCAGGTAGGTATCTCCGCCGTCAAACGAGCCCAGGTTATATTGGAGCTTTCCGCCCAGGTAACTGAATCGGTCGCCTTCATAGGTGAGCTCGGGTAACGCGTTGGTTTCCTTACTGTCCCCGGCGAAAGGTGATCGAGCGGTTTCTGCCACAATGCCAACCTGCCAGGTTTCAGCATGAATAGTCGTAGTGAGAAGCGAGAGTACAAGGCCGAGCCCTGCCTGAGTCGTTTTGTAGTTCATTGGTACACCCGTTTAATTGCAAGATGCGATTACTATCGCGAGACTGACCCGGAAAGTCGTCCTGACGTGAAAGACGGGAAAAAGCATCAGGATTCCTGGAACGGATTTCGCACAGACCTCCAGACTTACAGGTCGCGACGATTTTTCAATATCCCGTGCCTACTATCCGTAAAAATCACAGGAACAGATCATGGCTAGATTTTGGCTTTTCATTGCAAATAGTATTGGTATCCTGATCCTTGTCCTCTTGCTGGTCTGGATGGCAGGGGGTATTCCTTAGAGGCGTCATTAAACTGTTCCAACACCCGAAAACAACGAGATGCTGAGGTTTCCGGATATGAATACTGGATTCAAGCTACTATCGACACTCACCCTGCTGGGTGCGGCCCAGGGCCTGTTCCTGGCGCTGGCGCTTTTGAACACCAAGAGAGGGGATGCCAGGGCTCATCGCCTCCTGGCGCTGCTGACCCTCGCTTTTTCAATGGACCTGGGCGAAGAGTATCTGTATCAAACCGGCTTTTTCGGATCGGCACCTAACCTGCTACATGTGCTGGCGCCCATCGATCTGCTCTACGGCCCCCTGATTTACCTCTACGTTTTACAGTTAACGAGCCCCGCAAAGCTCGGGGCTGACAAAAAGGCCTACCGGCATTTCCTCTCCGTCTTAATCGGCATCCTAATGCTGCTTCCGTTTTTTCTGATGGACGGATCGGAAAAACTGGCATTCACCGAGGCTCTTCGCAAGGGGGAGGTCATGGAAATCGACGTTGCGCCGATCATACAGTGGGGATTTACGCTGTTCATGCTGGGCACGGTTGCTCAGCTCGGTTTGTATCTTGTGCTCTCGATCAAGAAACTGGTCACGCACTCCAGAACGATTAAAAACGCATTTTCCGATATCGACAGGATCAATCTCGCCTGGTTGAGGAACCTGCTGGTGGGATTGGCCTGCATCTTTCTGCTTTACCTGGGAGATCAGTTCTTTCCCGATCTGCTGGGAATGAATATCCTCGGCGATCTGATTACCGTGGTAGTCGTCATCCTAATTTACGCGATGGGTTATCTCGGTCTACGCCAGCCGGTAATCTTCACGGAAACCCTTGCATCGCCGCAACCGGCGACCGGAGAAGATACCGGCACCTCGGAGGAAAAATATCGTCGCTCCGGGCTGGATCGGAAAACGAGCCTCATTTTTCTCGACGAGCTAACTGATCACATGGTGGCGAACAAACCTTATCTGGAGGGTGACCTGGTATTGCCTCAACTGGCGCAGCAGCTCGGCATCTCCGCCAACTACCTGTCGCAAGTCATCAACGAACAGCTGAAAGTGAATTTCTATGACTTCGTTAACGGGTACCGGGTGGAGGAAGCCATGCGCTTGATGCGTGACACCGCGAAGGAAAAGGCCAATATCCTCAATATTGCGCTCGATTCGGGATTCAACTCGAAATCCGCATTTTATACGGCCTTCAAAAAAGCCACCTCGATGACACCCACCCAGTTCCGAAAGACGTTGTAATCTCCGGTCTTATAAGACCGGACGAAAAAATCCGACTCTCTGCCCATCATGGCGATAGCAGTTAACAAGTCATGACTCCCTGAAGGGAGACCACATTTACAGAGAGAGAAAAATGAACACCGCAATCAGAGACTACAAGCACACTTATCTATTCTATTTTCTGGCAACCGCCATCCCCTGGTTTTTCTGGGGGCTCGCGGCAAGCATTAGTCATTCGAAGGACTATCCGAACCCGGGTGATTTATCGAGCTTGCTGGCTTTTGCCGGTTTACTTTCGCCGGCGCTGATCGCGTTCTTTCTGATCTGTCGCAATAAACGATTGATGGGCGACATGGTGCAAAGGTTGGCAAACCCAAGCTCCGGAAAGCCGGTTTACTGGGTGCTGACCCTGTTGCTAATGCCGGCCAGTATCCTAATGGCACAACTCGTTTCGCTGGCGTTCGGCCATTCTGCATCACAATTTGCTTTCAGCGAAAGCTACAGTTTCACCTCCGGTGTATTTCCCGTCTGGTTTTTGCTGATCGCGGCACCCATCATCGAAGAGCTGGCCTGGCATAGCTACGGCACCGACTGTTTGTGCAATCGATTCAGTCTGTTCAAGGCCTCTATGGTTTTCGCGTTGTTCTGGGGTGTATGGCACATGCCATTGTCCCTCATCAACGACTATTACCATAGCAACCTGCTCGATACCGGTTGGGTTCATGGCGTCAACTTTTTGCTAAGCCTCTTCCCCTTCGTGATCATCATGAACTGGCTGTATTACAAAACCGGCAGAAGCATATTATCCGCCACGATATTTCATGTAACCGCTGGCTACTTCAACGAGATATTCGCCACCCATCCCGACAGTAAAGTGATTCAAACGGGAATTTTGACCCTGGTTGCAATCATCATCGTAGCGCAGGAAAGGCAGCTATTCTTCGGCAACCTGGCTGCGCTTCCGGGTAAACAGGTACCCAGTGTCGGTTTGCGCTGAGTTTCGAGTCGGTTTTGAATTCTCGCGCTAGAGGCAGAGTCAAAGGCCGGGCCTTGATTTCCCGGGGCCGCTGTGCCGAGGTTTATGGCCGGGGTGTCGACAAGGTTCTATAACTGTTTTATGAAAATCGAAGCGCAGATAGTCTTCGAGCAGGTTGCCGATGAATACGTAATCCAGTTCGAAACCGATGCCGGGCAAGAAAAGCGATTCGCTCTCGGGGGAATCAAGCCCGGCGATGTTTGGTTCGCCGAGATCTCTGCCGATAGTTTCGTCCAGAAAGTTCTGGCCCCACCGACGCGGCACCGAGCACCAGGAAATCGGTAATAAAAGTCTCGTGGACACACACATTCGCGACCCGGAAGTTCCAACGCCTCCCTAGCTATCCCGCGATGTAATCTCGATCAGGTGGTAACCAAACTGGGTTTTTACCGGGCCGTGAACGTCACCGACTGTCTCGTTGAAAACCACCGTATCGAACTCGGGCACCATCTGTCCTGGCGAAAATGAACCAAGGTCACCGCCTTGCTTTCCCGAGGGACATTGGGAATGCGCTGCAGCCATTTCAGCAAAATCAGCACCGTCGGTGATTTGCTGTTTCAGGTTATTACATTCTTCTTCGGAACTAACCAGGATGTGGCGTGCGTTGGCTTTGGCCATGTTATATTTCCTCTAGTGGGGAGAAGCACGAAAAACAGACTTGCGTGCAGGGTGAAATTCAGATTGCCTAACCCATGCCGGGCTTCCATATCCCGACGACCGCTTCCGGCGGAGGTGTATGCATTTGCTGAGCAATGTCCTGAGTCACATGGCGGGTAAACGCAAACAGTTGCGCAAGGATTTCCTCTTTTTGCGATTCCGGCATGTCCTGCTCTCCGAGCAGGCATCCAACCACCGCACACAAATACTGAGAGGCCACACCAGGATCTTGTGCGTTCTCATCGTGCTGTATCAAAAACTGGTGCATTTGGCTGACGAGTTCTGTCGATAATTTAAGTTGGCTCATTACGGTGTTCGGAAGTCTAATTCAGCGGCGCATTGTACACGAAGGTGGGTTTTTACGCTGTAAATCGAAAAGGAGTTCGTTCGATCAAATCAATACGCGTGCGCCGCACAAAATAATCCAACGCCGCAATCGCGGTGCACATCAACCCGAAATCCTCAACTCCATGCAGGTTTTGGGCGTCGTGAGTGCGTCGAGTGCAAGGCGAGTTAAACTTCAGATTAACCAATAATTTACCGGGGCACTCGTTGCAAGACTATCCCCACAGAGCATAACAAAGCACAACCGATGGCCACAAAATGCCCGCATGATAGGCGACCCCGTGAATCTTAGTGGTGAAAACTGAGGGCCAATTCTGCCAATTGATCAAGTCGGTAAAGATTGCAATTACTCCGCTACGCCAAACGGCCGGCGTCGAGCACAGCCCAGCTGGGCAACTCTGTGTTGATCCGATTATGCGTCTTCAAGCAAGTCTAGAGTTCGATTTCCCGTTTTACCACGGCAATCCAGTTGACTTGACCGGTAAGCCGTGGTGGCTGATTCCGGTATTCATGGATACCGGATTGCCGGCACTATATGCAGGCCGGAAAGAACTTGGTCACGTGGGAACCAGGTTAACCCTTAACCGGTGATCAAATATCGAAATCGGGTTGTGAACCATTGCTCGAACAACGCGTCGCCGATGATGTCAGGGATGGACTCGATCACATCGGCCGGAATGGTTTCGCCCGCAAGGGCACGCGCGATCATTAACAGGCGGGTATCGAGCAAACTCGTAGGGTTATTACTGCCGAGTTCGACCAGTTTCAGTAGCACTGCTGTCGCCGCCGCAAATTCACGCCGGACGAGTAACTGGCGGGATTTTATGCGCTGATATTCGAGACTGTCGACATCGTCGGACGCGTCCAGTATGACCATTTGTCTTGGAGAATTTCCCAACAGGTAGAGCGGCAGGGTTTCGAGGTTTGTTTGGGTCAGGAGGGCGGTCAGTGCTTCCCAGATATACGGCATCTGAAAATCGATATGGGGATTCCGGGCGCGGAGCAGGAAGAACTTTTCCAGTTCGAAATAAGGTACCGACTCGGCGATCACCTCCGCCGGCAAAACAGTCGGCAAATACCCGCTCGATTCGAACCGGGCGCGCCTCTTGTCGACGTTCACCAAGTGCGCGTGCAGCGGTGATGCATCGAAAATACCATCGATCGATGTCGACAATCGCTGTGGGAAGTTGTCAGTCAAAGGCGGTGCATCTTCCACCAGCCGCGCGAGCATTTCGTGGTCGGCGATGAAAAGACTGCCGAGCATGCCCGGATTCTCGATGCCGATACCGAATAACTCGGTGGCCAGCGGGCCGTTCCAGTAGTGGTGCAATTCGGCCCGCGAAGTCGGTTTCAAACCGCCGTTGCTGCCCAGCAGCACGAAATCCTGGTTATTACCGTTCCACAGGCTGCAGTCTTCGAACACCTCACAAAAGGCTGCGATGATCGCAGCAGTATCCGTACCGAGTAAAGCGTGTATCGGTAACCAGTAGCTCGCGATACCGCCCGTTTTCAGCCGTGCCCGCATCAGTGCAAAGTATTCTCTGGAGTAGAGATTGACGACCAATGGGTTCTTTGGCGGCGGAGGCTCGCCGGTAATCAGGTCGTATTTCCGCTGCACGGTTTGCAGGAAAAACCGGCCATCCTCGATGTGGACGGCAACGCGCGGGTCGTCGAGCGGGGACGAGTCTCGCGCGGCGTCGACCAGTCGGCTGAGTTCGATGACGTCCGGCGAAATATCGACGACATCGATACGCCGAACCGAATCCAGCTTGGTGATTGCATCGGCGGTATTTCCTACACCGTAGCTGATCAGGAGTACGTCTTGCAGATTCCGGTGCAGTACTTCGGGCAAATAGGCGAATAGCTTCATGTACCGTTCCGAATGGAAGTCCGACGCCGTCATCGAAAATCCATTGGTTGCAAGCCGGAAGAATTCCGGCTGCCTCAGGGTATCGTGTCGATAGTAGTGCAAGGTAGCGTAGGCACTCTCGCGTACTTCGATCAGTTCGTCGGCAGGATAATAAGCCTGGCCGAGCCGTTCGAGCGTGCGCTGCAGCCCGCCGTAGGGGAAAATCACAGTGACGATCAGCAGAACGACCGCGAATTTCATCCCGGCTCGGGCAATTCGCGACTGGCCCTCCCCTGTCGTCAGAATCAACGCACCGAGCGCAAGATAGCCGAACGCAATTAGGAGTATAGAAAAGTCGACGCCGAGTAGTGGCAGCAATAGGAAGGTCGCGACTCCGGATCCGATTGCGGCGCCAAGTGTATTGGCGAAGGTCAGCAGACCGGACGCCTGCGTGTCGAGAGAGAGGCCGCGACGCAGGCGCTCGCCGAATAACGGAAACAGCATACCCGACACGAAACTGGTCGGTAACATCAGCACTACCGCGGCGGCAGTGAAGGTCCACAGGTTGCGTATGAGTTCGGAGAAGTAAATCACCGAAAGGCCCTGGAAGATGGCGAAACTTATGACCAGGGTCAGCGCGGCGGCAAGCCCCAGCTTAAACAAGGTCTGGTCGACATAGCCGTCAGCGAGACCGGTGCGCGCGACGACGAGCCCGCCGAGCGCAATACCCACCAGCACCACCGCCAGCATGATCGCGAACAACGTGCTGGTCTCGAAATGAATAAACGTCAGGTAGCGAAACCAGATCACTTCAAGTGCGAGCAGGAAAAACCCCGCCAGCGCAGGGCCTGCCAGCAGTCGCTTGCTGACGACAAGCGGGCGTTTTCTCTGTTGCGGCAACAGTAATGGCTGCGCGGGATCGATGAACCGCATCATCAGCAGAGCCGCAAGAATGTTCAGACCGCAAGCTGCGAGGCCAGTTGCTTTAAGCCCTGCCAGGCCGATCAGACCGAATTCGGCGATCAGAGTGCCGCAGACCGCGCCGAAGGTATTCCAGCCATACAGGCGCGCAATCGAATAGGAAAAGGAGCGATCGATACCCCGCAACGCCTTCTGCATGACCGGCAGGGTCGCACCCATTGCGATTGCCGGCAGCAGCAGTACGGCGAATGCGATGACGAATCGGGCGGCATTCAAAAGCGGGCGTTGATCGATCACGTCCGACAACAGGGATGCGATCGTACCCGACAGTTCCGGCAGGAAAAACACGGTTGCTGCGCCGGCTATCCCGATCACAATTTCAATCAGGATGTAAAGTCGAGCCGGGTTTCCGATGCGCTCGCCAAGCAGCGCGATCGCAAGATTGCCGAGCGCCAGGCCCGCCATAAAAGCCATCAGCACCGCCGCCGCACTCCACACCGACGAGCCGAGGACGATACCGGTCACGCGGAACCAGACCGTTTCGAACATGAGCGCTGAAGCTCCAGACAGGACGAATACGATGGGAACGACATTCGCCAAGGCGGATTTCGGATTCAAGATAGCAAATTTTTAATTTTAAAACTTCAAGTCTGGTAGCTGTGGCAAAAATTTCAAGCCAGGGCTGCATCGCTTAGAACTCTCGTCACCGCTCACCACGCGAGAGTTCAGGGGACATTATACCTATTCCAGAGCGAAAGCCGGCAGTATGTAAATAGGTATACTGTCCCGAATGGCACTAAGTTAAGCCCAGTTATCGTAGAAAAACAAGAGCCGGACTGAAGGAACTGGAACGCGAAAATCGAGAGCTCAAGCAGACCAATGAAATTCTGCGCAAGGCTTCTGCCTATTTCGCCCAGGCGGAGCTCGGCCGCCGACCGAAATAATGGTGTCGTTCATCGACGATC
>Ga0209260_10000555_pt1 | contig 12979 bp, 6 predicted proteins | sample WorMetTypGCAVOLI_FD_187421 | JGI IMG/M metagenome (GOLD analysis project Ga0209260, IMG submission 187421) | Marine gutless worms symbiont microbial communities from Max Planck institute for Marine Microbiology, Germany - Olavius algarvensis... ...
CCTATAGTTGCATAAAATTTTGAAATCCAACTTCGCTGCTGCAATGAAGACCATTGAAAGTATTGACTGATCCTGGATTCTGGTTTCTGGATACTGGATGTCGTTGAAATTCACCGATAGTGTCCTGTTAGATATCCAGCATCGAGTATCAAGCATCCAGCATCAGCCCAGAAAAAGCAACGATCTCAGGCATAACGGCCAGGCTAGATGATAAGAATTTATGCAATGTTAGGGTTAAATAAGCTTTCGCGTCTAAGTCAACTATGACTACATAGCTATAAATTTATTGAAAATTAGTGCCGGCTATTATCCCCATCCACCCGCGAAAGCTCCCGGTAATATTCTTGCACCTGATTCCGGTATGGGGTGGGCACGGTTTCTTCCGGCGCCGCAAAGACGTTTCTCTTCAGCTGACTGCCATCTGCCTCTGCCCGCAGTGTTGACTCCAGTTCCCTGACCGGTGCCAGCAGTTTTTTCCAGAGATCGGGCTGTGACAGGAAGTCTTCGATCTCATTTTGGGTCAATTTACGCTGAATCGAGCGGGCGTCGATCCCCCAGCGTTCGCCGCGCACCCATGGCTGGACAAGCCCTTGGGCGTGGCGGCGGCTGCGCTGCAGGCCCTGCTGCATTCGCTCCAGCGAGCTGCTGTCGTCGTCTTCCGGCGCCCGCTTCATCTGCCCATCCGGCTGCGGATCCATGCCGGACAAACTGCGCTGCTGCCGGGCGATGCCCCGTTTCAGCGCCGCGGTATCTTTTTGAAGACTTTCGAGCTCTCGACGCAATCTCCCGGCGTCATCAGCAGCCTGCCGGATCTGTTCATCCCGCGAGCGTGGGGCCGGGCGGTCGAGATTGGACAGCTGTTTGCTTACCCGCTCAATGGACTGCTCGATCTTCTTTTCGGCATCCATGGCAAGGCTCAGCCACCCGTTTTCGAGCAGCTTGCGGCTTTCTTCGATACGTCCGTTTACCCCTTCGATCTTCAGGCTGCGCAGGGTCGCCACAGCCCGGTCGGCAATATCCGGTTGATCCGCCCGCCCCCTTCGCCCGATGGTTTGCAACATGGCTTCGGCGTCGGCTAATTCTGCCTGCATCTTCTCCTTATCGGCGAGCACTTCTTTTGTTTCGCGGAGGGTCCGGGCTTCGGCCGGCGGGGATTGGCTCTCATTTCCATCCTTCAGCGCTTGCAGCCTTTGCAGGACCTGCTGCTCCTGACGGTTCAATGCCTGTGCTTTTTTCTTCAGGGCATCGACCAGGTTGGATACCGTCGCCGCCTGGTCAAGGCGCATCTCCTTTTCCTGGTCACGCAGCTGCTCAAAGGCTTGCCGGCCCTTGGTCAAGGCGCTGCCCGGGTCCTGTCGGCCCAGGTTGCGCTCGGCTTCCTGCATCCGTCGGGCAGCGTCTTGCAGCTGCCGCTGGCGGTCGGACCATTGCCGCAAACCGTCTTGCCGCGCAAGCCGTGACATCCGGCGGGATAATTCCTGCGCCTCACGTCTCAATTCTTCCTGCTCGCGACGGAGTTCCTCCAGGCGTCGTCTTCTTTGGTCGGCGGTCATACGGTCCTGACGGCGCGCGAGATCCCGCAGTTTCTCCAGGGTATCATCTTTCTGACTGCCCGGCCGGGCGCCGGCGGCTTGCTTAGGAATTTCATAGCGGTTTTCCAGGCGGCCCATTTCCATTTCAAAAAGTTCCTTGAGGTCCTCACGCTCACGATTCGATTGGCTTGCGCCGCCACCGCCGCCGCGACTGCGTGCCATCTGAATATTGGTGTTGCGACTTTCGGATTCAGCTTTCATGATTGCCTGCAGCGCCGACTGCTCCGGGCCGAGGGCTTTTTCCAACTGCCGCGTCGTCAGTTGTCCAAGGGCCGCCTCCATATGGCTGACGGCCTGTTGCAGGTGATTGACGGCACGCTGATAACTTTCGTCGGAGAATGACATCCGTTCCGACAGCCGCCGCAGCGACAACTGCGCGCGCTGCATGACCTGTCGTTGAGAATCGGTGATGGTCGTAAGATATTCTTCAAACCTTGCAGGGTTGATCCCTTTTTGCTGTTTCAACAATTTCCAGGTGGCGGCGATAATCCGCTTCTGGTTTTCGACCAGAGCGCTGGGGGATTGGCCGCCGCCCCCCGACCCGCCCCCACCGCCTGCCTGCTGCGAGGCGCGGCGAAAAGCTTCGTCCGTCGGTACGATTTCCAGAAAGTAAATGTCGGAAACAATTTCAGCGCCGCCCTTCAGACCGTTGTTATCCCGTACGGTGAGATAATAGAATACGAAATCACCCGGCTTGACTTCCAGATCCTCCAGATACAGGGTCGTCTGGCCCTGTAAGCTGACCTGCAACGGTTCATTCTGCGCCGCCAAAAAATCAATTGCCCGATTCTCACCGCCGGCCGCCATGTAATTCAACGCAAATCCCGTCAGCCCGTAATCGTCTTCAGCGGCGGCAACCATCGCGACCTCTTCAAGGGACATCACCCGTCTGTCCCGGCCGGGTCGGATCAGCGTCGCCGTCGGCGGGGCGTCCGGTACGGACCGCACGAAATACTCGTATGGATCTTCATTTGCCATCTGTTCCGTGTCGATCACGTTAATGGTATAGGTCGCATCCCTGGTGACGACGAAAGCGCCGCTGGCGATGGTCCGCCTGGCACTGTCCGCTGCGAGTTCAAGGGTTGTTCCATCGCCGAAGTGGACCGCTGCGTTTTGCACCGCCTTGTTGAAGGCGGCATGCAATGTGATTCGGGTTCCCTGCGGTGCGATCACGTCACCGCCATTCTTGACCGTCTTGTTTTTCAGACCGGTATATTGCGGGTAGACGTAATCCACGTCAATCTGCTCGACTCGCGGCAGGTCAAAAACAGAAATCCTGTGCCGCTCTGAACGTTGATCACCGATGTCGACGTAATAGGCCACGTCTTTTGACACCGCCGCCAAAAAATACACATAGGTATTTTCAGCTCCCTGCCGCGTCATCGGGATTCGGCTCCAATTGACCGAATCGGTTTGAAGATAAACATCCACTTGTTTGGGGACGGTATTTTCGATCCGTGCGATGAGCAGGACATCGTTGCCGCGCAGAATTTTTATCGTCCCCGGTGTCACCGTCAGCCCGACCGGCAGGGCCGCGGTTTCCTGCGCTTGTGCCCAGGGCATAATGATCCGCATGCCGGCCAGCGAAAAATCGTTGAACGTCCGCAGGGCAAAAAACAAACCACAGAGCACCAGCAGAGCGGCGGCCGCCGCCGGCCAGGCACTGCGGATGGATGCCACCCGGCCGGTGTCTAATCTGCGAAGCTGCATCAGCGTATCTTCCCACAACCGCTCCACCAGCGGTGAGGCGCCAGCCGCTGGTTTTTTCTCGCCGAATTCCAGCGCCGTGAGGAGGCGTTGTTCAAGCTCCGGAATGTGCTCGTCAATATAGTGGGCGAGTCGCCGCTCGTCTCTGCCCGTTTGCCGTTGGATGTGAATGCAGCGCCATGCGAGGGCTCCGGCTGCGACCACCAGGATCCCCGTCAGCGCGATGCGCCCGGCCGTGGGCAACCCCAGCATCATCTCCAAAAGCCCGAGCACCGCAAACAGGGTCGCCAACAGAGCAAAGCCCAAACTGATTTCCCGCAGGCCCAACAGACGCGCCCGGCGTCGCTGAATCCGGCGGATATTTTCCCGTAGCTCATCAATTGAAGTTGAAGACATGTTTTATTCCCCGATTGAAAACCCAGTCCTCTGAGTTGAGTTACTGATGACTGACGCTTCCGGCAACCCAGTATACCCTAACATTGTATAAATTCTTGTCATCTAGCCTGGTCGTTATGCCTGAGATCGTTGCTTTTTCCGGGCTGATGCTGGATGCTGGATACTCGATGCTGGATATCTCTCAGGACACTATCGGTGAATTTCAACGACAGCCAGTATCCAGCAACCAGAATCCAGGATCAGTCAATACTTTCAATGGTCTTCATTGCAGCGGCTAAGTTGGATTTCAAAATTTTATGCAACCATAGGGTATAGAGTGTTGGAGTACTGGAGGACTCCTTTCATTTTATTTAAGAGCCCCCTTCGGGGCAATCCACCGCAGGCGGACCGGCTGTGACGCGATTATCGATAGGTTCGATTCGCCAACAGGGTTTCGCCCAGACCCAAAAATAGGACTACCAGCAATATCCACCACCACCAGCGTTGCGATTTTTCTGCCTGGACGGCAATGGCTGCCATCCCCGCGCGCTGCGTCAGGGGCGCCTGGGGGGCTTGGTTGATCAGACCGGCGCCGATCTGCTCGGGGGCGACGGTTGCAAGGGCCGATTCCGCAAGCGCTACATTGACGGCCAGAACATCCGATTCTTGATGGCCACGTACACCGTAAAATCCGGGGCGATCCGCTGCCCGATAAACGACATCATATCCGGTGGTTGAGGTCAGAATCGTCTCGGCGTCGTTCGGACCGGTTACCCGCACGGCGTTGCCCGCCGGCAAGCGCAGGCGCAGCGGTTCGCCGACGGTGTAGGCCGGCTGCTTCTCTTCATGAAATGCAAGATAGCGCAGCATCTCGTGTAAGAGGGGGACGTACAATCCCTGCCGGGGAAGATTGTTCCACTGCGGATCCAAGGAGGAAGTCAAAAGCAGTACGCGGCCCCTGCCGATCTTTTTTTCCAGCAGCGCAGCCTCCCCGTTATCGAAGCGCAGGATGACGTCACTGCCCGGCACCGGCTTCGTGGACCAGTGTCCATGAAAACGCGCGGCACCGAAATCGCCGCTTTGGCTGAGACCCAGGGATTTGATGATCGGATGCCGCTGGTTTATCCCCGCAATCGACAGAAAATCACCATTGGCAGCGATCTGTTTTTGGTCCAGGGCGGCGGGGGTCATTCCATCAAAAAAGCGGTTGAAAGTCCGAGCCGCCACCCGGGCGGCCGGTGCGATCAACAGACTGCCGCCCTTCTCCAGGTAGGCCGCAAGGGCCTCTGCCCGGGTCGAAGCCAGCTCCCCCGCGTTGAGAAACACGACGACATGATAGCGCTGCAACACGTCGCCTGTGATCTCTGCGGGCCGAACCAGATCGAGGTCAAACAGCGACCTGTCCCGATTTCCCAGAGCCGATGCAAACCAGCGGGTTTCATCGGCCTGCGCTTTGACGGCCGCGGCATCAACGACCCCTAAAACCGCCAGTGGCCGCAAGACATCGACTGTAAAGTAAAAGGTATTGTCGGGCGCAAAGAACGCATCCTCCACCGTCACCGCACCGCGATGAATCCCCCGTTTTCTGAATTTGGTGCGAAACGTCACAACCGCCTCGGTACCTTGGCCCAGATCGACTTTTTGGGTATCTATGATCTTTTCATCGATTTTAAGCGTCAGCCGGGTTTCGGGCAGCAGCCGGGTTCCCAGATTTCGCACCCGGCCGATGATGAGATGCTCCTCCTGGTCCCGCATGATCCGGGCCGGTGATTTTACTTCCGTCACCGCCAGATTTGCAGTCTCCTTGTCGCCGATCTTGATACCTTCGAACGCGACGCCGGGACTCAATCGCCAGCGGGTATCGAAGTCGTCGACGGCCCGGCGCTGGTAATCGGAGACCAGATAGACGGTCCGGTCAGGATGACGGGCCGAGTGCAGCATCCGATCCGCCAGGCGCAGCGCCGGAAGATATGCCGTGGAATTAAAACCCGGTGAATCAAGGTTTGGCACGGATCCCGCAAGCTGGGCGAGATCCGTCGTCAATTCCGTTACCTGCCCGGTGCTGTCTGAAAATGTGACAAGGGCCGCTTCATCCCCCGCATGCAGCGATCCCAGGACCTCGAGTGCCGCCTTTTTGGCACGCTCGAAAGCGTCGCCGTAGCGCATGCTCATGGACGTATCCAGCAAAATCACCACGGATCGGGGAGATGATCCTGCCCGATCGGAGACGGTTTGCACGAGGAAGGGACGTGCAAAGGCAATCGTCAGCAGAGCGATAATCGCGGCGCGTATCAGCAGCAACAGCCATTGTCGGATCTGTTGAAAGCGGATCGTCTTCTGCGGTGTTTTTTTCAAAAACCGGATGGTGCTGAAGACCACCTTTTCGGCCTTTTGCCTGCGGCTCAGATGGATGGCCAGGGGAATGGCCACACCCAACAGCCCCAGAAGAAACCATGGAGTTAAAAATGACATGCGCCGACCTTTAGATCCTTATCGGGTTTGTTCTGTACAATATGTTGTCAGAAACTGAAGGTTTCAGGTGTCAGAAAGAGATAGTGCTGAATACCCTCCTGCTCGTAGACTTCAACGCAGGAGGCGTGAAGCCTGCTAATTTAACTTTAAAGTCACCTGATATCAGGACTTTTTTTTAATAAAATGATTAACACCCTTAACCCTAACATTGCATAAATTCTTGTCATCTAGCCTGGCCGTTATGTCTGAGATCGTTGCTTTTTCCGGGCTGATGCTGGATGCTTGATACTCGATGCTGGATATCTAACAGGACACTATCGGTTAATTTCAACGACATCCAGTATCCAGAAACCAGAATCCAGGATCAGTCAATACTTTCAATGGTCTTCATTGCAGCGGCTAAGTTGGATTTCAAAATTTTATGCAACTATAGGGTTAACTTTGGGCATTTGCCAACTATACGCCCGCTCTCCAGCCGCCTCGAAATTGATTGGTTGTCTCTGCCAAGATTCGAAACTAGTAGTGTTTGGCCCGTTTTGACAGATACGAGGCCAGGGCAATGTCAAGGGGCTCGGCCGTGTTCAACAGACAGTAGTCGATCCCGCCGGCGCGGCATTTTTGCCGGTAAAAGCGGCAAAACTTCTCCACTTCCGCGAGATATCCCTCTCTCATCGCCTGCGGCGTCACGGCCACGGTCTGATGACTCTCCGAGTCTTCAAATTCCGATATTTTCTCAAAGGGAAAGGTCAGCTCGGCGTCGTCCATGACATGAAACACAATGACATCGTTGCCTTTGAACCGGAGGTGCTGCAACCCCTGGACAATGGTCGCTTCATCATCGAGCAGATCACTGATGACAATGGCTATACTTTTGCGGTTCAAACCAACGGCCAAGTCTGAAATCGGCCGGGCAAGATTGGTTCCTTGACCCGGATTTAGGTGCGCCAGTGCCCGTAGAATTTGCATCAGGTGACCGCGCCGGTACCTGGCGGGCAGATACTCTCGGATCCCGTCGTCAAATGCGGTCAGACCGACGGCATCCTTTTGGCCGAACATGAAATACGCAAGTGCGGCAGCCAGTGTCCGCCCATACTCCAGTTTTGTCAGAGTATCTGATCCGTAGCCCATGGACGCACTGCAATCCAGCAAAATATGACAGCGGACATTGGTCTCATCCTGATACTGCTTGATAAAGTACTCGCCGGACCGGGCATAGACTTTCCAGTCCACGTGTCGAATGTCATCTCCGGGGTTGTAGTGCCGATAGTCGGTAAACTCCACACTGAATCCGCGGTGAGGACTTTTGTGAAGTCCCGACACAAAACCTTCCACAGCAGTTCTTGCGCGAAGCTCCAGATTGGAGATACTCGCCAGAACTTTGGGTTCGAGAAAACTGATTTCTTGCATCATAATTTTTTCTTAGATTAAAATCCTGGTTCTCTATACCCGGTCACTGATAACCGGCTTTGTCGTTAACACAGTGCCGGGGTGCTGGAGTACTGGAGTATTGGAGTATTGCTAGTAATTCAGATTTATGCTTTTTGACCGCGTTTTAACAATGCAGCAACATAATCATTTGCTCGGTGAAAGTAATTGAGCAAAAACAAATACAGGTTGGTGTGGGCAAATTATTATGACCACCCCAAAATGTCCTATTTTTTTCCATGACTCCAATACTCCAGTACTCCTGAGACCTTAATTCCGGTGCTCGCCTTGCAAGGCAACATAGAGTCGGGCATTCCGGGCAAGGACTCGAAACCCACTATAAACCGGAAGCCGGTTCCGGGACCACTTCCAGCAGCCGGTCGATCAACTGGGTGGTGGTGACGCGCTCGGCTTCCGCGTGAAAATTCAACAGGATCCGGTGGCGCAGCACCGGGTGGGCCAGTGCACGAATGTCGCCGTAAGAGACATTGTAGCGCCCGTGGAGCAGCGCCCGTACCTTTCCGGCGAGTATCAGATTCTGTGAAGCACGAAGTCCGGCGCCCCAGCTCACCCACTGCTTGATAAAATCTGGCGCAGAGCCATGACTCGGCCGACTGGCCCTGACAACCCTGACGGCATACCGGGTCACTGCTTCGGCCGCGGGCACCTGGCGCACAATGCGCTGAAAATCGATGATATCCCGCCCCGTCAGGACATTCTCCACCGCGTTGTCGAGAATCCGGGTGGTGGTGTTGACGACGTCGATCTCCTGCTCTTCGGCAAGGTAGTCGATCAATATCTTAAACATGAACCGATCCAATTGGGCTTCCGGCAGGGGGTAGGTTCCCTCGAGCTCGATGGGGTTTTGGGTCGCCAGCACGAAAAATGGCTGGTCGAGCGGGTAGGTCACCCCGGCTGTCGTCACCTGCCGCTCCTCCATTGCCTCGAGCAGTGCCGCCTGTGTCTTTGGCGGTGTTCGATTGATTTCATCCGCCAGCAGAATATTGGCAAAAATCGGCCCTTTGACGAATTTAAATGTTCGCCGCCCGGTCGATTGGTCCCTTTGCACCACTTCCGTTCCGACCACATCGGCCGGCATCAGGTCGGGCGTAAATTGGATCCGGTTGAATTCCAATTTCAGGATGTCGGCGATGGTTTTGATGAGAAGGGTTTTGGCTAAACCGGGAACGCCCGTAATCAGACAGTGTCCGCCGGCAAATAGTGCAATGAGGACTTCTTCGATGACGTCGTCCTGACCCACAATCACCTTCTTCAATTCGTGCAGTATCTTCTCCCGGCCCTCTTTTAATCGAACAACAACCTCAAGGTCGTCCGTTACCTGGACCTGTTCTTTGGTCGGCCCTTCGGTTAGGTCTATCAACTCTGCTGGTTCGGTAGTCATACGATCTCCTGGAAAAAGAAGTTAAGGGACTTGCCCCAGTTGGCCTCCGGGAGGCGATTTCGTCAGTGTGTCATGGCATATATCAGGTAATTGACGCCGAGTTGATACGCCAGATTGGCGTATTTTGTCGGATAGGACGGATGGTACGTGTGTTCCCAGCCGTCACCGATATCCGAGTTCCAGTTGATCAACACCATGACCCGGCCGTCATCGTCCAGAACTGCCCGATTGTGCGCCTGTTCGACGTCCTGCTCCGCATAGTTTTGAAAATTCCAGACGGCGGGAATCATCTGCGGACCGTCAATGTCGTAGAAACAGTGAAAGATCTGATGGTCTTTATCCAGCTCGATGACCGGGCGATCGGGGAACACTTTTCCAAAAGCCTGATAAAAAGTGTCCCATTCCAGAGTTCCCCAGAAATCGTCAATCAAAAGGAACCCGCCCCGCAAGAGGTACTCGCGCAGATTCCGGATCTCCTTCTCAGTGAGTTTGGGCCCGCCGTTGCGTCCCAGCTCGAGCATATAGAGAAAGGGGTATTCAAAGATGCGATCATCGTCCAACCGCAAAACCGCCGGGCTGCTGTTAATATGAATATTGGTCAGCCGCGTCACCCCGCGCAAAAAGTTAAAATCGGCGTCGGGGTAGTCGATGCGCCAGGTGCCCCCCTGTCCCCAGCCCCAGTCGTCACTCAGACCGCCGCCGGTGTTGTCGTACTGGATGCGGACGAAGGTGAATGCGTCACCCGCAGTGCCGGATCCGTCTGATGATGGTTGCTGCGCAAAGGCAAGGTGAGTGACGCCGAGGTAAATTATCGCAAAAAAAAGCACGCCCAATCTCATAATTCGTCCCTTCCTCCAGGGGATTAGTGACTCAAGGCATAGATGATCGTGTTGATGCCGATTTTATACGCCGCGTTGCAATAGCGCGTCGGGTAGGGGTAAAACTCATCGAAGGTATGCTCCCAGCCGTCACCGAGAAGGGACCTTTTCAAAATCGATTACCTTTGAATATATTCGGGCGGCAGCGAATCCAGCAGGACGTTCTGCGCCCGTTCAAATGTCGGCGCAATTTCAAGGGCCAGGAGCGCGGCGCTTTTGGCTTCCTTTTTATTGCGGCTGGCCAGATAGGCTTGCGCCAGATCGGTGTACGCCCTGACGGGGTCCGTAATCTCCAGGGCCGTCAGAATTTTGTACCCCCGGATGGCCCGTTCGTAATCGGCCGTTTTATAAGCGGTCCGGGCCAGCAGGCGGTGCACCTCCGGCTGGTAAGGATCCACGGCAATGGCACGCTCCAGGAAGTAAATCGCTCTGGTGTCATTATTGCGATCGAGGTGCGCCCTGGCGAGCCCGAAATACGCATCGAAAGCATGTTGCTGGTAACGGGCCAGTGCTTCCAGTTCCTGGAGCATAGCGGCCTCATCACCCCGCGCCTGGTAAAGATCCGCCAGGACCTGACGGGGATTGGGCACACCCGCGTATTCCGGCAGCAGGTCCCGCGCAATTTTCAAATGTGTGATCGCGTCGTCATCGTCGGCGTTCCTGGCCAAAATCAGGCCCAGTTGAAAGTGCGCCTCAAAATCACGGGGCTGGACCGCGATCCGTTGGCGCATGGCCTCCGCAACCGCTTCAGGGGTCGAGGATTCCGCCAGAGACGGCACTGCAGGAGCCGCTGTCTGGCCGGTATGCGGCGATCGCTGGGCCGCGGCGGCCGCTTGATGAACATACACATCGATCCGCCGGACGCGGTCCGCCAGCCAGGTACTGAACCCTTTTTCAAATGATGCCAAGGGCACGTGAAACACGCCCAGGAAAATATCTTCCACCGCCTTTGGGGTTTGGTACTGGTAAATCAGGTCCTTTAAGGACTGAAATCCGTAACGATCAACGATATACTCGACCACCAGATAGGACTGGTAATAGGCGAAACTCAGATCTTCCGTGGACGTTGCTTTGGAAAACCCTTCATTGAGAGTCTTTATCGGCAGAACCCGACTGCCCTGAACGGCCTTCACAAGTTCCAGGTCCTGTCGGCGGCCCCACTCGGTCCGTCCGTTGTTTTCCTCATATACGGAAATCCCTTCGGACAACCATCGCGCTAAGCGGTTGCGGGACATCTGCAGCGTGATCACGTGGGCGAATTCATGCCAGACAATCTCCTGCCAGTTCACGGAACGCGGCGGCTTTATCGCCCGGGGCGAATCGAGGGTGATCACTTGGCCAAAGCAGACCCCCACCAGCGGGCCGATGTCCGGCAATCCGGAAGTGCGCACCGCAAAGTCTTCGTGATCCGGGAAAACCTCTACCAGAATGGGGCCCTGCGGCTCAAATTCATATTTTTGCGTCAGTGTCACCCAACTTTCTTCGAGCAGGGGCGCCAGATAGGGCCAGAGCATGTCCGCATCCGAGGGGTGCAGCCGGACGATGAAATGTTCGGTCCGGCGGGTTTCAAAAACCGCCAGCGCATCGAGGACCCTGAGCATATTCATGGTCCAGAAATTGAACGGGTCGTTTTCAAACGCCTGTTCGAGGTGCGTGCGACCCTCCTCTTCGCGGCCCAGTCTCAGAAGGTTCATCCCCAGTGTTGTGGCGGCGTTGCCGTGCTGCGGATCGGTTTTCAACGCCAGGCGCGCCATTGCAACGGCGTCGTCGAAGCGGTATTTTCGTCCGCAGATCTGTGCGATCCGGTCGTAGAACCGGGCGTTGCCGGGACTGAACTGTGCCATCGCCTGTTGGAGCGCCGTGTATTGCCCGACGTCTTCTTCGAGATAGGCGATGGCGGCCAGCAGGGTCCTGGCATTCACGGATTCGGGATTGACCTCGAGCATGCTGGCGAGATATGCCTTGGCCCAATCCAGGCGGCCGTCTTCGATTGCAACCTCCGTTAGTGCTTCCAGGGCGGATTCGGCGGATGCATTTATTTTTAACGCGTCTTCCAGTAACTTTTGGGCTGCGCTGCCGTGCAACGTTCTTGCCATGCCGACGAGGGCGGGAACATGTTTCGAGTTGCGTTCAAGGACCGCGGTGTAAGATTTGCGGGCTTCGGCATTGTTGTATTTTTCACGGAAGAGATCCCCCCAGAGAACCTCGGCCTCGATGTTTTCCGGGTCTGTCCGCAGGGCTTCCCGGAACAACCGGTTTGCGTCATGAAACCGTTCCAGTGCCCAGTTTGCCACCCCGACCATGGCAAGGTCTTCCGATTCGATAACCTGACCGGTGTCATATAAGGAGACGGCGCGCTGAAAAAGCGCCCTCGCCTCGTCTCGACGGCCCCGCAGCTGCAGCAGCTTGCCGTATTGGATCAGGCTGCGCGGCGAAGCGGCGGCGTTTACGGCCGGTTCAAGAATACTTATGGCTTCATCCGAACGCCCCGTCATGGCAAGGATCTCCGCCAGCTGGCTGATGATGCGCAGCTCTCCGTCGCGTTCCCTCAGTGTCTGGCGGCAGATCGCTTCGGCTGCGGCATACTGACCGGTCATGACCCAGGTACGGCTGGCACCGATGACGCCTGAGATTCGATCGGTGACCTCGGACTGCTGAAATAGGCTCAGAGCTTCGGGATAGCGGCCGGTCCGGAAATACTCTGTCGCCCGGGTCAGAGCGGCTGGATTCGCAGTTGCGGTCTTGGAAAGAAGAGGAAGCGCTGCGACAATCAAAGCGATATAGAGGAAAAATTGGAAAATGAATCGCCGCATACGTACCCTATATTCAAATTATGATGATTTTCTAGTGTGTAATTTAATCTAGGCTCACTTTCATATGATGTCAACAGTGGGTCAAGCTTAGCCCGCAATTACTGAATTGGGGAATCCTGGAATGAACCGGTTCGGGATATTGGCTGCAGGGTATGCTGGATACTGGATGCTGGATGCTGGATGCTGGACTCTTGTTTTCGGTCTGTAGGCAAAAAGCAGCTTCATTTTGCCCGATTTTTCATCCCAGATCTAATAAATTCAGATACTTAGTCATTTGGCTGACCTTCAAACACGTAGGCACACGAAATCTAATAT
>Ga0209260_10000570_pt1 | contig 12396 bp, 20 predicted proteins | sample WorMetTypGCAVOLI_FD_187421 | JGI IMG/M metagenome (GOLD analysis project Ga0209260, IMG submission 187421) | Marine gutless worms symbiont microbial communities from Max Planck institute for Marine Microbiology, Germany - Olavius algarvensis... ...
GTCGATCTCCCAAAGACGACTTTCGCAGCCAGCAAGGGCATCAAGAACCCCACGGTCCTGATCGTCCAGAAGTTGTCTCCAGCAGAGGCCAAACAAGCCGATGCCGGCATTTTAGAGACCACCTACAACGTCTTCATGCGCACGCCCCGCACCGCAGGAATAGACCAACGGGCGAAGCCGATCTACCTCCGGCAACCAGACGGCCAGGAAATGATCGACAGCAACAGCAACAGAATCAGGGACGATCAAATCGGCAGACTTGTGGAGAGTTTTCACGACTGGATCAGCAGGGAGTCAAGTATATAAATCCCATTGCGAAAGCCCTTACCCTCGGGCTTGAAAACCACCACTTCGCCGGGACCAGGTTGAGCCGCACAGCGCGGCCAATCGTTGCCGGCGATCTGCTTCAAACCACAGGCGTGGCCAACGATGGCCATGTTGAATCCGGAGTGAGGAGGAATCTCGGATAAACGACCGGCCAACCGCGCCGCATAGTCGGCAGACAGCGGTCGGTTCGCTGCGCAATCCATGGTAAGCGATTCGTCCAGGCGCGCTTTGTCCGCGCCGAACAGCAGGTAAGCCGTATGTCGCACCGCGCACACCGGGCTGGTAAAAACCTCTTCCACTCTCACACCCTGTTTGAGCAGTCCCAAACCCGCCGCCAATGCATTCTGCCACCCCTGTTTCGACAATCGCGTACCGGGTGGGCAGCCCGGCGGCGTGACGAAATCGGTCGCATTGTCGGTACGCGCTTGGGTGTGAGGGATAAACAACACGTGCCCCCCGTCGCGCAGCACCTCGACCAGCTCAAGTTCGGGAACGGCTACGACGACCGTGGGTAGCGTGCAGCCGATCAGTACTAGGAAACGCATCACTCTGTTCATAATTCGTCTCACACAGAAGGAGTACTATCCAAGACCACATCGAATTCCGCGACGAAATCCAGATCATTGCGTTGCGAGGGAAGAAACGACGCAAGGACCAGATCGCGTCGCTCCACCGGCACCCGTTGAAACAGGAAATCATCCGCATTTCGAGCCCCGTCGCATACATAGAGTTGCGTGACAAACACGCGGCGACCCGGAACCCAAACCGCCATGTGGATATGCGGTGTGCGCCCTGGGTACGGTACCGGCTTGATGGTGGTAAAACGGTAGTGTCCGGACGGCTGAGGCTGGGGCGGCGGCAAGCAGGCTGCCTATTCCCAGGAGCACTTGGCGTCGAGTCGTTCCACCCGGCATGGCAACACCTCCAGCGGTGTTAGGGACCGTATCATCGAACCCGCGTTGGCCTGCGACGACAGGCGATGGCGCAGGTACTTAAGTGTAGACCCACCCCAAGGAATACAGTTCGGATGAAGCAGTGCTCAATCGACGTTACACTGGCCGCACTGAAACGAATCCCTGCAGCCCCCATGACCGACGATTACGATGTCTACCTACTTTCCGACGCGACCGGCGAAACAGCCGAGACCATCGTCACTGCGGCACTTACCCAGTTTCCCGACGAACGTACCCACCTGCTACGCTACAGCAACGTACGCACCGAGAGCATGGTGCTCGCTCACATCAAAGAGATAAAGCGCAAAAGCGGAATGGTTTTTTATACCTTCGTGGATCGCGAGCTCTCTGCTTTCATCGAGCAAGAGTGTCAGGCGCGCGACATCGTCTGCCTCGATCTCATTGGACCGCTGCTACACAAACTCGCCGTCTTTTTTGGTCACTCCCCCAAAAGAACGCCCGGCCTCTTGCACGAAGTCGGCGAGGAGTATTACCGTCGCATGGAGGCGATGGAATTCGCGCTGAAATACGACGATGGCTAGATCACCCATCACCTGGATGAAGCAGACATTATCCTGGTCGGTGTGTCGCGTACCAGTAAAACGCCGCTCTCCATCTATCTCTCGTGCCGCGGCTGGAAGGTGGCCAATATTCCCCTGGTAATGGATGTGGGTGCTCCCCATCAGCTACGCGAAACGGATCCCAGCAAAGTGGTGGGCCTGTTTCTGGATGTGAGGCGTCTGATCGAACGCCGGGCCGCGCGCCTCAAGAGCATGGGCGAGGAGCGCTCCACCGCCTACATCGATCACGGTATCGTCAAAGACGAACTACGCTGGGCACGTGCGCTGTGCCGAGACAACGGATGGACAACGGTGACCGTCACGGGCAAATCGGTGGAAGAGATCGCCCATGAGGTGCTGGTGAAACTGAAACTCAAGTAGAACGCTCTCACCGAAAAAGCGGAACAACCAAACAGTCCACCATACCGACGCAGACCGGACAAACACCATTGGTGCGTTGAACGTCCGAAGCAGGTACCCGGCGAATGCTCGAGAAGACAAGGCAAAACTCTCTCGGCATGCTTTGTGCCTTGGAGGGACTAAAATGGTGTTAATCAAATCCAGAGGGGCTACCAACCATGCAGTACGACACCAACAATATTTTCGCAAAGATCTTGCGCGGTGAAATCCCCTGCAACAAGATCCATGAGGACGACTATGCGCTGGCCTTTCACGACATCGCGCCCCAGGCACCGGTACATGCCTTGGTCATCCCTAAGGGCGAGTATGTCTCTTTTGATGACTTCTCAGCCAACGCTCCAGCGGAGGCCATCGCGGGGTTCTATCGCGCCGCTCAAAAGGTCACGGAAATGTTGAACCTGATGCCCAACGGTTACCGCATCCTGGCGAATACGGGACCCGATGGTCACCAAGAGGTGATGCACTTTCACCTACACATTTTTGCCGGATGCGATTTGGGAAGAATGGTTAAAAAAGGCTTGGTCTAGTTTCGAATCGCCTCCCCAACATCGGCAGGAGCACCCTGTCGACCCCACGACACGACTCGCCGTTATCGCGGCTTGATGCCCACAAACACCTGCATGGGATACTCCCCCTCGCCGAGGAGAAACCGGTCGTAGATCCCGTCCAATCCTGCTTGCCGCACATCAAATCCTGCGCCTTGCAGAAGGGCAAGCCACTCTGCATTGGAAAACAGCCCTAAAACATGGTGATCGGAATGAACGCTCAGTTGCCCGTCGCGCCGAATCAAGTAGACCAGCGTTGCCTCGTACGTTGAGCGATTCGTTTTCGGGATGTAGTTGTTCTCGAAGATGGTAATCTCAATGTTGCCCTTGGCACCGGTATAGCAGAAGTTGTTCTCCCGAAACTCTTCGCGCGTCTTGGCGACAATCAGCAGCACACCCCCCGGCCTTAAATGCTGGTAGCCGTCCCCAATCGCCGCTTCGAGATCCGACTGTGTCGACAGGTAGTCGATGGAGTCGGGAATGGCGACCACGTCAAAGCTTCCTCCTACTTCTGTCGTTCGCATATCACCGTGCAGGTAGGTCACTTCCGGATTGATCTGCGCAGCAAGTTCGAGCATCTCCTCGCTGATATCCACACCGGTTACATCGAAGCGAGTTTTGAACGTGTAGTCGTGCCCCCCCGCTCCGCAACCAAAGTGAAGCAGGGTTTTGGCCTCCTTGGAACCATGCTCCCGGAGGAGCTTCATATAGATCTCGGTCTCCTCAGCGTACTCTTCGGGAGGCGCGATAATGGACTGTCCAGGCGAGATCGCTATAGCTTATCCATCGTGTTGAATGCATATCCTTACTCGTGTGTGACGAATAGACGGTGCCTCGCGTTAGCGGCCTGTTTCGCTCACCCGTCGCTACGCTCCGGCAAGAGGGCGGCGCGCCACAAAGAATTCGTAAGCATAGAACTCCGAATGGCGGCGGTGCATCTCGGGTTCTTGCGCGAGTTGCTCCAAAATCGCCAGAGCTTCTCGATCGTTGGCGTACTTTCCACGCAACGCTACGATGTGCTCTTGCATGGGAGTGTAAAAGTCATCCCACCACGCTTCATCGGGCAGCGTAAAGTGGCCGCTAAGCTCAAATCCGCGCTCTACCAAAACAGCCAAAATGTCGCGTGCCCACCCCATGGTCGGGTATTCCAAATCGAATCCCTCCTTGACCTCGGGTGGAGGATTCTCCTTCAGCCATACCGCATCGGTAAAGGCGACATAGCCTCCCGGTCGCAGTAATTCGTAGCAGATCTGCAACGCGCTATTGATACCGATGTTGTAGAGCGCGCCCTCTGACCAAATCAGGTCGAAGCTTTCCATCGGTTGACCTGGGTTAGACATATCACCCACCAATGCGCGAACTCGTTGCGATAGCCCGCACGCGGTCAGGGATCGCGTAAGACGCTCGATACTCGGTGCGTGGCAGTCCAACGCGACTATGGTACCGGAAGTGAGTTCTACAAGATGGAGTGTTTGACCACCAACACCGCAGCCCAAATCCAGAATCGCCGGAGAATCGGGTAGCTGGTGGCATAGGGAAAGCGCTCTCGATGTGCTCGCGCGGTTGCCCGGACCTTGGCGGGGCAGAGCCTCATAGACCTCCAGGAATATTTCCCAGAATCGTGGACTGGCCTCACTCATTGATACCGATCCTCAACGGTTGAAAGCGGAGATCCTGTTTTTGAAACGACCAAAAGCGAGACAGCGCTCCTGCTTCCGCAATCCCTCGTGACGCGAACTCCGAGATTCACCATGCGCGCACAAATACGTGCTTCCAGAGATAGAACGCGAAGATACCGCTCAGTCCAACGACAATCACGTAATTCTCAGGAGCAATCAATCCTATGCAGGCAAGCGCCACAGCAACCAGTGACAACCAGGTCTTACGATCTTTCATCGCTTCACCGAAGCTCTTGGTCGCAACACGAGCTATGGGTGGCATCAAGAAGGACATGATGAGCGGTGCATAAACAGCAACCCAAGCGAGATCGAAATCGCTACACACCGAATAGGGGAAATTGAAGATGCCCAGAAACAAGAATATCGCGAACATCAGGAACGTCTCGACGAGATCCGAGACAAACATGGATTTGCTGTAATCATTAAGCGTTAAAGTGTTCTCGACATGCTGACTACTAAAGTAAAGAATTAAGAAGATCGCCAACCAAAACCTATACTCAAAACCAACACGGCCTTCAGTGAAAGCGAGAGCTAAAGATAGCGTCATGGTGCCCAGTACAGCGGGATAAATGAGCGTGTACATCCAACTATGAAGCTTTTCTCTATTGGTTGGCGTTTTTTCGCACATATCATCCTCAACTAAAACAGTACTGCCACACTATTCGGGCAACCCTTCCAAGAGCCGCTGTTTGGTGTCGTGCTCGTCAGAGGACTTCTTCACACAATTCACCCGCGGTTTACCACCACTACTTCGATGAACCTCTTTACGTAATCTGGCTACGGACTTTTTCCATCCAAGCCAGCGGTGCGACGCCGTGAACTCCCACTATCGCTGCTCACTCAATGCAAGACGGACCCCGAGCCCGACGAATAGAGCGCCTAATCCTCTGTCCATCCATGCCGCCAACCGTGAGTTTTGACTGAGATACCGCGTCAATCTCGCACCAAGGATCACCAAGGGTGGCTCTATGAAGGCAGCAACGACAATGATCAAAGAGCCATGCAAAAACAGTTGTGCACTCGCCGGACCCGCTCCGATGACCACAAATTGCGGGAGGAACGCCAAGAAAAAGACAGCGACTTTGGGGTTCAGCGCCGCCACCAGAACGCCTTGTTGAAATATCCTGATTGGGGAAGTTTGCTTCGCTTCTGAACTCGCGGCATAAGAGGCGCCACCGGATCTGAACGCCTGGATTCCCAACCAGACCAAATAGATGGCACCGACCCACTTGACGACGGTAAAAGCGGTAGCCGACGTCGCCAAGATGGCCGACAACCCAACCGCGGCGAACAATACATGCAAAAAGGCACCGGTCCAAATCCCGAACATCGCCGAGAAACCGGAACGTTGGCCGTTTCTCGCGGTTTGCGCAAGAATAAAGGCTATATCGGGGCCGGGCGAGAGATTCAACAGGATGGCAGCCGAAAAGAAGGTGATCCAATGAGCGAGCGTGTAATCAAACACCATCAAATATCCTCGTCTTTGCCGTATTCCCAATGGAAGTAGTGGCTTTGCGATTAGCGAACCTTAGCGAGCGTTAAAACCACTTTCCCAATACAGACCATCGCCGCACAATCCACGTCCCTTGCAGAATAGCGACACTCCCCGCCATTCCGCCAGTTAACAGATTGATTGGGAAGATCTGTGATACCTGGCCAGCGATTTCCCTACCACCCAATTTGCATCCCTCTAGAACACTAGCCTTGACACATTGATAGATCAATAATTACTCAATTCCCCTATGATTGAAGCGGGGAACTTGGTGCTCCTCTTCAACGGTAATCTGCGGTTAATTCTTCACATCGCTAATCTTTTTTACTCAGTGACCTGTCAGGGGTGATCGATCCATTGGCCTGCGCGCGTCCAACAGTTGACGTCAGCGTACGCAGTCGTCAAGCTCTGGTTCCATCGACCGATAGCACACTGCAGGAAACGCTAACCACCTCACTGAATACCCGAACAGACCTATGGACGATTTGGATACCGGCAAAATACGGATAGTGCCCCAAGAGAATAATTACCTCCTGTTTACGCTTTGGTCCGGCGGGGAGATTACCTCTACCGATATGTCGCTTGTCAGAGAATATATCAAAGGGTTCTGCAGGAAAGTTCCACTTCTCGTGGTCAGAGAGTGTCACTACTCGTTTTCACCCGAAGCCTTCGTGATGATGATGGAGGAAGCGGCGCTATTCATCAGCGCGGTGGCTTACGTGGATAGATCGCCTATTGATAAGTCTTATTCAGATTATGCGAAATCGACCTATCTCAAAGACGTTCCCGTTAAGTCCTTTTCAACTCAGCAGCCCGCCGCTTCCTGGATCGGCCAGTTTGGCCCGCTCCCGGATAGAAAGCGGGAGTAATATTAAAACAGAGCCATTGCAGAGGTAGCGGGCGATCTGCGTCGCTATTTTTAACTAGTAGTAAGAAGAACGTTTTATTTTACTAAGGATCATCGCCGTCTAGACGCGGCTTCCCCCATCCTTTTCGAGTAAGTGAAACTAGCGGCTCGTTCTAATCGACGAGCTTTTCCAAGATTTTGGAAAACGTGTTGATCTCCGTGCGACTCAGGCGACATTCGAACCGTTCGAGTATCGTTCCGCTGTAACTCTTCCACATCCTCTTCAATAACCCGCGCCCTTTTGCCGTCAAGGCGATGATCGCCCCACGCTTGTCTTCGGGACAGGCCTCACGTTGCAGTAGCCCCTCTTTTTGTAGCCGGTCCAGAAGCCGCGAGAGATTGTACTTGGGGAGCAACACCCGTTGACCCAGCTCGTACTGCCGTATCCGATGGTCCGGGGCGCTTTGCACCTCCCACAGCACATCGTACCAACTGAGTTGCGGGAGCTTGGCCTCTTTTAGATCGCTTTCGGTCTGTTCCAGCAGCAGTTTGTAGCCGCGAAAGAGACGGGTCCAGGCAACGATGGTATCGGGGCTCGGTTCATTACTCATGGTGACAGTATGGATCTTTGTAGTTGCATTTACAACTACTATGTGCTTCACTCTGGCTACTGGTTGCAATTACAACCATATGGACAACAAGACAGGAGACCCATCATGACGACCAAAATTACCCGCCAGGAAATCGTGGCAAAACTCGACAACGGTGAAGCGATGATCCTCGTCGAGGCCCTGCCGTTCAGATACTATGCCGACCAGCACCTTCCCGGTGCGATCAATATCGATTTCGACGAAATCGAAACATTGGCTCCCAAGGTGTTGCCCGACACCGATGCGCTGATAGTGGTTTACTGCGCCAATACCCCGTGCCAGAACTCTTCCAAAGCAGCCCTAAAGCTCACCGCCCTAGGTTACGCCAAAGTACGTGAATACGCCGAGGGAAAAGAGGATTGGATCGCAGCGGGCTTGGAGACAAAAAAATCCAAGCTTGCCGCTTGATCGATTGCAGCCGGGGCGCTAAGCGCCCGGGTAACCCTACCGATTCTGTTCACTCCTGGATATCGATGGCAATCTTTCCAGCGTGACGTCCCTCTGCGAAGTACTGCAGCGCTTCGGGTAGTTCGTCTAAATCGAAGTGGCTATCGATGACGGGAGCCAGCCTGCCAGCCTCTATCAAATCCCTGAGATCCGACAGACCGGCATTGGGGCCTTCGGCGACAAGTCGAAATCTCTGTCCGCCCGTGATGGCGCCCCATACTCCGAACAGGAGGATCTGCAACAGGCGAAATTCCGAGCCGCCAACCATCGCGTAGGTACCCTTTGCCGTTAAAGCCCTCCGGTAGTCGAACATCGAGCGCACACCCCGCATATCGAGAATCAAATCGTACCGCTCGCCGCGCCGCGTGAAGTCCTCTTTCTCATAGTCGATCACCCGATCGGCACCCAACGCGCGAACCACTTTCAGCTTGTGCGCTTTGTCGACGCCAGTCACCTGCGCTCCATAGTACTTGGCCAGCTGTACGGCGAAGGTACCGACGCCACCACCCGCACCATTGATCAATACGGTCTGGCCCGGCTCGATTTTCCCGATTTTGCCAACACCCTGTAGCGCGAGCACGCCCGCCTGGGGTACGGCGGCTGCTTCCGCGAAAGAGGCATTCGCAGGCTTGAGCTCCAAGGCGTTTTCAGGAGCGCAGGCATACTCTGCAAATCCGCCCCAACGATCCCACAGGTCGCCGAACACTTCGTCACCGGGTTTGAACCGCGTGACGCTTTTGCCGATTTCACACACGGTACCGGCGATATCGGCGCCCAGCTTCTGTTTTGAGCGCTTGGGTTTGAACCACCCCATAAACAGCCGACTAATGAACGAAGTGCCGCTCTGAAACTCCCAATCCCATGAGTTGACGGACGATGCGTGCACCCTCACCAACACCTCGTCATCCCCGGGTGTTGGTCTAGGCACCTCTTTGAGGACCAGATGTTGGGGAGAGCCGTACTCCGTGAAAACGATGGCCTTCATTGGCGTTCGGGATTCCCTCTCACAAAAACGCCGATTCTAACCACTCGGCGACAGGGTGCGTGTCATGAGGTGAAAACGAGCGCGGAGCTCAAACCCTGCGGAGCGATAAAGTGATTGCGCCCGCCTGTTCTTCTCAGATACTTCGAGATGGAGGGCCTTGATATCGAGTTATTCGGCCTCTTCAGCCACCAGCGCCACGACCTGCCTGCCGATACCTCGACCACGATGAGACTCAACGATAAAGAATTCGTCCACGAAGGCATCACGACCCGCGAACTCAATGCTGAAACCGAAACAGAGGGCAATGTAGCCAACGATGTGATTATCGTGCTCGATGAACCAGATACGCCCCAACTCAGGCTCACCAAGCAACCTACGTAGTACCGCTTGCCGCTCTCCAGCATCGAGCACAATGCCTTCCAATTGGTGATAAGCACTCACCAAAGGGATAAGTTCCTGTAGCTCCTCGATCGCTACTCGCTTAAGTTGTGGCGTATTCACTTGGATTCGATCTCACTATCGTGATGAGTCGCGGAAGATCGTTTGATTTGGTGCTCGTTCCATCGGGCATGACACGCTTTCGCTCATTCTAACCACTCGCTTCACCAACAACTCACGACCAGCCAGAAGCTTCCGGCAGCCCCGCCTGGCTGACGCTCTCGGCATCTTTGAACGCTGCCAGCGATTCTGAAAGCCTGCGCGTGATCTTCACCATATCGGCTTCCGATCGATCCAATCCGTAGACGGTGAGTGGAAAGTTAAGGGGTTTTTGTATCGCCCAGATTTTATCGTGGGCTTCAGGGGGTAGAATTTCTGCGGGATCGCCCACCGCCACCCATCCGATGGGCACGCTCGCCCCCGGCGCCAGGCGCGATTTCAAGTGCACGACACCATTGATACGCACCTCGCTACCCCGCCCGAAGCGCGCCCCGTGAAACACCGCGGCGCCGGTCGCCACGAACACCTCGTCTTCTATCGTACATCCCACCACATGCGCATTAGGACCGATGAGACAGTTGCTGCCCATGCGAAGTCGATGTTTCGCTGAGCTGCGCAAGACGGCGTTCTCCAGCACGATGCACTCGCTTCCCATCTGGATGGACCCGCTTTCGGCTACCACCTGTGCTCCCTGCATGATTCGACAGCCTCGGGCCGATCTTCACATCACCACATACCATCGCATTGGGCGCGACATACGCCGTGGGATCAATCTCAGGTACTGCACCGGCGAGTGACATCAGCACGATAACGACCCCCCATAGTTGAAGACATCGATGCGATTCCGATCGGGATCGCGCAAACAGAACGACACAATAGCACCGTTCGAACGACGCGCCATCGTACGTTAGTCCAGAAAGAGTGTCCCTTCGCTTACCAAGACGCTGTTGCCAGCCACTCGCGTGGCGTGAACTTCGCCATCCCGTTTTTCCGCACTGACCTCCAGTAAACTGGGCCGCCCCATCTCGACACCTTGGGCAATGCGCCAATTCAGTTCACCCCGTTCCCGTTCGTCGAGGCTGCCCAACAGTCCTGCCAGGGCGCAACACGCACTACCCGTCGCGGGGTCCTCCGGCACACCATCCAGGGGAGCGAACATCCGGCCGCGAATATCGAACTCATCGTCGCTACGGGCATAGAAGTAGATATCCGGCGTTATCCCCACTTCGGCCAGGCGTTCAATCGCATCCAAATTGGCCTTTGCTCGCGCCAATGCCTCTCGATCCTTCACTTCCACGAACAGGAAGGGAAGTCCTACCGACGCCACCTGGGGTTGGTGGGTCGATAGCACAATGTCTTCGTCGTTGAGATTGAGCGCGGCTGCGACCTCGCCTACCGACACCCTGGCGCCCAGCGTAAAACGCTCCGGGGCTGCGAGCTTACAGCGTAGCGCGCCGCTCTTTTGCCGCACGATGTCGATTGGAACCGAATCAGCCTTCTCCTCAAAGGTTACGGTGATTGAATCCTCGATCTCACCAAACGCGCCATGCGTCGCCAACACGAACGCCGTACCGATGTTGGGGTGACCGGCAAACGGCACCTCGGTGGCGGGCGTGAAAATACGCACGCGACGCGATAGCGCCCCTTCGTGCGGAAAGACAAAGGTTGACTCCGAGAAGTTGAACTCGCGGGCTATTTTTTGCATCTGCTCGGAAGAGAGACCTTCGGCCTCCGGCAGCACTGCCAGGGGATTCCCGCCGAAACGCGTCGGGGTAAAGACATCGCAAATAAAGTACGGGTAACGCATGGGAGATCTATCTTATTAGCGGTTTTATCGGTGGGCAGACAGATTCACTCTAGACCATCGCATCACCCGAAAAAGATACAGTTCGCGCCCGTTTGGCTCGGAACAGTTGGCAGTTCACTCTTTTATCCATCGAGCGATCACGAACGCCCCGCTCTCCCAGCCCTGCGCCTCGCCTTCGCACTCAATGCGCCTTGCGATTTCCGGTTTCTGTTCCTTAGCAAAGTGAACGGCGCTCCGCCCACGGGCTGAGACTGTTGAGCGTCGCAACGACAATACTTCCCCCGCGACGGGTAACGCGAAACAGTTCGTCCACCGCGCCCTGCGCTTCTTCGATGAACTCCAACGCGGTGATCGAGACAGACCGATCGAACATCTCAGCGGGAAAAGGCAGCCTCCGCATATCGCCCGCTACGGGATCAAAACGCTCGCCGGGTTGGGGTTGCAGAAGCTCCATGATCAACCGCTGTTCACACGCTTGAACCAACTTGCCGATAGGCGTTTCAAACCACTGCCTATATTTATCCGGCCACGTATCGAAGAGTTGCTCGGAGCTCATGGTTACTGACAGAAGAACAGGAGATGGTTGCGCACCACCCCACTCGAAAAAGCTTGGGCTTCGAGTTCCCGCTTGGTATTCGCTACGGGAACCTTCAATCCGATTCGCAGAGTGCGAGGAAAAATACTCTCCCCATGGTAGTCGATGTCCGGGTGGTCAGCGAAAAACCCTTGTGCGGCGGCGAGATCCTCTGCGCTTTTTAGGATCAACAGATACTCGGAGCTTCGATACCCGATGGGTTGAACGGCTTCCAATCGGGTAAGGTGCGCCGCCCCGGTGGCCAACACCAGCTGCTGCGCGGTGAGGCGCCAATCATCGTAACTGGCAGTCGCGACTCCACCGACGAAAGCAAGCGCTACCAGCAGGATTCGCCAGTGACGACCGCCTTTCGCGACACGAGTACCCAATGTTGGTCCGGCGGAATTAACGGTTCGCTCCATACTCGAAGTTTAATCCGTTTTCTCGACAATCTCCCGAATCGCCCCGATACCCTCGGCGACCCGATGGGGCTCCTGCGGGTGTCGAAACAGTCCCACCAATCTCCGCTCAGGATCTGTCAGCAAGGAGTTCTCGTCAAATCTGGTGTTTGGATATTGATCCAGCTGCTACCTAATTGCCCGTCGTCACCTCGATTCCATCTTTAAACTTCACTCCCGTTATCACCTTGGCCAGGTAGTTAAATCCCCGCTG
>Ga0209260_10000572_pt1 | contig 12330 bp, 7 predicted proteins | sample WorMetTypGCAVOLI_FD_187421 | JGI IMG/M metagenome (GOLD analysis project Ga0209260, IMG submission 187421) | Marine gutless worms symbiont microbial communities from Max Planck institute for Marine Microbiology, Germany - Olavius algarvensis... ...
AGTAATAGCAAAACGCACAGCTACCCCCATACATGACCATCATCATGATAAGAATGATAATTGTCTGAACAAGCATTCATCACCTATAAATTATAGGGAATACTGCTGAATTCACCAACAAGGCATGATCTTGTAGCAGCCTCCTTAGCTGACTGAGAAATCAGTCATCCTACTGAAAGCCTCCGTAGAGGAAATCAGTGACTATCCCGTCCAGTAGGTAGTTCTGTTAATATACTGCTCTGTGACGGAGGGTACGCCTGGTCTGCGACTGCTTATTCGTCGTACCGAAGTACGCTTATTTTGCAGCTGGCCTCTATATTCTACAGGTCGTGTCACAGTCAGGCACGTGGGACGTGGGTGGTTGTAGGCAGCTCTGCTCTGGTAATTTGCATGCGCTTCCACCCAGTATGTACCAGAGTGTAATGTTACGCTGCAGGGCGGTAAAGTGCAGCCAAATTTTGAATAAAAAATTTTCCGGAAAAATTTTTTTAGCCTCCACTACGACCAGAAAAATACTTTGAATCCATTAGTGAAATCCGTTTTTAAATCCGTTCACAATTACGGGACAAATTTGAAAATTTTGTGACCGCCGTGTCTGCTCTTTCCAATATGTTGCAACGCAGTGTGTGCGACTACGTGCGTAGGCCGATACTTCGCACTGGGCAACACTTGCCCTGTGCAGCTTTTTCTAGTTGCGGTTTGTTTCCCCCATATATCCGGTGTCCATTTATTTTCACCAAACTTTTGTCAATACTGCATCTGGGGACAAAGATGAAACTGTTTAGTTTTTGCAATCAGAAAGGTTAAAGGTCAAGGTCACACCATGACGACATATTCTCAAAATGCCATTATTGGGGTTTGTTTCCGCGGTATCTCCTGTATGCATTGATAGATTTTTAGCAAATTTTTGACAATAGTCCATCTTGGGACAAAGAGGAACTGATTAGTTCAGTTCAGAAGGTCAAAGGTCAGTTACAGTATGACCAAATGTGCGAAAAATACTATTTTCATGGTTTGTTTCTGTGATATCTCCGCTTCCCATGGTAGAGCTGGGTAGTATTTGTGCTAGTTAATATTCATATATTATCGTACAGTATACAAATATTGTGTTAACTTGTGTACAGGATTTCTTTACGGTATGCCAGGTGTCTGCTTCACTATGATTTGCCTGTACTACGAGGTAATTTTTGGCATCGATTACTGTTGTTGTTAATACTTCTGCATGTATGTTCTGTGATTTTTTTAGAGTAGATTTGTACAAGAGTCTCGGAAAGTATTTTATAGTTTACCCACATCGACGGAAGATTAATGACATGGAACCATTGAGTGTCGGTGAGGGTGAAATTGTTGACAGAATAAGAAAGTTAAATATTTAATAAGTGACCAGTCCCTGACTTAATTCATGCATGAAGTTGGTATGAACTAAGAAATGAAATTGGATATGCAGTCATGAAAATCTTTGTGATAATTCTAGCGCTAGATCGACGATCTAGCTGTTAACGTGAAAATTGCTAGAGGTAGATTGGGACAATATCCACAGTAGGCAAAGTAGGCATGTGAAGCATTTTCGCATGTCATGGCGCAACCACTTACTTAGATCAGAGTTATTCAGTATGCACCAGAGTATAGCTTAAGCCAAAAGTGTTTTCAGGAAATGTGGACTGAAAAGTTATTGAATAAACTTTATGGAAAATATCTGATGTCAGGGTGAATTTACATCACAGTTTTCATATTTAATCGTATTGTATCATATCGGGGTAGAAGATGTAGGCTTTCGCCTTTATATCGTATTCTTGTTAATTACTGAATCACTGCTGTATAATCTATTTGTTGGTGTTACTACAGTTTCCAGTTCCGGCAAAATCAAATTTATAGTCATAATAAACATCTGGGCTATGAGAACATTTAACTATATTAGTATAAGTATTAACTGAAGATGAGTTAACAACTTAACAACATATGATGGCAAACTGTTCCACAAGTTAAGTTAATAATTTTGTCTTTGTATAAAAAGTACTTTTGCATATCATATTACAGGCACGCGGTAGCGCAGCACTGTAATAACGGTGACAGCCTAAGTCAATGGGACAAGGTAAAATTTAACCCCTCACAGAATGGAGACCCATGAACCGATTGCCAAAAAATTTGGCACAATTGATTAGTACAGTTACCTTACCAGTTATAGCAAAATGAAATTTATAGTCATAATAAACATCTTGGCTATGCCAACATTTATCTATATTAGTCTTATAACTATTAACTGAAGACGTTAACAACATGTGATGGAGACTGTTCCACAAGTTAAGTTAATAATTTTGTCTCTGGGTAAAAAGTAATTTTGCATATCATATTTACAGTAATGTTTAACTAATTGTATTGGCCTACCGATACATTGCATCTGCCACCTTGGCCATTATAGCGGTTTTTCTCGAATATCTCCGTCAATTCTTAATCGATTTACACCAAACTTACAGGCACAGTAGTGTCCCAAAAAACGTCTCCGTGCATTTTAGCGGTTTCAGAGCACGCCGCCGCCGCGACTTTCTTTGTCAGTGTGTGCGGCGCACGGTGTAGAGAATCCCTCGACTGCCTCACACTAGCACAGTTTGGCTTAATTAACGTGTTTCCTGTATGAAATAATGCCCGATGCCAAAACATCGCAAAATTTCTAACGTGGGCGTAGACAGAATTGAAAAACCGGAAGTTTTCACATTTTGACCTTATGCGCCTGCGCGGCAGCATATCGACATCAGCAATACATTTCACAATTTCAAAACCGGTTTCAGCAGTTAGGGCAGATGCCACAGAAGTGCCTTTGCCGAAGAAGAAATCTTCTAGCACAAACAGTTTAGCCGCTACAGAGCGACAAAGTGGATCCAAATTTAAAAAAAATATGTTTCGGAATACAATTTTTTTCGCCTCCACTACGACCAGAAAAATACGCTGAATCCATTGGTGAAATCCGTTTTCAAATCCGTTAACAATCACGGGAGATATTTGCAATTTTGTGACCGCCATGTCTGCTCTATCCAATACGCCGCAACGTGGCGTCTACAACTACGCGCATGGTCGATACTTTGCACTGGGCTATGCCCTGTGCAGCTATTTCTAGTTTAAAATTGTTACTACTGAAATTGTGTCTGTGAATTCACCGCGAGGCAAAGTAGGAGAAACCATGCAGTCACGGTGAGTGTGATAAGTGAGGGAATGAAGTTGCATTCATATGACAGTAGGAAGATTGGAATGATATAAACAGGACATCTACCGCTAGTAACTTTCTGCTTAATTAGTGCAAGATCGCTGATCTACCGCTAGCACTGATGACATCTTTAATTATTCATTAGACAGCAAAGTTTTACCAAATGAATGGAAAAGTGCCAACGTTTCGGTAACTTTGAAGAAAGGGAAAATGTGAGGTCAGTAAGTATAGGCCAGTTAGTCTCATTTCTATTGCATTAAATTGTTTTGAGTTAAAGATAAGATTATGGATCATTTTCTCACTAATAAATTATTTTCACATAAAACAGCTTGTGTTTGTGAAAGGTAAATGCACTATCACACAATTATTGAGTATAATGGACCACTGGACGGAGATGTTAGAGACTGGTGGTAGAATAGATGTAATATATATGGACTTAGAAAAAGCTTTCGATAAAATACCACGTCGTAGACTAATAAGTAAGATGTATAGTTAAGGGTTACATGAGAATATTATTTTGTGGATGAAGACCTTTCTTCCAGATAGAAAACAATGAGTGATCATAAATGGTGTTACGATATACTGGAGTGACGTTGTAAGTGGAGTTCCACAAGGTTCTATTTTGTGGTCAGACTGTGAACACGATAACTCAAGAAGAGATCATCCTAGGTCGCTCAAATTTGGTGGAACGTTAGAACACGTGACGAAAAATTTACGACAGCTGTTCAAGATCAAAAGGTCAATCGTCAAGGTCACAATGTAACGTAACGTATTGGTAGAAAAAGCTTCATAACTCGGTAAGGGATGGTCCTTTCAGCTTCAAATTTTGTGGAAATTATCCCCTTCTCTAAGGGAAGACGTGACCCACTTTTGACAAAACTAGGTCGAGTAGACAGGAAGTAGGAATGTGGCAGATTTGTGGCTGCAAAATTCAAAAAGAGAAAAGGAAATGAATTCCAATTGCCAAGATATCCCCGTCTTATAGGAAATCAGGGTCGCCGAATCCAACGGCGTTGTCAGAATTGCAGCCGGAAGCTCAGAAATGGATGTTTCTGAGCATGCGCAGTAAAATGATGCCAAAAATCAACTAAAACGTTGCCAAGTTGTGAAAATTTCCATATTTTTTATAGGAAATCGATGTCGCTGAGAACGACTATGAAAACTAGATTTCAAACTGGAAGCAGAAATGACGACGTTTCTGCACATGCGCAAAGAAAAATGGCTTTACTTTATAAACAAACATGTTAACAGCAATATGCAGTGAGCAGCACATAGAAAACAATATAATAAAAGTCATAATACTTTTACTGTACTAAGCTGGACACTAGAACTTGAGTGAAGTGACGGTGATACGCCTAGCCTAGTACCACGTATTATCATTCTGTTAATTCCCATGGTTTTATTCGTAAATCGCCAGTCTAGATAGGAATAATTGTTTCACTCGAAAAGAATTAACAATTATCTTACTAACTAAAGCCATTAATTATTGGTACTGTATTTGCGAATGTTGGTCGAGTTCGTCTGCAGTGCAGTGACGTAACCGTTGATGTAAGCTGTGACACAACGTAACGAAAAGCCGGACATGAAATCATGAAAATGATAAAAATTGACCGTTGACTAGCTATCTACATGAAGGCTAGCCTAATTAAAGCTCTAATAGTAAGCATCAAAATAACTTGCATGGCGCTACTTTAATAATACAGCAAATATAAATGTACAAAACTACAGTTTATACACACGTTAACGGTGACATGCAGTGACTAACACATCGAAAACAGCAAAAAATCATAAAAGGTGACATTATTCAGCAGCACATTGACAGTTAGGCAGTGTGATGGTGGGTATTGGGTCCTCTTTTATTTAGTACATGCATTAGTGATTTAGTTGACTTTCGTGGAGATGATGCAAAGCTGTTTCTTTTTGCAGGTGATGCAAAATATTTTGCACATATTAATAACACTATTGATTTTTCTACTCTGCAGTGTAAAATAGATAAGTTTACTGACTGGAGAGATAAACAGCTAGTTAAACTTAATGTAAGTAAATGCAAGATTGTCAGTTTGTCGTAAAGGACAAAGTGACATTATTGCACCTGTATACAATATCAAAGATGTAGCTTTAGATAGTTATAAGGACCTAGGTGTAATAATTGATAGCCATCTTAAGTTCAGTAAACACATTAGTGAAAAAGGCAGCAACACTTACACAACGTTGAGGATATTAAGGAGAAATTTGACAGATGTTTGTTGTTATTGTTTTTTTTTTTATTTTAAACTTATATAAAACAATCGTTGAACGATTATTAGAATATGCAAACACAATCTGGTGATCATGGAGGATCTGTGATTTGACTAATATTGCAAAAGTTGAAATGAAAGCAAGTAAATGTGCCGTATTACACATTTGTTGTATGAAGATAGACTGCAACATTTGAAAATTACCAACATTAAATTACAGAAGAATTTGTGGTGACATGACTGAATTATATAAAACTAGAAATATGGGGCAGATCCCAGCGTGCGGCCGCCGGCGCCGCATGTCCAACTGCTGAGACAATTTTGGGTAGTTCAAATTCCACGGGCAGCAACGCCACCTGGCAAATCAAATTGAAAAGTTGTCTGAAATCGTGCCGAAATTCCACTTGGGTGGGTCAGCATGAGCGCCTCATTGCATTGCATTGCGGCTGGTGTGGTCATGGCATATTTGATTAACTCATTTAAGTCTCGTCTGGATAAGTTCTGGTCATTGCATCATTTTTACAGGGGTCAGCGGTAGCTGCAAGCCCTGTACTAGCTACGATCGGGATGTCTGTGTGTCTGTCTGTCTGTCCGTCCGTCTCACACGATGGCACTGAGTGAAAACGATGCAAGCTAGAATCACGAAATCTTCACCGACGGATAGCCCAAGGAATTCATCCAGAAATTCGAAAGGGGTCACCCCGAGCGAGGGCGTTAAATGTGAGTGGGGTAGGAAAAATTCCCAATTTTCATCCAATAACTCGCTGTATCTCAGAAACGGTGCAAGATAGGACGAAAGTTACTATTAATCACTAATAGGAAGTCGCATACGCCCTTTCGATTGGTGCCAAAATCAACGGCCTTGGATGACGTTGAACGGCCGATATGCAGTCCATTGTATAAAAGATGCATCTTTTGGAGCCCACCACAAAAATTTGAATAAAGATAGACCCATACTATTAGCGACAAAAATGTAGGCCATTGACTCTAGTTTCTGGCGACATAAAGTTTGTGTGGATATTCGCAGGGGTTCTCTGGAGAGGGGGCGTCAAACGACAGTGGGGTGATCGAAAACGTCGATTTTGAGAGATTTTGGACGCTGTCTTCGGCACCTTAGGAAATGAGGCCAAAATTATTATGTAGTATCACTTAGTCGCTTTTCGCCTTTCCAGTGACCCCAAAATGTATGACCTTGAATGACCTTGACTGGCTATTTCGCGCTAAAATCTGTTTTCGCGCCGGTTTAGCCGGTTTAGCATGACAAGCGAAAGAACACTTATGGATTCAAAAAAAAAGTATTGCAGTTAATCTGGACCAGCTGCCATAGGATTCAGTCGTCTCCTTGATGACGACAACAAACTCATCTTCGTTGTACGTGTCTTTCGTCAGTGCAATATCTCTGAAACGGGGGCAAGATAGGACAAAGGCTACTATTGATGACCAGTAGGAAATGACATACAAGGTTTCAGTTGGTGCCAAAATCGACCTTGAATGACCTCGAGGGGTCATTATGCAGTGTATTTCAGAAGACTTGTGTCTTTCAGAGCCGGCGACAAAAATTTGAATGAAGATAGACTATACTATCACTCTATCAGTGACTATGATGTAGCCCAGTGACTATGGATTCTGGCAATAAAGGTTTATGTGGAGTTTATGTGCATATTCGCAGTGGTTGTCAAGATTTGGTGTAAATTTTCCTTAGATTTTATGCCTGCATCCCTACATAACGTATACATGGAATGGAATGCCGTAGTCGTTTTCAAGTTGTTTATTGCAGTTAGCTACCAATATGGCTGCCACATATTCTGAAGTGTGTGAGTAGAGGAGGTGTTGGATGCGGAGTAGTGGAATGTGATACACAGAATATTTGGAATCTGCGGAAAAACTGCGGATCCTTCGTAGACGCTACATTGTCGGAATCTAACAAATAAGGCCAACATTTGTATGTAGTAGTATTTAGTCCCTTATTGGCTTTTGCACTGACTCCAAAACACGTGACTTAGAATGGCCATTTTGCATTAAATTTTGGTTTGCGGCGGAACGTTTGGAGCTCTGAAGCCTGGCCTTCGAAGCTTGGCTACTCTGAAACTTGTAGTGAATGTTGTCTGTGAACTTTTAACCAAAAACAACTTCTCTGGCATCGTGCAGTTTCCTTGCACCAGCACGGCTTTCCGGTCTGGAGATGTGGCACTATACGACTGTGTAGAAGTTGATAATGGCAATTTTGTAAAAAAATATTGAAGCATACTAAAAATAAAGGTATTTGTTTAAGGGGTCGTTTTTTCGCCACACGCTGTGGACGTCAGTTACTGAGACATTAAATCCGAGAACGTGACATGTAGAATTAAGTTGGAACGAAAGTCCGTAACTTTGGATGACAGTGAATGTATTATTCCCCAGTTTGCACTATACGGAGTGCAAACTTGAGTGTTTGGGGCTAACTGCTGGAGAATTTTAGTGAACATAGAATGTGACTATCAGCAGCCAAAATATAACTAACCGAGGGACTCTGCTTGTAAGTGTGTGTGGTCCATGTGATGTTGTGATGATTTTCTGGAGAGATGGCGTTATAGAAGTGTGTGGAAGTTGATAGCAGCTATTAGTCAGCGAAGCACGTGTGCTGTCTCTTTGGTAGCTTCTTCTTAACTGTTGATACCGTAGGTTATGTCAACTACTTAGTGCACTGGCTGGACCTACAAAATTAATGCAGTTCAGACGTTAGACAGTTATTTAAAACACGTAATACGAGGGGCGGTCAAAATGTTGTGAGCCTTACCCATTTAAACGAAAGGTAGACAAATGGGCATACCTTTATTTTTAAGCATACTCACCACCGTTGTCAGTGCACATTTTGTATTGATCTTCGAGTTTTCATTAGCAGTAAAATAAAATACTTCTGACTGCCCATTCAACCGCTTTTCAGGCACATACTTGAATTCATCACCGGTCAAAAAAATCTGTCGACGGACATGTTTGGACCCGAAGGCATCCCTAACAGCCACAACAGTTGTTCTTCTTGTTGTTGTTATCAGCAGGGTCCAGGGGCAGAACAGTTAGGGACGCCTTCGGGTCCAAAAATCTGTGGACAGATTTTTACCCGCGCGACGCTATGCTAGCGCGGGTCTTTGCGATAGCGACGTGTCTGTCTGTCTGTCTGTCCGTCCGTCCGTCACACGCCGGTATTGTGCCTAGCAAAGCGAAAGCAGGATCGTGAAATGTATACCGTCTGATAGCCCCATCACTCTAGTTTCTGGGTAGGTATGACTTGTCGAAAAATTCGCAAGGGGTCACCCCAAAAAACGGTGCCAAATGAGGGGGGTTTGGGTTTTTCAACCAATATGTCGACGTTCTCGAAAACGGTGCATTTTACACACAAAGTTACTATAGGACGGTAATAGGAAACCATATGCAATTATGCAGGCTATCGAATGGTGTCAGTTTCTATGACGTTGAGTGACCCCTGACCCAGGTTTCAAGGTCACAGTAGTTTTAAAAGGCGAGTATCTCCAAAGCGACGCATGTTACAGACACAGTTACTATATAGGACGTAATAGGACACCATAGGTACGCTATCGATAGGCAACCTAGGTATACAGCTTACAACCCCACTGCTATTACGTAAACCGTGCAAACTTTTCGCAAGAGTCGCGCGGGTTTGTCAGCGACAGCTGGGCTTTCTTGTTTTGACTGGTGATAAATTCAAGTATGTGCCTGAAAAGCGGTTGAATGGGCAGTCAGAAGTATTTTTACGCGCGACAGCATATATGCTATAGCGCGTCGTTGCCACAGCGACGTGTCTGTCTGTCTGTCTGTCACACGCTGGTATTGTGCCTAGCAGAGCGAAAGCAGGATCGTGAAATGTACACCGTGTGATAGCGCCATGATTCTAGTTTCTGGCAAGGTATGAGTCGTCGAAAAATTCGCAAGGGGTGACCCCAAAGGAACGTTCCAAATGAGAGTGGGGTAGGTTTTTTGGCGATTTTCGACCAATATGTCGTCATATCTCGAAAACGGTGCATTTTAGACACAAAGTTACTATAGGACGGTAATAGGAAACCATATGCAAGCTATCGAATGGTGTTACTTTCGATGACCTTGAGTGACCCTGAACCCCAGTTTCAAGGTCAAAGTATAGTTTAAAGGCGAATATCTCGTAAACGGTGCATCCGATCCACTCCATGTTTGTTCTTGGCTAGGGTTTTCGGGAAAGGCGGATCGAATGGCGCTATTTCCGATTGGATAAAATCCAAGATGGCGGCTGACGGCCATCTTGGATATACAAAAACGGCCATAACTTCGTAACCGGTTTGCCGATCAACGTGCTATTTGGTTCTAGGGTGGGGTTTTCGGGGACGGCCGAACTAATGGTGCAACTTTCGAATTTGAAAAATCCAAGATGGCGGTATACACGCACTGTTGTCGCGCGTAACCTTTGCATCAGCTGGGCTGTCTTGTATTTTACTGCTGATGAAAAGTCCGAGATTATTACAAACTGTGTACTGACAAAGGTGGTGAGTATGCTGAAAAATGAAGGTATGCTCATTTGTACCTTTCGTTTAAATGGGTAAGGCTCAAAACATTTTGACTGCGCCACGTAAAGTGTATACACAGCACATTAGATGTGTGATATGAGGTTAGGTTTTAGTTACTTACGTACATACTTAGTGACTTTCAGAAACAACAAAGAGTGAGTTGTAGGAGATCAGAAGATGACGTACATAGGTTTCGATAATTAAGGAAATAGAATGTAACTGAGCTACAAAGAAATGCGTAGTTGACAACATGTTATGAGCGGTAGCCGAGGGTCTTGTTTTATATTGGAAGGTTATAAACTGGTCCAAATTGTCAACATTTGGCTCATATAATGGTGGTTATCATGCCAATATGACAAGATATGGGCAAACTGTAGTGACATCGGCATTATCACGTTTCACTGATATTGTAATCGGTTGTCTGGTGTTTATGTTGTAGAGTCCAATGTTCGTTCAGCTGCCATTTATGTGTAAGTGTTCATTTAATCTGAATTTATGAATATGTAAACTGTACCAGTAATGTTCAAATGACACTAAAATCAGTTTGCTATCTTACGATTGTTGCCCATGGTGTGCGTGCTTTCTGTTGTTCTTCCGTAAGGAGCTAATAGCATTGTGCATGTGATTGAATTTTAATAGCACATTCTTACTCATTCTTATATTTGAATTGAGATGTACATTGCTGTTGTTTTGGAAGTTCTAGCTGAGCTCTGCAGTTATTAGTTACTTAGGTCACTTTCGTCATCGTAATGTTAGGATGCTGTTGTTATTGAATGTGAGCCACTCAGAAGCAAGATTAATTTACAGTCATAGCTTCTTACTAACCGCATTACTTATGGGAATGGTTATAAAGTGCATACTCTGTTTCTCTTGAAGATATATAAGATCACATTTCTGTAGTGTAAAGCTGTTTTCAGAGTCATTTTTTGCCAACTGAGGGCGCATGGTAGCTACTGATTTGTGAGGCCTGAGTGTAGGACAAAAGCATGTAGGACAAAAGACCATAAGGCAAAATCAATCAAAAGTAATTTGTAATGCGCGCAGCGTCGTGCACAGAGCTCGAATCTGAGGTGCAGAACAAAAACCCTCATGGACAAAAGCCCAGAGGGGTACGAACAAAAGTCAACATTTCTGTTGCAAAACACGATGATGGTAAGGTGTGGATGCGTGGTAACTGCCTAGTCCGTATTCTATGCTAAGCTTGTTATACATGTTAAGATTAAAAGGTACAGGTACGAGAACTTTTTGTAGCATATTTGCATTATATAACGTCATGAAGCTCTTGGAACATTTTAACCTGATTGGAGATGAATATTTTGTAAATGAGTGACATTATTGTTTGGCGTCATATGTTTTACGTGAATGCATCAGACTGCTAGTGTGTTGTTTGGTCAGTGATAGGCTCTCATTGTCAGTAGTCATAGCTAGTTGCAAGTTTCATATAATCACGATAGGATAAAAGTGTTAACTATACATTGGCGTGTATAGGACATGTCTTACATTGTTGCACGAAACAGGATTTTCAGCCAATTTCATGGTGTCATTGTAATGCCCCCTGCCGATACTAGTTTCCATGTTAGTGAAAATTGGCATTGGTGTTTGTAACACACAGTGGGGCGACCATAACTTTGGGATTTGCCACGCCTTCCGGCTTTACATGAACTACTCTTGGTCTCTGTGGCTCATATGACCTTTCTACTTTATGGAGTTTATATTGTGTGATTTAATTGTGTTGTAGGTTTCCTTACTGGTCTGTCTGCACTTTGACTAATCTTCTTCTGTCGTCATTCCTTTCGTTTCTTCCCTTCTCTTTCTTGCCTTTGTTCCTTTGCTGCTTCTTTTGTCCTCTTCCTTCTTTGTGTTGCTATTGTTGTTATTTTGCTTCTTTTGATGTTGTTTTAAGTACCTTCATCACCAGTTAGTGAGTATAAAAGGTATTGGGACACTCGGTGAGTGCACATGGCAGTAGTCTAGGTGTTGAAGGTAACGCGCTGTTTCCAGTGCTATTTTTAGTTCATTTTAGTTTGCTATTTGAAGATTTTTATTTCAGTTGCAGTTTTGTTGTTACTGAGTTCTGTGGTTATAGGCATATCCTCCCTTTTTCCTTCTGTTTCTTTCGTTTTGCTTGTCTTTGTTTTTTTTCTTTCTGTTTTCGTTGTTCTGCTTCATTCGTTATCATTTTAGTTTAGTTTAGTTTTTGTTTGTTTTAGTTTGCGGCTTAAACAATATTTGTTTCAGTTACGGTCTGCTTGTATTCAGCTACTGTGGTGTCAGCCGTACGAAACCTGACACAGCTGTTGGGCACACAGTAGCTGGCAGACTTGCCAGATTGGCTGGTACAATATTCTTGATATTCATACGT
>Ga0209260_10000574_pt1 | contig 12295 bp, 12 predicted proteins | sample WorMetTypGCAVOLI_FD_187421 | JGI IMG/M metagenome (GOLD analysis project Ga0209260, IMG submission 187421) | Marine gutless worms symbiont microbial communities from Max Planck institute for Marine Microbiology, Germany - Olavius algarvensis... ...
TGGAGATGTTGCAACAACGGCTCCAGGCAGTGATGTAAAATGAGGCTGACATGCATGGGGGGCTCCTGGTCGGTGTGGTGACTTTCCAGGAACCACAATACCCCATGCATGTCCAAATTTATAGTAAGTGAGCGTCACAACTTGTTGTTTTAGATTGAAATAATCTGGGGATACATCAGGGTCCGACCCCACTGATTTGGTACTGGAGGTTCCGGCCATCCCTGCCGGAATGACGCGGTAGGGGCTGGCAGATTTCACCACTTGAAATTTAGCCACTACCCGATTTTTTTGAGTAACCGATGGGCCATCCGGGCCACATGCCCGGATAATGGAAATTTTCAGCCTGAAGGGTCAGTAGCCATGAGGACAATCGAAGACGCGCTTGCGATCATCAGCCGTGGGACGCAGGAAATCCTGGTGGAGGATGCCTTGTGCAAGAAGCTGGCCGAGGGGCGGCCCCTGCGCGTCAAAGCGGGGTTTGATCCCACGGCACCGGATCTCCATCTCGGACATACGGTCCTGATCAACAAGGTCCGTAGGTTGGGGTGACGGAGGAACCCCAACAAAGATCCTTGCTGCGGTAGATCCGGCGTGCAGCGCCGGAGCCGGGTAGACACACCGCCTTGAGCGGGCAGTCTCGGCACTGACTGGCCGGGCGGCTATAGCGGGTGCGCCGGACGCCCTTCTTCGGATGCGGCTGACCGCGCGGGAGCAACGACTCGCCGGTGGGGCAAATATAAGAAGCTGCCTGGCTAAAAGTGGTATCGGCTGCAAATGTCCCAAAATGGTCCCTGTTTCCGCTCTTTCTCGTTAAATAGGCCGGCTATTCGCCTCGAAAGCGCGAAAAAACGCCCTCATTTTGGACCATTTTCGCTACGATCCATTTTAACCAGACAGCTTCTAAGCATTGATGGCCGGGTTGTAATAGAAGCGCTCACCGCTTAGGCGGCCTTGGCTGACGACCGCCTAATGCTTGTTTGGGATGGGGACATAGACGGTGGCGTTGGCCTCTTGGCAGGCGGCCAACTGCACTTCGCGGGAGTAGCCGCTATCGGCTACTCCCGTGATTTCGGTGACCGACAGGATCTCCATCGCCGCACTCAATTGTGGCTCAAACTGTCCTGCGGTCAACTAACCGCAGATGAGGATGTGGGGCACGGGCTATCCATTGATGCGGTTCGCGCGGGGAGAAGGTGCACCGGCCAGCAAGCTCAGAACCACCGCGCTCACCGCATCCTACGTCCATCCTATGGGCTAGGAGGCTGTCTAAAAACTAACCCATTAATTTTAAATGTTAAGAAAGAGTCACAACGATCCCTCGCTGCGCCCCGGGATAACCCAACGTGCGTCCTTGTCATTTCGAGCGCAGCGAGAAATCTTCAGGTTCAAGTGGTTGGCAGGTACTCAGGTTTTTAGACAGCCTCTAACGCATTGATTCTGATCGCGGCTCAGCAATTGCCGCCCGGACACAGCCGGGTCAGGTCCGGGGTATTGGCCAGGGCGTTCTCTACCTGTTGGCGAAGATTGTAGGGCACGGGCTGGTTGATGAGGAGACTGAAGGGCTCCCATCGCCCGTTGCGCTTTACGAATCCCGTGTAACAGCTCACGCTCCGCAGGTGCCGGTCTTCGCCCGTATCCGGGCGTTCTGCTTCGGCAGGAGCATCCGGTGGGGGGCAAAGGCGTTCACCGCCTCCAGCAATTGTCGGGCGCTCAGGCGGTTACCACGAGCTTCGATTCGGCAGCCTCGCCAGTCGAAGGTCCGGTCCACCAGCGTGCAAAGGCCCGCTCTGGGCCTTGGACATGTTCAGTGCGCGTTCGTCACCTCGGTCCGCCAGCTTCAGGAACAGGGCGTTGGCGATGAAGTTGTTGGAGTATTCGAGCATGGCGGTGAGCACAGACCGCAGATCACGGCTGTTCCGGTGGTGGTAGCGCTGTTTTATTCCTGTCGGCAACGGGCCGTTGCGCAGGTCGCTGCCTACCTGGAGCCCCGCCTGCTTCAGCTTGGCGCTCAGGAGCTCGCCGAAGTAACGGACCGCTTTCTCCCGCTGCGCCAGGTTGACCCGGTGCTTACCGGCCCCCAACTGCTGTCCAAACCGCCTGGCCATGGGGGTCAGCGGCGTCTGCGCCTCCGCGCTGCGGATCTTCCCACCCTGGTTGATGACATTGACGGTATTGAAGTTGACCGCCAGCCCGGTCACCGGCGCATCGTAGGGATTGTTGCTCGACGAGCGTCCGCTGATCGCCAGGTTGGGATCGAAGTAGCTGTCGTCCGTACCGATCCCCGCGACCCTCCGCACTCCCTGCGCCTTCAGCGCCTCGGCGATGCGGTCCAGCTCCTCGGACACCAGATAGGGATCGCCGTAGCCCTTTACCCACAGCCGGTCGTCCTTGCCGAGATAGAAATCCGTGTGAAAACGGTGATCCAATCCCCAGCGCTCGATGGCCGCCAAGGCGGTCAGGATCTTCATCGTCGATGCCGGAACCATGGCCCGGTCCGGGTGGCGGCTGATGACCGGGCGACCGCGTTCCGTGACCAACAGGCTCGCCTTGGGCAGCTGCAAGGCACGGGATAGGGCGTCGCCCGAGCCGGCGCCGGCCAGGGTGGAGCCTGTGGTCAGGATCAGGCCGAGCGTCAGCACGGCACCGAGGAACGGGGATGAAGACAGTCTGTGTTGCATATGATTAACCCGTAAGCAGGGGCGTAAGATCCAGGTGTTCGGCAACTTGGCGCGGCGCGGGGGATGGCATCCAGGGCACCAAGCCCAGACAGGGTGCATCGATGAGGGTCGCCAGGGTCACCAGGTTCGCGTCGCGGACCGGCATCTCCGGATCGATCTGGTTCGCGACCCAGCCGGCGAGCCGGGCGCCGGACAGCCGGATGCTCTCTGCCGTCAACAGGCTGTGGTTGATACAGCCGAGCCTGAACCCGGACACCAGGACCACCGGCAGCTCCAGGGCAAGGGGCAGATCGCTCGCGAACAGGGAGGGTCCGAGGGGCACACGCCAACCACCGACCCCTTCGACGACCAGGCAATCGGACCTGGCCGCTAAATGTTCCGCTGCTGCTACGATGACCTCCAGCTCGATCCGCCCCCCGGCCTGGTCGGCCGCAATATGGGGTGCGATCGGGGACTCGAAGGCATAGGGGTTTACCTGTTCGTAGGGTATCTGGTGACTACCTTGGGCTTGGAGCCGCCGGGCGTCCTGGTTACGCAGGCCCGCGGGGGTAGGTTTGCATCCGGATGCGACGGGCTTCATGCCGAGTACCACTACGCCGCTCCGGCGCAGGGCCTCCATCAGTGCGAGCGCGATTTCGGTCTTGCCGCAGCTCGTGTCCGTGCCCGTAACAAAGATACCCCTCATACCAGGTCGCATTCTAACAGGTGTGGTTGCCCTTTATACCAGTTTTCCATGGCCTGCAAAGGCGAAATATCACCTGACGCCTTCTGTGGAAACTATTGGTTGTCAACTCCCGAGGCTGACCCGGATTGGCCCGAACATAGAGGACATTCCGGTTCCGGCTATCAGCGAGGAAACTGCGCGAACCGATTCTGTTGCGAGTTTCATTTGCAACGCCATGTGTTCCGGTATACAAGGCATGAATGCACCCATGTCGGCAAGTGCCTTCGCTTTGACCGGAGCCAACTCTGGTGCCCTGGGAGTTGCTGAGATCGATTTCCGCACAGGCATGTCCTATGTCGATTGATCTCCCGGGTAGTGGCTAAATTTTAAATGGTGAAGTCTGCTTGGTTCTTTTTCTCCACCGTTACAGTTAGAAATAAAATCGGCAGTTGCACAGTTCGTTCAGTCCTTCTCTCGTCATTCCGGCAGGGATTGCCGGAATCCAACTGCCAGGGATGGCAAAAACAGTGGAGGTTTGAATCATTAGATGCACAACCATGCCACTTGAACTTTAACCACTATCGTCTCCCGATACTATCTCGATGACCGTAAACCTCGTATTGCCGAAAACGGTTTTCCGATGAGGAGCCTTTTTCAGCACAGCATCGTAGAGGTTTTCATGCTTTTTTTTCGCATTTATATACGACCAGATAATCACCTGTACCCGTATCTTCGCAGCTTCCGTTCGACCAGGTTCCGAAACTTATCGACATGCGATCGGTCATCAATCGCATCACTCGTGGCTTGAAAAAGACGATCGTGTCTCCGATGTCGGTGTTGTCCCTTATGAAGTGGAACATCTCACGGGCCTCCGGTGCAAATGGAGCCTCTGATAAGGGTCTATCATTGAATACATTTTTAGAAGCACGGTAGCTCGTTTCTTCCGCGAAGAATAACAAAGTCATCACGACGGCCGCAATGAGATAGCTGGGATTGATCCGTTTTCCGAAGATCGCCGATGACCGGTACGATACTGCGAGGCCGGTAAACAGAAAAGATACATAAAATGGAAGCAAGGGGAATAGATACCTCAGGCCTTGTCTGCCAGGCCAGATGACATACAGAAGAATCGTCAACGCCACATATAGCAAGATATGGCAATCCCTTTTTATATCTTCGGATTACTCCGATTAATACAAAAGGAACACTTGCAGCATACAGCATATAACTTCCAAAAAGCCCCTTTGGAAGATGCGCATTATAAACAATATTTACTATAATTCCTTTTAGGGAAACCCCATCCAGTACACCAAGATGTGGTATACCACCAAAGAGGAGTTGCGGGCGCCAAAGGGCCAGTAAACCTAATAAGCAGAAAAAAAGTCGCGTACGGGATCAACCTGATCAACAGCGACTTGCGTGCTGTCTTCGGCCCATCACGCATCCTTGACAGGTGTTTTGTGAAGGAGAAATCGGGTCTCGATAGGAAGCCGGAGGCGGTGGAAATCAATTGGGTCAGCGCCACGAGAATAATCAGCAATGCCCCATTGTTTCTTATAAGGAAAGCAATACCTAGAACGATGCCTATCAACACATAGTCGATGGGGAACGAAATGATCGGGCGGCGTTGTACGACGGCTCGGCCGACGAGCAAGACGCATAAGGTGGAGAAGAAAAGAAAAGGGATATCGGATAATATCTGATTGAGGAAGGTGAGCATATAGGGGTTCAGTGCAAATACGGCAGTTACCCCAAGAATCCTGGCCCTTGAATGATATTGCGCGAATCCGTAATAAATGACCAATAGAAATAGGACATAACAGATCACCCCAACCATCTTCAGCCGGAGGATGTCTAACCCGAATGCTTTATAAACCGGCGCAAGGAGCATAGGAAAGCCCCAGGGATACTTTATAGGAAAAGTGTCGTCCGCTATAAATCCTGAGATGTCCTGTTCCACAATGTTCTTTGCCTGTATGATGTACTCGGAAAAGTTTCCTCCCCAATCATGGGCGTCGGTTAGCAGGCCATAGAGCAATGCGTAACTCACGCCGAGCAGCAAGCCGATCCGGAATCTTGAATTGTTGATGAGATTTTGCATCATTTGGAAGAGGCGAGTGTTGAATATTTGGATTATACCCGTTGTTCGGTTCTACGCCCGATGAAGAGTACCGAATTGCAGAAGCTGGGCATCCTTCACCAAAGGCATATAAAACGATTGCCGAAAGACTCGCGCGGGATTTAACATCCCTTGAATAGGAAAACCCTAGCAAGTGCAGCCTTTCCGCGCGATGCCGCTACCTGCCTGTCGATAGGCCAGATGCGGGCAAAGAAGTCGCACTCGTAGGAGGATGCATAAAAATCTTCAATAGCGCCGGTCCCGTCAGGCCGGACGAACATTACATGATCCCTGCACTAACGCGTTGGGATCTGGATGAAATCCGGCGTTTGATCGAGGAGCAACGCTACTTCGTACTTCATGCCCCGCGCCAGACCGGCAAGACCAGCTGCCTGTTGGTCTTGATGGCGAAGCTCAACGCAGAGGCAGACTACACTGCTTGTATGTAAACCTAGAGCCGGCCCAGGCAGGCGGCGCGGGGGAACCTGGAAGCAGGCATGCGGATCGTCCTGGATGCCCTGGTTGCTAGTATCCCATTTCACCTTATTTTTCGCTCTCAGCGCGGCGAGAAGCGGTCAGATGCGAGGTGCGCGAGCGCCGGAATAGCCAGTCCTCTTCCAAGCTCGCGCAAAACGCAGCTGGTCGCTTCTCGCCGCGCTGAGAGCGAAAAATAAGGTGAAATGGGGTACTAGTGCCGACGAGTACCTGGCCGATCGGCTCCTGCCAGAGATTACTCAAGAGGGTAGTGGTTAAATTTGAAGTGGTATGGTGTGAAACCTAAGAGACTGTATAAGAACTAACTAACCTGTAGGGTGGGCTGTGTCCACCAAATACTATGTCTGACCGGTGGGCACAGCCCACCCTACGGGTACGGTTCTATGAAAATCAATGGCTTAGTTTTTAGACAACCTCTAAGTGATTCTAACCGCCACTGTTTCTGCCGTCCCTGGCACTGGATTTCGGCACTCCCTGCCGGAATGATGCGGTAGGAGCTGGCAGACTTCACCACTTAAAATTTAGCTACTGCCGTTGAGTCAAAGATATGGACAGACCGGACGTCAGCGTCATTATCCCAACCTATAATCGCCCGCGGCAGTTGGCACGGTGCCTCGAGGCACTCAGTGCGACGCGGGACGAAACCTTCGAGGTCATTGTCGCAGACGATGGTTCGTCTGAACCGGTGGAGGCTGTCGTACACGCCTTCGCGGATCGACTCGACATTAGTTATCTGCTTTGGACGGTTCTGGCGCCAGCACCTTCACTATGGCCGTGGGGCCTACCACCTGCGAACCCGAGTGGCAACACGCAAGGGTGAGAGAACCGTTTCGAAGGCATCCGGTTCTATGCCCTCATGGCGAGCTACCCATTTCGCAGACAACGGCCGCGGCCATTTCTACGCATGGTACTGCATGGATTGTCTCAGGTCGCAGTTGTGGCGGGTTTCATTGCGGAACACCTTCGTAGTGTTTGTCAAGAAAGAAACCCGAAACTATTGAGCTGATATTACCATCTACCGGTTCGCCTGATACCCGATAAAAATCCGTGCTCTTCTTTATGTTCCACATGATCACACGTTTCTCCCTGTGTATCCAAGGGGGAGTGAACGGTTACCCACTATTCGGCAAAAAAAGTCTATAATCCGGTGGGACTTGACAATTAGGGAAGTTCGATTCATATAATCAACCACTATGGACTAACGTCCTCATCCGTGGACAAGCCACGGACTGAAAGTGAAGGGACTTAACGTCCATAGTTTCAACTATGATGCGCTTCGCGCACTAAAGTTATTGAAGCAATGAATCATATTATTGGTTTTAAATGATGCGATGGCAGCCTGTGATATTTGTGTTGCACGTTTGCTATCTCTAAGTGTTGTATTCGGTGCTTCATCGCGCAAAATGCAGTTGATGAAACCTTGCCAAATGTTGTAAAAGGCCGCTTGAACGTCACCACCCTTTTTCCTTAGTGATAGGGCTTGAAAAAATTGTTTAAACCCGTATGACACCTTCTTGATCCGAGCCGGAATACTACCCGGATATTGGTAACAGGGAGTAAAATCCAACCCGTCAAAGCGGTAGAGATTCACCCATAACCTGCCTTTTTCCCCAATGATTTCTATTTCACTGTTTGGGCTAGTTGTGAATGTAGTATACGCGATGCACAGAGAGTTATCTAGCAATCGTGCACATACCATGCTAGATGCATCTTGATAAAATTCATCGGCATTATGAAAGGCAAAAATACTATTTACTTCCGTTTGCAACAAATATCGCCATAGATCAAAATGATGGATACTCTCATTAAATGTCACACCCCCGCCTTTATCAAGAATACGATGCCAATCCGGTGCCTTGCTTCCGTCCCGAAAGTGTGTATATCCACTACGTACGGCTGCTATTTTGCCCAATTTTCCAGTACCAATTATGAAATTGGCCTGTTGAATCAGGCGGTGCCATCGTAAATTGAAGCATATCATGCTCTTGGCTGTAATGGTCTTACTTTTGTTAACGAGACTATCGCACTCTGCAACAGTCAATGCCAGTGGCTTTTCCATGAATAAGGTGTTTGTTTGCGTCCATAACGGCCAATCCAATTTCAGCATGAGCTCCCGTTGGGGTAAGTACGGCAACGACTTCGATATTCGGGTTCTGAATCAGGTCCTGGTAATTTATGTAGCGATGAGGAATTCGGTATTGATCAGCGAGGTGTTGGACGCGGTGTGAATCCAGGTTAGCAGCAGCCACGACCTGAACGTTAGGAATCAGCTTCAACGCAGGTAAATGGTGCTCGTGAGCTACTCGTCCACAGCCTATAATGCCGATTGCAACTTTCTGAGATGATTTTACCATGGAGTTTCCTCAACGCAGCACTATAGCAACAGATTCGGGTAGTCGATCGCATCGTTTATGCGACAAACTTGAATGCTGGCATGGCTTAACCTCACGGTCTCGAAAGGGGCAATTTCGACAAAAGCTGATGTCGCAGCCGTAGGCACGGATTTCTTTTCGTCTGCCAGTTGCGTGTTTGCTGTACCATATGGTTCTAAATGGGTTTGAAGATGAGAATTTTCCCAAGGGTATTTGGGCATTGTAGTCTTGCTCACATGCAACAACTGCGCCATCTGCAAAAACAGTCGGAAACCAAGAGGGCTGTAGGCAATAAAAATTGTCCTGTTCGATACGCTATTTTCATTGCTTCAATAACTTTAGTGCGCGAAGCGCATCATAGTTTTTTGTCATTTTTATAGATCCTATTATAAATCAGCGGGTTATCATGTAATGTGACAAAATGGAACGACAGTCTATTGAAAACGGTATTCCTGAAAGCACAGCCGGTTGTGGAAAGAAATTGCATCTGCAGGAGGATACATGAAGACCTTCAATACCGCTGGTCCCGTCAGACCGGACGAACATTACATGATCCCGGCACTAGCGCGCTGGGATCTGGATGACATCCGGCGTTTGATCGGGGAGAAACGTTACTTCGTACTCCACGCCCCGCGCCAGACCGGTAAGACCTCCTGCCTGCTGGCCTTGATGGAGCAGCTCAACGCGGAACAGGATTACACGGCCCTCTATACAAATCTGGAGCCGGCCCAGGCGGCACGCGGGGATGTGGCAGCGGGCATGCGCACGCTTGTCAGTGGTATTGCCGAAGACGCCCGTCGTTATCTGGGCGATCAACGACTGCGGGAGTGGGTCGGCGAGACGCTCCACGAACTTGGTCCCCATGGTGCCCTGCGGGGACTGCTCTCCCGCTGGTCGGAGGAGAACGACCGACCTATCGTCCTGTTATTGGACGAGGTGGATAGCTTGGTGGGAGATACCTTGATCTCCCTGCTTCGCCAGATCCGGGCCGGCTACCCGGATCGTCCTCGCGCCTTCCCGCAGACCGTGCTCTTGTGCGGGGTGCGGGATGTCCGGGATTACCGCATCCATGACGGCGATAACCGGATCGTCCTCGGTGGTAGCGCCTTCAACATCAAATCCAAATCACTGCGGTTGGGGAACTTCAGTCACGAGGATATCGGCGTCCTCTATGCTCAGCACACCGAGGAGACCGGGCAGGCATTCGAGGCCAGGATGGTCGATTATATCTTCGAGCAGACCGGCGGTCAGCCCTGGCTGGTCAATGCCCTCGGCCATGAGGCCTGTTTTGAAATGGAGGCCGGCCGCGACCGCAGCCGCCCGGTTGGCTTGGTGCTCCTGGCCGATGCCCGAGAGCGGCTCATCGAGCGGCGGGATACCCATCTCGACCAATTGACAAACCAGCTGCGGGAGCCGCGGGTACATAAGATCATCAGCGAACTCCTGAGTGGCGATATCGCGCCCGGCGCAATCCCGCCCAGCGAGGATGATCAGCTCTATGTGCGAGACCTAGGATTGATCCGCACCCGCCCGCAGGTCGAGATCGCCAACCCCATCTACCGGGAGATCATCCCGCGCACCCTGACCTGGATCACCCAGACCCGTATCCCCCAGGAGACCACTTGGTATGTGGGCAAGGACGGACGCCTGGATTTCCCCAGGCTGCTCGACGCCTTCCAGCAGTTCTTCCGGGAGAACAGCGAAATCTGGATCGAACGGTTCGATTACAAGGAGGCTGGTCCGCAGCTGTTGATGCAGGCGTTCCTGCAGCGCATCGTCAACAGCGGTGGACGCATCGACCGGGAATATGGGCTGGGGCGGCGGCGTACCGATCTGTTGGTGCAGTGGCCCCTGGATGAGAGGCAGGGCTTCCACGGCCCGGTCCAACGGGCGGTCATTGAACTCAAGATCTTGCACAAATCCCTGGAGGCAACGCTCGCAGAGGGCCTGGCCCAGACCGCCGATTATATGGACCGGGTGGGTACCGACGAGGGCTATCTGATCGTCTTCGATCGCACCCTGGAGGTGCCTTGGGAGGAGAAGGTCCTGGTCCGGCAAGAGCAGTATGAGAAATACCGGATCGAGGTGTGGGGGATGTAAGGCGAATTCTTTTTGGGGTAGTGGATAAATTCTAAGTGGTGAAGTCTGCCAGCCCCGACCTCGTCATTCCGGCAGGGAGTGCCGGAATCCAGTGCCAGGGATGGCAAAGGCAGTGGGGCCCGAATCACTTGGTCGCGCATCATGCCACTTTGAATTTAACCACTACCCTTTTTGGTTCTTTACGGCGTGGGCACGGGGAGCGAAGAACCATGAACTCGTTGTGTTCGTTCCTGATCCTCGCTAAAGGTGTTGAGTACAACGATGGGCAACCCCAGCGTCAGTGTTATCGTCCCCCCTATAATCGCCCGCGGCAGTTGGCACGGTGCCTCGAAGCGCTCAGCGCGGCGCGGGACGAAACCTTCGAGGTCATCGTCATAGACGACGGTTCGCCCGAACCAATGGAAGTCATCACACACGTCTTCGCGGATCGGCTCGATATTACCTGCCTGCGCCAAAAGAACACTGGGCCCGCCGGTGCGCGCAACGCGGGTGCACGGGTGGCGCGGGTGCCTATCCTCGCCTTTACGGACGACGATTGCCGACCTGAACCCGATTGGTTGAACAAGATTACGGAAGCGGTACAGAAAAATCCCCAAGCGCTCGCTGGAGGCCGAACCTATAACAGCCTGGAAGACAACATCTTCTCCGAGACAAGCCAGGACCTGATCAGCTTTCTCTACGAATACACCGCCCGCCGGGATAGGGGACTGCGTTTTTTCACATCCAACAATCTGGCCTGCTCCGCACACTGCCATGCGGCAATTGGTGGCTTCGATGAGAGCTTCCCGCTGGCGGCGGCTGAAGACCGGGACTATAGCCTGCGTTGGATCGATATGGGCTGGCCGCTGATCTATGTACCCGATACCGTCATGGGCCATGTGCACCGCCTCGATTTTGGACGGTTCTGGCGCCAGCACTTTCACTATGGCCGTGGGGTCTACCACCTGCGAACACGAGTAGCGGCACGCCAGGGTGAAAGAATCCGTTTCGAGGACATCCGGTTCTATGCCCTCATGGCGAGCTACCCATTTCGCAGACAACGGCCGCGGCCATTTCTGCGCACGGTACTACTCGGATTGTCTCAGGTCGCGGTTATGGTGGGTTTCATCGCCGAAAGTCTAGGCTGAGTTTCGTAAGATTTAGGGGCTGTTGACATTCATCGTTCTTAGGTCCTTTGTGGCCCTTTTCCGCGCTGACGGCGTTGCGGCTCGTCAAAATAGGCCCGCTATTCTTCCTCGCCGTGCCTTTCAGCTAAGAAAAAATTCTCACAATCGCCCGCGTTCAGATAAATGTCAACAGCCCCTAAACATGAATGAGCTTAAAAAGATTCAACAGACGATCAACCTTATGAACCCTGTAGTTATTTGGGATATAGGGACAATGCATGCAATTGCACTGTTTTGAGAAACGCTCGAACCTTTCTTTGGACGATGTGTTCTGCCGCCAATTTTGATAGGCTTCCGAATTCCAGATTTCACGAAAAGTGTTATCCTTCAAATTACCCAAAACAACATTGCAAAGACAACATGGACGAACCCTCCCATCGATCATGATTTCCACACGGTGTAGCCCGATATAACAAGGCATCCTATCCCAGAGGGCATTCCTATATTTCAATATCGTCTGCAACTCTCCGAGATTGTGTTTTATTCTCGATTGATCCAGAAGGCGTTTAATGTGATTAAGTTTTCTCGCCAGGTCCGGTATCTGCGCTTGATTAATCTGCAAATGGTTCATTGCTTCAATAACTTTAGTGCGCGAAGCGCATCATAGTTGAAACTATGGACGTTAAGTCCCTTCACTTTCAGTCCGTGGCTTGTCCACGGATGAGGACTTTAGTCCTCCAGACTATGGACTTTCAGTCCAT
>Ga0209260_10000577_pt1 | contig 12231 bp, 9 predicted proteins | sample WorMetTypGCAVOLI_FD_187421 | JGI IMG/M metagenome (GOLD analysis project Ga0209260, IMG submission 187421) | Marine gutless worms symbiont microbial communities from Max Planck institute for Marine Microbiology, Germany - Olavius algarvensis... ...
AGCTGCCCCGGCAGCACCTCCATCCCAAGGTCTGGGAAGACTGGTTAGCGCTCAGTCAGCCGCTCTGAACGCGCGTACACCAACCCGACCCCAGTTACCAACGGCCTGACTGCAACCGGCTGACGGGGCGCTTTGGGTGTCGCCCGGCAAAAATAGCTTGCTTAGACCCTTAGAGGCTGTCTAGGAACCCCCTTGATTTATAAGGCCAGACGAAAATTAACTCTCTGTTTCCAAAGGTTTTAGCCAGAGAGAGTCTGCCTAAAAAGGCAGTCTCTTACGGGTCTAAACTGGGACTTGTCGTCACTGTCTCGGCTAACTGTCGGGTCCCACAGCGGCACCGAGTGAACAGATTACCTCGCCAACTCCGTCCCGAATGGGTGGTTACCCCGTGCCGAAGGCTACTTGCAAGATTTAGGTACAAGGGAAACAAGATAGGCCCCAACCTATCTACCGAGACCCAACAGCTAACAGACCGTAAACTCGGACGGCATCGACCGCAATTCCATCCTGGCCCAGGCCAAATCGGATATTGCGGGGAGGTTGAAATCCGCGTGAGGGTTGCGGTGCAGTCTCGATCGGTTGACGGAAAGATCCTGTACAGATTAGACTTGTTCCCGTTGATAACTCTCTGATATTTATAAATTTCATGAGCCTACTGAGAGCAAAAAGAACTGATTCATTAACGAACCGGTTCTTTTTGCTCTCAATCCGGCCTGTCTAATCTAATAATATACTTATATATCATAAAGTTATCGAGAGGAACAACTCTATTATGTTCGGCCCGATCCTCTACTCGGATGGATGCGTTGCGGTGGTCGAAAAATCAGGCCGGATTCCACCTGCCTTCAGGCGATGAAAAACCAGCACCAAATGCTGTAATCGCGAGTAACAGTTGTTGCAGCGTTGAGGGCTTGAAATCGACTCACCAGGCAAGACACGCGGAATCACAATGAGGCTGCCCTACCACGATCTGAGCGAGGACCAATTCGAGCGTTTGGTTATCGTCATCTGTACTTGGTTGCTCGGCCCTGCCGTTCAAGGGTTCAGCAAAGGCCCGGATGGGGGCAAGGATGCCCGGTTTCACGGTCGCGCGGAACGCTTTCCGAGCGCGGCCGATCCCTGGGACGGACGCATTATCATTCAGGCCAAACATACGGACCTGATCTATCGCAAATTTTCCGAACCGGACTTCTCCGGCAATGCCGCAAGCTCCGTTCTGAGCAAAGAGATTCCGAGGATCCATCGGCTGCGCAACGCGGGCGAGCTCGATTACTACATGCTATTCTCGAATCGACGCTTGGCCGGTGTCGCCGAGGAGAAGATCCGCAAGCGGATCGCCAAGGCCGCGGGAATTTCCGAGTCGGCTATCTATCTCGGCGGCGAAGAGGAATTGGATAAGTACCTGAAATTACAACCGGATATACAGAAACACGCCAGTATCAACCTCTTCGATGTCCAGCCGTTTATCGATCCGGGCGACTTGGCGCGCGTGATCGAGGGCTTCGCCGAGGCCCGAAGCTGTCTGTCCAACGTACCGAATGGAGACACGCCGCCACCGGAACAGCGCGTCACTTTGCATGAGAAGAACCGTATCAACGGTCTTAGCGTCGGGTATGCGGGGCTGATCGAGAATTACATCAAGGAATTTTCATCGGTTCAGGACTTTCTGGCGGCACCGGACAACCAGAGCCACCTTGGTTGGTACGAGAACACAGTCGCCGATCTCAACGGATTCATTCTGTCACAACGCCGGACCGATCAGCCCTTTGATGATGTGTTGGAGCGTACTTTCAGAGGCTGTCTAGGAACTCACTTTAGAAATTCCCTGAAAATAGGCAGATTGGATAAAATTAACCCTCTGTTTTAAAAGGTATTTTTTCATAGAAACTGTCTAAAAAGGCAGTCTCTCAGGTTACTGACCGACCGCGACTATGACCTGAAAACGAACAAGCGTCTGACCCGCATTGTCTTGTACTACATGTACTGGAGCTGTGACCTGGGCAGCGACCACGATGATTAGACCCTCGAAACACGCACATCCGGACAAGACCCTGGTTGCCGTAGCCACACTGTTGCTTGAGCGCCTTAGAAAACGGCGCGCCGCAGGTTTCGATGAGCTACGCGACTACCTCGACAAAAAGCGACAAGGCGTCGGGGCACTGTTCTTGCCCGCGTTGCACATGCTGTTCCTGTTGGGTCTGGTGGCATACCGGCCAAAGACGGACGCCTTCGAATACACCGGCCGTTGACGATGCGCCTGTCTCAGGTCTACAGCAACCAGCCCGAATGCTTCGGGCCGATACGCTTCAATCCCGGCTTCAATGTCATCCTCGGTGAGATCCGGCTGCCTGAAAACCGTGATCGAGATACCCATTGCCTGGGTAAAACGGTGCTGGCGCACTTGCTGGACTTCTGTTTACTGAAGAAGCGGCACAAGGATTTCTTCCTGTTCAAGCACCAGCAACGCTTCGCCGATTTCGTGTTCTTCCTGGAGATTGAGACGCTCTCCGGCGCTTATCTGACCATCCGCCGACCGGTGTCCGAGCACACGTGCATCGGCATCAAGCACCATGCGGAACCGCTACGCATCCTCACGGACCTTCCCGGTGCCGACTGGGATCACTGGGACCTGCCGTTCGAGCGGGCGCACCAAATTCTCGATGGCCTGCTGGACCTGCGGGCCGTAAGGCCCCGGGACTACCGGATGCCGATCAGCTACGCCCTGCGCACCCAGAAGGATTTCAATGAAGTCTTCCAGCTCGACAAGTTTCGAGGCCGGCACACCCACTGGAAGCCCTATATCGCGCAGTTGCTGGGGTTCGACTCGCAACTCGTCACCGACAGCTTCGAGCTGACCAAGCAAGTCGATGAGCTGGAACAGGCGATTTCGGCCGTGCGGACAGAGCTGCTCGGCGTGGACACGGACCTGGATGCCATCGAGGGCCTGCTCACCTTGCGGTCACAAGAAGGGGAAACCCTCGCCACCCGCATCCGCGAGTTCGACTTTCGCCTAGCCGATTCCGGCGTCAACAAAGAGCTGGTCGACGAGCTCGACGGCCAGATCGCTGACACCAATCAGCAACGCTACTATCTGTCCACCAACCGCGCCAAGATCGTTCGGTCCCTCGAGAAACAGACCATCTCTTTCGACCCGGAGCAGGCCGTGCAGCTGTTCGAGGAGGCCGGCCAAACCTTCCCCGACCAGATCCGCAAGACCTACGATGACCTGATCCGCTTCAACCGCGCCATTTCCAAAGAACGCAAAGGATACTTAGCTGCGGAGTTGAAGACCCTGGATGCCGAGATGGGCGCGGTCGAAAAACGCCTCGAAGACCTGAACCGACGTCGCACCGAGGCCCTGGCGTTCCTGCGCGACGCGGATTCCATCGAGAAATACCGCACCCTCAATGGGCGCTTGGTCGATCTACGCACCGAGATCGAACGACTTCAAGATCAGCGGCAGGCATTCCGGCACCTGCGCGAGCGACAACGTGAACAGAGGCAATTGCAGGAGCAAAGGAACCAGGTCCAGCAACAAATCGAAGACAACATCGCGGCCGAGGCCAGCGCGGAACAGAGCCGCTACAAGGCCATTCGCGGCTACTTGAACAAGTTCACCCGCCAGGTCCTGGACCGGGGCGCTCTGCTCCGCACCTACCTCAACCAGGAAGGCAACATCGAGTTCGCCGCCGAATACCTGGGGGCCGACGGCAAGCCGAGCAGCGAAGACCAGGGCAAGACCTATCGGCAATTGCTCTGTGCTGCCTTCGACCTTGCCGTGGCCCGCGCCATGCTCGATGCGCCCTACATTCGCTTCCTATACCACGATGGTTTGCTGGAGGGCTTGGACGACCGCAAAAAGCTGAACCTCATTGCCACCATCCGCCGTTTCGCAACATTCGGCATCCAACAGATCGTCACCGTCATCGACTCCGATCTGCCCACGGACGAGACCGGAAAACGCATAACCTTTCAGGACGATGAGATCGTGTTGACCCTGCACGACGAAGACGATACCGGCCGCTTATTCCGAATGCCGCCATGGTGATGGACTAAAAAAGAAGCCAAGTTTTTCCGGTCATGATTGGGTTGCATCGGTATAAACCGGCAGGTTATTGATTGGCCGTATTCGAGATTGGCGCTTGGGACGAAAGATAAGCAGTGTTTGACAGTACCAAGGAACTACTGGACAAGATCAGGCTTGGCGAGGATCCCTTCCTGGAACTCAAGGAGGTGCGTTTCGCCGGCGGGCAAGTCAATGCCCCTCACCGCGATTCGATTGCGGATGAATTGGCCGCCTTTGCCAATGCGCGCGGCGGAGTCTTGATACTCGGGGTGGACGACAAGACGCGAGACGTTCTCGGTATCCCTGTCGAGCGCCTGGACCTTGTCGAGAACTTCGTATTCGATGCCTGTGCGCAGGTCGATCCGCCACTGGCCCCGGAGATCCAACGTCTGTGGCTTCCGGCGACAACGGGCGAGGAGTTGGCGGTGCTGAAGATCGAGATACCACGTAGCCTGTTCGTCCATAGCAGTCCCGGTGGCTATTTCCATCGCGTCGGCGGTTCCAAACGAAAAATGCCCCCCGACTATCTGGCCCGCTTGTTCCAGCACCGTAGCCAGACGCGCATCATTCGTTTCGATGAACAGGTCGTCCCCGAGTCGACTTGCGACGATTTGATCCCGGATCTCTGGCAGCGATTCGCATCTTCCCGGACCCAAGATGATCGCGATAATCTGTTGAACAAGCTCGGCATGGCGCGTAGCGACGACGAGAACATCCTACGGCCGACGGTGACCGGGGTGCTCATGGCCTGCCGGGAACCCGAGCGGTTCCTGCCCAGCGCCTTCATCCAGGCCGTGGCCTACCGCGGGTCGGTGGTTGTACCGCAAGCCGAGTCGGCCTATCAAGACGATGCCCGGGACATCAGGGGACCACTGGACCAACAGATCTTCGATACCTGCGATTTCGTGCGCAAGAACATGCGGACCGCGGCGCGCAAAGGCCGGGAGGGCGGGCGTGAGGATCTGCCGCAGTACGATAGGCTTGCCGTCTTCGAGGCGGTCACCAACGCCGTGGCGCATCGCGACTATTCGATGGCCGGCAGCAAGATACGCCTGCGGCTGTTCGACGATCGGTTGGAGCTGTACACGCCGGGACCATTGCCGAACACCATGACGCCGGAGAGTCTGCCCTATCGGCAAGCTAGCCGAAACGAAGCGATCACCAGCCTGCTTGCGCGTTGCCCGGTAGAGCGAAGCGAATTCAGTGCCCATCGCGCGCGCATTATGGAGAAACGCGGAGAAGGCGTACCCATTGTCCTGGCGCGGAGCGAACAATTATCGGGGAAGACGCCGGAATACCGCCTGATCGACGAATCCGATCTCATGCTGACGATCTACGCGGCGGATGTATCCTGAAGGCGGACCTCCTGGCCGCCGCCGTCGAGGCGGGCCTGGTGATGCACCTGTCCAGGTTCTACTACAGATGCTCTTAACTACCGATAACATTGAACGCGCAGGATATTCAGAGAAGATTCAGCCGCAAATCAACGCAAATGCACGCAAATGGATTAAGAATCGTCGGTGAAAGCGAATCGATTGCCGCCGATTTGCGTTGATTCGCGTTTGCCTTTGCGGCAAAAGATTTCCCAATGGCGGAATCGGATCCATGTGATCGGCATTTCGGCTCTGCTGTACTACGGACTGGCGCTCTCCAAGGCCGAGGCCGGACCCTGGTCAGGACCATCGCCACCCGGATGGCCCTACCGTGTGGGGCATCCACCTCCTGTCCTCCGTCCTCAAGCTGAGCGCCGGCGGCCTGTCCACCCTCGTGACCGGCACCGCCCAGGGCGCCGTCGCCTACTATGCTGCCTATGTGGTGGGGCAGGCGGCGGAGGTTTACCTGGTCCAAGCCAAATTGGATATTGCGGGGAGGTTGAAAGCCGGGTAAGGGTTGCGGTGTGGTCTTGAGAGGCGGCACTGGTTCCGTTCAATTCCAGCTTCGCGGGAAATATTAGGCCCTGTTGACTTTTTACGAAAAGTTATTGTTTTTCAACTCGTTATCAACAAACGGCAGTTCATAAAAATACTTTTATATCAGATGGTTAGGTAGGTTTAGAGTTAAAAGTAAACAGATTATTAGGCTAACACATTGAAAATAAATCGGAATCTACGATCTTTGTGGAACATTGCAACTGGTTGATTTACAAGGTTTTTTAACTAAGCTGAACCAGTGCCTTGTCCTCTCAGCGGCCAAAATTCGTTTTGGTTGACCGCTTGATCTCCGGAAACCGTATTTTTCGAGGCTCCCTCAAATTTCCGCTTTTGTTTCCCCCGCCTCCTTTTTAGTCGCCGAAAGCTGTTCGAAACGCAGCCGAAAACGGCTCGATCCCGTGCCGGCTTCATCTTTATGCTCGATAAGGATCAGGAAGGGCTTCCCGATCCACTCGGAGACCTCGATGTTGCGCATGAGCGTAGAAATCAGCGCGTTGGATCGGGCATGGCCTTCCAGGACAACGGAGCGTCCGCTCTGGCGGATCCTGGTCAGGTGGACGCCGGCGGGGATCCCGGTCGCCAACTCGTCGAAGAGGTGGACCATCTCCGGGCGGCTCTTTTGGAGCCGATGGATCGCATTCATTTTTCCCAGCAATTCCTCCTTGGCCTGTTCGAGGTCCCGGATCTCGCGGAGCCGCTTATCGAGTCGGCCGATCTCGTCGCGCAGAAACCGGTTTCTACTCCGTTGATCGGAAAGCAATCCTTCCACATACAGGTGCAGCACCGAACCGAGGAGCAGCGTCGCCGCCAGCCCGGCCGCCATAATGGCGGCAAACTCCCACCGCCGGCGCCTTCTTTCGATCTCGCGCCACGGCAACAGGTTGATGCGGGTCATCTAGTCGAATCCCCGCAGGGCCAGGCCGACCGCTGTCATCATTGCCGGCGCATCCCGATGCAGCGCCGCCGGCCCGACCTTGGATGACAGGGACAGGTGGGTGAAGGGATCGGCTACCAGGGTTGTCGTGTCGAGGCGTTCCGCCACCAGTTCGTCGATACCGCGGATACCGGCCGCCCCCCAGCGAGGACGATCCGGTCCACCCGGTTGAAGGCGCCGGTGGAGTAGAAGAATTGAAGCGCGCGACCGATCTGCTGCGCCAGCGCCTCCTTGAAGGGCCCCAGAATCTCGGTGGCATAGCGATCCGGTAGGCCGCCCTCGATCACCTTCCGTAGCGTCTCATCGCGGCCCATGCCGTAACGCCGCTGCACTTCCGCGATGAGTCGGTCGCCGCCGAAGTCCTGTTCCCGGGTATAGACCGTTCGACCTTCATGCAGCACATGCAGGGTCGTGGTCGCGGCGCCGATGTCGGCGATAGCCAGGGTCCGCGCCACCCTTGCCTCGCCGTGGGCGGCGTGCAGCAGCGTGCAGGCGGACTCCATGGCATAGGCATCGACATCGATAACGGCGGCGGTCAGGCCACCGATCGCCAAGGCGGTAACCCGATCGTCCACATGTTCCCGGTGCGATGCGGCGAGCAGGACATCGACCAGATGACTACCCGCGCCGGAGGGGCCGAGAAGGTCGAAATCCAGATTGATCTCCTCGAGCGGGTAGGGGATGTATCGATCCGATTCGAAGAGTATCCGGGCCTCCATTTCCGCGTCGCTCAAGGTGGCCGGCAGGGAGATGACCTTGGTGATGACCGCCGATCCGGACACCGCGGTGACCGCACGCCTCGCCTTGGTCCCGGAGTGTGCCGCCGCCTTGCCGATGGTCTCGCCGACGGCCTGTACGTTCGTGATCTTCTTCTCTACAACCGCGTTCGGGGGGAGCGGCTCGATCGCGTAGGTTTCCAGGTGAACCCCGGATGGGGCCCGAGACAGTTCGACGAGCTTGATTGCCGTAGAGCCGATATCCAGCCCCAACAGGGTGGGTTGCTTGCGGCCGAAGGTGAACATGGTCGGCGCGGTTCAGGCCCCCGCCGGTACCTCGAGCAACCCCCTCGCCGTCACGGCGTCCCGACCGATCTGGGCCTTGAGCGCCGCGAAGGACCCGAACTTCTTCTCGTCCCGCAGTTTGTGTCGAAACTCGACCTCGACATGGCGTCCGTACAGGTTGCCCGCGAAGTCGAACAGGTGGACCTCGAGCAGATAGCGGGCGCCGCCGTCCACCGTTGGTCGGGTACCCAGGTTCGCCACCCCCGGCCAGGGGCGGTCCGCAATGCCCCCGACCGTCACCGCGTAGACGCCGCGCAGGGGGCTCACCCGCCGCCGCAGGTTCAGGTTTGCCGTCGGGAAGCTGATGTCCCGCCCGCGCTTGTCGCCGTGCGCCACGCGCCCACAAATGCAGTAGGCCCGGCCCAGCAGACGCCGGGCAATCTCGAGTTCCCCCCGCGCCAGCGCCTCGCGGATCCGGGTGCTGCTCACCCGCTCGTCGCCCTGGGTGATGGTGTGCAGATTCTCGACCGCGAAACCATGTTCCCGACCCATCTCCCGGAGGAGTTGGAAGTCCCCTTCCCGGCTGCGACCAAAACGGAAATCATCGCCGACCAACAAATGTCTGGCGCTCAGTCCGTCCACGAGTAATTTCCGTACGAACTCCCGCGCCTCCATCCGCGCCAACCTGGGACTGAATTCGAGCAACATGGTCTGCTCGATGCCGCAGTCCGCGAGGGCGGCGAGCTTCTCGCGCAACCGGGTGAGACGCGCCGGCGCCGCGTCCGGCGCCAGGTACTCCATGGCCTGGGGCTCGAAGGTAATCACCGTGGCCGGCAGGCGGAGCGCCTGCCCCTTTGCCACCAGGCGCCCGAACACCGCTTTGTGGCCCAGATGCACCCCATCGAAATTGCCGATGGTCGCTACGGAGCCACGATGCCGAGGCGCCAGATTGTGCAGTCCGCGAATGAGCCTCATGGAAGCGAGCACACCGTCAAAATATGTCCCCTGTCCCCTACTCTTCTCCGGAGGCATCTGAAACAGGGTAAAGGGTGAGGACTGAGCCGAAAGAGGTTCGATTATACCCGTCGCGCATGGGTTTTACGGAAAGCGAGGGGCATCTCTCCAGGGTTCCCGAATGATCAATAGACTTGTTCCCGTTGATAACTCTCTGATATTTATAAGTTTCGTGAGCCGACTGAGAGCAAAAAGAACTGATTCGTTAACGAACCGGTTCTTTTTGCTCTCAATCCGGCCTGTCTAATCTAATAATATCCTTATATATCATAAAGTTATCGACAGGAACAACTCTAATCGATAAAAAGCAGACGGTTGCATGTCTTATGAACCGCACGGACGCGGAGAACGCAGGGGAAATGAACGGTCAGCGAGCGGTCATTCACCGTCCCCGTTCAGAAGGCATTCCGCCGGTACCGGCTGACCGCCCTTTGGAGTGCGGCGGCAGCCCTGTGACCTCAGTGCCGACCGAAATCCACGGTGGCTGGTGTCACTGAAAGACCGGCTGAAGACGCGGACCCGACGCCGCTTTGGATTGGGATCGGCCCAAAACCAAAGCGCCGTCGCCGCGGCGGGTACGGAACCCAACGCCAATTCCCCGGCAAACCCCAACGACATCAAACACAACTCGGATTTGATCGAACCCCGCCGCTCTGCCGGCGCACTCCAAAGGGTCCGGTAAACTACTTGAACGACCCAACGCCCTTCTCTGCCAAGGCCATGTTTCAGCAGTAATTAGTATTCGGGGGCCCTAGGCTCTGTGGACATTTCACCCAAAAATGACCTAACCATCTGATAAAAAGGATTTTTTTCAAACCACCGTTTTTGGTAACTAGTTGAAAAATAATAACTTCTCACCAAATGTCCACACGGCCTAGTACAGATGCTCTTAACTACTGGCAACATAGAACGCGCAGTATCCTCAGAGAAGATTCAGCCGCAAATCAACGCCAATGAACGCAAATCGATCAGGAACGGTGGATAATGGCGAGTCAATATCGCCCCATTTGCGTTGATTCGCGTTCATTTGCGGCAAAATAATTCCCAAGGGCAGAATCGGATCGATGTTATCGGTATTTGCGCGCAGGTGTACTAGGCATCTCTCGTAATCCCAGCTACCGGCTACCGGCTACCGGACGATAGCTGGGAAGGAGCACGGGAGCTGGAAGGAATCCGTAGGGCGACCGGCCGATCGCCCTGTCTCCATCATCCCTCAATCGGATAGACCATCAGCGCGCCAGGAAATGCCTGGGCCGAATGCCGAAGACCAGCAGCGACCCGGTATAGGCCGCGCCACCGGCCAGGATCCAGCCCAGCAATCGCGGAATACGCTCCCAGGTTCCCATCGCGAGCCACAGGGCCGTTTCCCCGCTGCCCCACCAGACCACGAGGCCCATGACCAGGTTGGCGCCGAGGCTGCGGGCCAGGAGCGCATGCCATCCGACCCGTGGCCGATAAACACCCTCCCGCAGCAAACCACGTAACAAGAGACCCGCGTTGACAAGGGCGGAGAGGGTGGTCGCCAGCGCGAGACCCGTGTGTCCCAAAGGAAACATCAGCAGCAGGCTGAAGGCCACGTTGACGACCATGGCGATCACGGCGATCCGCACCGGGGTCCGCATATCCTGACGCGCATAAAAGCCCGGCGCCAGGACCTTGATGCCCATGAAGGCGGTCAATCCCAAGGCATAGGCCATGAGCGCCCGCGCGGCCATGCGCACATCCTCGCCGGTGAACTCGCCGGAGTGGAACAGGACGGCCATCATGGGACCGGCCAGCACCAGTAGCCCCACCGCGGAGGGCGCCCCCAGCAGCAGCACCCAGCGCAGGGCCCAATCCAGGGTGCGGGAGAAGGCCTCGGGCGACTGCTCGGCGTGTTTTTGAGACAACTTGGGCAGAATGACCGTCCCCAAGGCCACGCCCAGGATGCCCAGAGGGAATTCCATGAGCCGGTCGCCGTAGTAGAGCCAGGTAATGCTCCCGGTGACCAGGAAGGAGGCCAGCAGGGTGTTCAACAGCAGGCCGATCTGGGTCACCGAGACCCCGAACAGGGCGGGCACCATGCGCTTGATAACGCGCCGCACGCCGGCGTCCCGGAAATTGACCCGTGGTCGCGGCAACATCCCGATCCGCCGTAAAAACGGCACTTGAAAGACAAGCTGTGCGACACCCGCGATAAAGACCCCCCAGGCCAACGCAAAGATGGGGCACTCCATTTCCGGGGCCAACACCAGGGCGCACAGGATCAGGGCGACATTGAGCAGAACCGGAGTGAAGGCCGGCACGCCGAACCGCTCGTAGGTATTGAGGATGCCGCCGGCGAACGCCGTCAGGGAGATAAACATCAGATAGGGAAAGGTCAGGCGCAACATCTCCGTTGCCATCGCCTGTTTGCTGACCTCGTCCGAAAAACCGGGGGCGAAAATCAGGATCAGCACCGGGGCCCCGAGCACGCCGAGGAGGGTCACGCCCAGCAGCACCGCGCCGAAGGTCCCGGCCACATCGTCCACAAAGCGTTTGAGTTCCGGGGTCCCGTGTTTGGTCTTGTACTCGTTGAGCACGGGCACGAAGGCCATGGAAAAGGCCCCCTCGGCGAACAGCCGACGCATAAAGTTGGGGATCTTGAAGGCGACGAAGAAGGCATCGGTCCCGGCGTCGGCGCCGAATACCCGGGCCACCACCAGGTCGCGGACAAAGCCCAGGATGCGGGACAGGAAGGTGTTGCCGCCGACCTTGGCGATCGATTCGGTGAGGGAGGCCAATGGATGCTCCGACAAAAGTCGGAATTATACCCGTTGCCTGTGAGTTTTCCGCCGCGATGCACGTTTCCCGCAGGGCTTCCGAATGATCATCCTAGTACGCCTGCGCGCAAATACCGATAACATCAATCCGATACTGCCATTGGGAAATATTTTGCCGCAAATGAACGCGAATCAACGCAAATGGGTCGAAATTGACTCGTCCTTATCGACCGTTCCTGATCGATTTGCGTCTGCCTTGGCGTTGATTTGCGGCTGAATCTTCTCTGAGGTTCCTGCGCGTTCTATGTTACCGGTAGTTGAGAGCATCTGTACTATACTATTCTCATATGATTCTTTCGTTGAAGAAAGTAGGGTAGTTCGTTGAGAGAAAAGGAATCATGAGCGCCATGTTGGACTGCAGCCTGTCAAGGGAACAGCTTGATGAACTGCGTGCGGCGCATCGCCGCACGCGGGATAAGCGCGAGGCCGACCGCATCAAGGCGGTCGTGGCGCTTGCGACCGGTTGGACAGCGGAGGAAGTCGC
>Ga0209260_10000585_pt1 | contig 11990 bp, 6 predicted proteins | sample WorMetTypGCAVOLI_FD_187421 | JGI IMG/M metagenome (GOLD analysis project Ga0209260, IMG submission 187421) | Marine gutless worms symbiont microbial communities from Max Planck institute for Marine Microbiology, Germany - Olavius algarvensis... ...
AATATATGTTTAGTTGGAATAATCAATAGTCATATATTTACGTATGCATTTAGTGTTTATACTAAACAGTTGGAATAGGCTCATGTTTATTTGTGCATCGTGTGGCTTTTGAGGGTAACATTGACACCCATGTCAATGTTACCCCATCATTGGGGGTAACATTGACACCTTATGGCACCTTTTTTAAATGCAATTTTTTAAGAATTTGCACTAAAATACATTATTTTGCTGATGCCATTATGCAGAGATGTGATGATTTCATTAGACTTTGATTGTTACATGCTTTTGGACTCAATTATGCTATGCTTAATATGTTTGAAACTGGACTCCAAAATTGGAACAATTTTTGTGCGAATTTGCATATTTACAGTAAATTGGATTGTAAAATATACCTGTTTACCAATATGATAAAAAATTGTCTCTTTATGCTTGCATATATTTTGTTCACTATATAGAATTTAATTGAAGGCCCAAGATATATACATCTGTGAGCTATTGCAACTTTTCTTATGCATGATTTTGAACTGTCAATGTTACCCCAGACCTGGGGTAACTTTGACTTCCTGGCGATGGTCATATTACCAGTTATTACTTTGTATTATTTCATATTTTGACTCATAATGACACATTTTTCTGTGCATGATAAAGTGTTCTTTAAATTAAAACTACTAAAACAAACCCATGTATCGTGTTTTCACTTGGGTTTCAGGTTTTTTGAAAATGTGTCAAAGTTACCCCATTTTACCTTACTGTTATGATGCCACAGTCTGATACAGTTGTCGATGTTAACACACAGTCTGATACAGCTGCTGATATGATGCCACAGTCTGATACAGTTCTCGATGTTAACACACAGTCCCCACAATCCAGTACATTTGATGTGGTGCTGGAAGTAGCATCTAGTAGAAGTGGTTTGCGAAACTCTCTTTCTACTCTCTCGTCGAAAGTGTGCAAACGCGTGTGCACAAAAAGTGTGCGAACCGCATAAGTGCACGAAATTGTGCACTAAAATAATGATTGCGCAGGAAACCAGCTTACGCTGACTGTCAGTACCAGCTTCAACCGGATGTTTATTTGCTGGTAACAATTTGGCGGTATATAGTATAATCTATTCTATTGTCTATGAGTATAATAAGGTATAATAGTTGATAAAAATAAAAGCAGTAAAATAAAACCTGTGCGTTGATCTCATATTTAATTAGTGGAATCTATAAGTGTAGATAATTAGATATTTAGTAGATGTAAAAATGTACGACAACTCCGCATAGTGTTTAGTAACCTGTTATTACAGTACTATCGTAGATTATATAACCCTCACCGTAAAGAGTCCTGTTTGTTGCACTGTACCTAGTTGACGAGTTCAACAGTGAATGTACCGTATCTTTCCAAAGAAATTGAACTGTACTCATTTACTGTAATCTAACTCGGCTTATAGTATAAGCTACACTGTACCCAGCACTGGTTTAGGCCTAATCCTGGAATAATGGGATAATGCCCTGGTTTATTTTTCTGGTCTCTGCTAAATTAATGTTTATTGTGCATTATTAGGTTTAGGGTTAGGAACATGACTTAAGGCATTACTCCGTGTATGGAGATACCGCATCGACCCATTTTTGGCGTATAGTAGGCCCTTCCGCACCGTTCTGACCACAGTGTAGTACCGGTAGGTATTTTCTTGCCGGTATACGGTGCGGTCGGTGCAGTGATTCTAGGCATCCGTTGTTAGGCACCCGAGAAGCGTAAACGAGAATGCGCTATTGGTTTGTGTGCTGTAGCATTTTTGTCTTGGCCGCAATGTATACTTGCTACGTGTGTGCCAAATCTGAAGCAAGTATAGCAAAGTTTAGGGCTCATCTGCATCGACATCACGTAGTTGGAGAGTTGACCTATCCACTGCTATGTTGTGATTGCAAAGGACATTTTTCCAAAATATACAATTTTATGCGTCATGTCCGTAGCTTTCATAATAGCTTAGATGAAGCTGGGATAGAGGCATGTGGTGTTTCCAGTCACAATACCAGCATTGATATGCCAGCTCGACATGTACAGCATGGCGGGGCTGAAGATGTAGACGGTTGTAATGATGACATGGAAATGATGGAATGCAGTAATGATGACGTTTCCGAAATTTGTGTTGATTTGCGAGTGGAGGGCATATCTTTAGTGGCTGGGTTGCGGGCCAATAGCAGCATACCATTTAGTGTGGTGCCCGAAGTAGTCCAGTCATTCAATCATATGTCTAATTCTCTGGTTTCATTAGTACAGGCTGAGACACTGAACTGTCTGAAGTCATCTGGTGTGGATAGTAATGTGATTAAGGATGTGAAGTTGCACTTGGATGAAAAACTGAAGGGCAGCAGAGAACCCCTAGAATTTTTGTCTTCGCGGTATAAACAAGACTCCTTTTTTGACGGTCACAAACTTGCAGTCAAACCAGAGACAGTCGATTTTGGAACTAATTTTAGTAGCCAAAGCGGAAATAGCAGACTAGTTTACGAGTCATTCCAGTATGTGCCTGTGAAGAAAACCTTGCAGACCTTAATGCAAAACAGAGCATTTGTCGAGATGATGCTTGAAGACAAATGCGTGCCTGGAGTACTACAAGAATTTGTAGATGGGGATAAATTTAAAACCCACTCTTTGTTTAGTGATTCGAGCAAATTTTCGATAATTATCCAACTATTCTATGACGGTTTGGGTGTCACCAACCCACTGCGAGGCAACAGTACTTTGCACAACATTGGGGTGTTCTTTTACACGATAAAGAATATCCCTCACCGGTTTAACACCTGTTTTGCCAATGTCCATTTATTAGCATTATGCTACTCTGAAGACTTGAAAAAATATGGATTTGAGCCTGTATTGGAGGAGTTTGTTGCCGAAATGAATTTTTTGAGCAACACCGGGTTTGCAGGCAACTTCCCTGTGATTGGAGAGCAGACAATTTTCGCCAGTTTGGGCCAAGTAACCTGTGACAACCTCGCACTCAATGGAATTCTGGGCTTCATTGAGTCATTCTCGTGTGACTACTTCTGTAGTATTTGTTATGCATCACAGCAGGACATTCAGGTACATTTTCGAGAGGAATTTTTTCAGAAAAGGGGTCTTCGTGGCTATGGGGAAGATGTTCGAAAGTTGAGGCAGGGAACATCGAAAAAAAATCACATCAGAGGGGTTAAAACTGACTGTGTGCTGAACAAAATTGATGATTACCATGTAACTGACAACTGGAGCCTGGACATTATGCACGTAGTCCTGGAGGGGATAATTCCATTGGAATTGGGGTGTATTTTGTACAGTCTCTGCATTGTTGACAAAGCTGTAGGCTTTGAGTCGTTGACTTGTGAATTAGAAATATTTTGGGGAAAGCTGACAGTAGACAAAAGCCACAAGCCTATGCACTTGACTAAGCTAACAGAACCTGGACAAGGCTTAGCTCCAACCATGAAAGCAGTGCAGTATTGGACACTGCTAAAATACCTTCCGCTGGTCCTTGGAAATTTTGTGTCACCTGGTAATAAACACTGGCGTTTTTTGCTACACCTGTCACATCTTGTTGACTTATTATTTGCTCCAAGGTTCACACAAGGTATGGTGCACTACATGAGGTCAGTTGTTGAGGATCACTTGTCACAATATATTTACCTTTATGGCCATTATGCTGGGGTTAGAATTCGACCAAAGCACCATTTTTTGATTCATTTGCCAAGCATAATCTTGAAGTCAGGACCTCTTGTTGGAATGAGCTGTCTTCGATATGAGCTGAAGAATTCATTTTTCAAACGGTCAGCTCATATTGTGTGCAACTTCACAAATATATGCCGTACATTGGCATATCGACACCAGCAGCGATTTTTGTTTTCGTTGCTGTCAAGTGATCACTGTCGGAGGTCTCCTGTTGTTTATCAACAGCAGATGGTTCTTGTTAGCAGTCTACCATTTTGTAATTTGTTGTGTGACAAATTGGGGCTAGTGCACGATGAGCGTGTTTCATTAGCAGTAAAGCTGTGTGTTGCCACGGTTGAATACAAGCAAGGAAATTACATTGTTGTTGATGCCATGACTGAAAATGGCAATCTGGTGTTTGGCAAAATTGTTAAATTTGTGTCTTGCAGTCATAATGCTGATTGGTACATTGTTGTGGAATCTCTTACTACACTTGGATTTTGGGAACATTTTCATGCATACTGCATTTGTGATTTACAGCCTGTAAGTTACAGACTCTTAGCTCTCAGTGAAATGGTAGACCACCATCCACTACACTGCCATTCATCTGTGGTAAATAACACCCAGCAACAGCTCATCCGCGCTCCATACCACATATTTAAGCCTTAATTCCTATTGGCATTTTTGGCCATGGGATGGACATTGACGTTGTTGCAGTTTGCGTGTATATTTATGTACAGAATTATACACTGTGATACATAGGCGACGATCCAGATAAAAACCTGGGGGTGTCCACTTCCCTCCCTTCCCCTCCCCTTCCCTCCTGTCCCCTCCCCTCCCCGTAGAAGTAGGCCCCTTAAATCCAGCTAGGGGGTCTGGGGGAGCGCTGTAAGCTCCCCCAGCGGGGCAGCCGACATCGAATTTGGTTCATTTTAGCCTTAAAATGTGACATCTGGTGGCAACAATTTTAATATTTTTCGCGAGAACCAACTGACCAAATTTCGTGCATTTTAAAGAGTAAAGGCAAATTGGATTAATTTTTTGTCACTGTTCCTGGTTTTCCAGGAGTCTGGCGCGCTGCAAACGTCGTTACTGAAACGGAACCGTAGAATGAAGCAAAAGGACTGCCACTTAATGCAGCTACGGAGCTGGGGCAGAGGCCCGGGAAGTGTTTTTAAGTCGGGTGAGCAAAGTCTGTCGCGCCAAAGGCGCGACACCCGACAATCGAGGCGCCATAAGTGCCGAGGGGGTGTCCCCTCCCCACTAGGGGAGGGGTTTGGGGAGGGGGCACCAGACGACAGGAAATACTCTGACGAAACTGTGAAAAAGAAACTTTGTATGAAACCGTAATTCTGTTAGACTGTTAGTGATGCGCTAGCATGCAAATTTACTACAAACTGCAATAAAATGACGCTTCTGCCAAATTTTATTAATTGTGACAGTGATTAAATGGGCCAATAATTTATTTTGACAGCAATAAAACACACTTATGTATGTAGTTAATGATCACGTGGTTGACAATTCTGAGGGTGGGGTGTGGACACCACAAGGCCAAAAACTGGGGGTGTCCGGACACCGTGGACACCAATGGATTGTCGCCTATGCTTTGATAAATGACTGTGCTAATCAGACAGTTGTCTGTTTTTAAGTTACCGTATGTTGTACAGCTGACCTGTTGTTATTATAAACTGAACTCGTCCGTGACTTCGACAGCATGAGCAGTGAGTACGAGGACTTGCTGGCAACTTTGGCTGGAGTAATTGGAGAAGAAGCACCAGAGCACATCAGGAAGAACTTAAGAGGTAAGAGGACAAGGTAGCTCAGTAGCTGACAGTAGCTGTGCCATATAAAGCCATTTGTCGGCTGTTTTTTTTCAATTGCATCATTTTGCATGCTAACTTGCTAAGGACTGAATTGGGATGACTGTATTGGCTGTTACGAATATTCAGCTGTGCTGGTCGGTAGTAGTAGAGCAGCCAATCCTCTCTGTTTCCTACCCAGAGATTGTCAGACGTGACCACAGTCACAGTTACTGTTTAAACTTAATTAGTAGCCAGTTATTTTTTAAATTATTTATTTTGTGTGCTAGAAACCAAACCAAAGCTGTGACTTGTCGGTTTGTGTATCATTCGTTTTTTTAATCCTGGTCCATATGTCTTACTTTTTCCTATAGTTTCATGGTTTTTGCGGTATGTAAATTAATATTTTGACGTGTTTAATTGATTCTTCTGAATTATCTTCATGGGCTTAAGTTGGTTATACTTTTAGTCGTCAACAGCTGCTGGCATGAATTTTTAAGGTTGTTTATGAGTTTTGTATAGTAGCATTAACAGCATTGTGCTATATTTTTAGTGGTAAAATTTGTGTTTGTGTAGATGAACAAATCACAACAAAAGCTCGATTCCTGCTTCTTGATGGCAACGACCTTAAAGAGTTGGGTTTCGCGCTCGGACCACGGAAACAGCTTATGATGTGGCTTGCGAGAGAACGTGATGATGGCGGTGACGAGGTCAGAAGTGAGGCGAGCTCGTCATCACAACGTAGCACATCATCGCATCCTAGCACGCCATCAGCTGCTTCCTCGAGCAGTCGCAGAAAATTCCAGGTGAATAAAATTTGCTAACTAGCTAGTTATTGACAGTATTAAATAGGGCTGAAGCGGTTCCGTCTTTGCAACTGCCGGTTCGGTTTTCAGCGCCGTTATTAGGTTTCGGTTTTTTTCAGTTTTCTTCATCACCAAAATGCCCACGAAAGAGAATGCAGTAAGGCCAACTGTAGTAGGCCCTATGTGCCTATAACATGTAACGTTACGATTGCGTCAGAGCCTGCTTCGATCGATTACGATCGATTTTTCGAAAAAAATCGCGATGTCGATGTCAATTCGATGTAACACTATTGAGCATTATTGCTCACGTAAACAAGTCGTTATCGTACGCTCGCGAGATCTCGTTACTCTCGTGATATCTCGCGAGTCGAAAGCGAGATGTTTACATGAGCGATAATGCATTTAATTCACATGTGTGACGGAAATAAGTTAGTATCTTTCTGTCGTTTTCACGTTAGTAACGGCTAGTTTCACTTATTTCATACATAAAGATAAGTTGATAGACTTACTGTACTTGTGCACAGTAGTACGTGCGTCATATGTGCTTTTTGGCAGAAAACCGTCACGCAGGCACGGGAAAATCACAGTTTCGGTTTTCCGCAGTTTTGGGGGAAAACCGAGGTTTCGGTTTTAAAACCGCTCCAGCCCTAGTATTAAACTTTCTATGCTGAACTACTTATAACCTTTTTATTTAATTTAACTTTACATTTTAACCAGATTAATTAAATCGATGAATTGTGAATTAGTTGTACACGACTTGGCTGATTTTCATTAAACTATGATAGCATAGTCCTTAACAATTAACAGTTAAAATGACATCTGTCCTCAATGGAGATTTGAAGTTTACCCTGTTGTTTGTTTGGATGAAGAACTTTCATGTTGAAAACCTGCTGCAAGGAAAAAAAACTGAGAAATTCGACGGGGAGGTCATTTCAACTCGACTAAAGGATGGAATAATATACACGCCAAAGGAACGTTCATTCCTGACCAAAACAGTCTGCACATATCTCATGGAAAACTGTGAGAGGTATTGTTGTTGTAGTATTGCAGCTGCTCAAGTTAACTGTTCCAGTCATGATATATTTTTGATTATTACCATTTTAATTTTACTATAGTTTGTTGAACTACTTTTAATTTATTAATTTAATTTACTTTGCATTGAAATTAAATTGCACTTAAACTCTTTTACAGGTCAGCTGACCATGACTAATTGAGTAATTTGGTGTTATGCAGATTCGTCCGATAGTGAGCAGATTTTCCTTAATTTAATCATTATTCTTTGTCTCTTTTGTGATGCTGTGAAATTTCAGAAAATCGTAATGGAATAGTATTTTACAGTAATGTACAGTGTAGCTTGGTCAACATGACAGTGCAAAGGTTAATCTTAAGTTGCTTGATAGCTCTGGGATATTGTAATGTTGCAGGAAAAATGACCCGACAATGGAGGAGAAAGTTGACATGGCGCAGTCCATTACTACCTGCTTTCCTGTCTTGAAAGATCCCGTGACCGGTGGATATGTAAGTATTGCTTGTTTCTGTTGTTAAATTTGCTTGCCATGTCCCTGTGTACAATGCAAAATCTAATGCATAGTCAGGCTGCTCTAATTTTTAATATTCCTACAAGGTGGGTTAAATAGTGACCTCTACAAATCAACAATTATTGTGATCTTAATAGGACTATACATTATATGAGAAAAACATAAATTTTAAACTAAAAGGAACTTTCTTAGATTTGTTTTCAATGTTACATCTTTTCTGTAGTGTGTTGATGTGTGTTGATGTGCTTATCAGTGTTGCATTCTGTGTCTGCGACAATGATGCAGTGCCATTGTTTGGCTCTAAGAGTTCTTAATTAATGCAACTGCAGTGTTAACTGTATTTAAAATATTATTAAGCGCCTCACTTTAATTTAGTAACAGAGGTGCTTATTGAGATAGGCTGTGTCGTGACGTCGTTGGTTGGTTGGTTGGTTGTCACGCGCGTGCACTGTGGCCAAACGGTGCATCATAGGCCTATAGTTACTATGGAACACTAATAGGAACCCCTACAAATTTCGACCCCCTGGGGTGACTCCTATATGTTCCAAACTGATTGAGGTACAATGATTGAGGAAGTGAAGCGTGTTTTGTCAAATTACTTTGACCTCTTGTTTCTCATTATTTCAGGGCGAGTTCTGTGACCCCAAATCGCATAGTGGTTACATTAACTACTACGTGAGGAAGGTGCGCTCACGCTCATCTGAAATCCAGACAAGGTGGACACATCAAAGGAAGCGTAAGATGTAAGTATGGTATATTTCTATCAAGTTAGGTGGATCATATTCAGCCGGCCATGTGTTTAGCGTCTAAACCTGACCCTAACCATAACTGTAGCCATGTGTAGAAAGGACAAGCACACGGCTGAATGGCGCACGGCTAGCCGTAGGCTGTCCTAGCAGTTTGAATATGACCAAATTCGTCCACGAATGTGATGGCCGAATTGGTACAGTCGTGTGGCCGAAGTGCCTGTGGCCGAAGTGGTTTGTGGCCGAATTGGCCTGTGGCCGAACTGGATGTCATTCCTCTGATTAGTCATCGTGAATTGCTTACAGGTTTTGAATAGCCACTGCATTTGTGCTTGCTTCGTTACCACAGATTAATTTTTGAACAGGAGCATTTAGTTTGCTGTGTACTATGCAGGGATACATCAGTCGAAATTGACGACGACGAGGCGGATGTCCGCAACCTACGAGAGAGGCGCCCGAATGCCAGCAACCGGGTTGAACTCCTCGAGATGATGGACAGGACAAGAGCAGAACGGCGCCATTGGATCAAATCGAAAGCTCCGACCATCACAGAAATACTTCAGAAGTATCCACGCTTCCAGGACATTGATGAAGCCGTGAGTTTGTTGGTTTCTGTAAGGGCCATTAATTGTCTAGATGTCTGATGTCTGTACTTGACGCCAACGCCGAAAACGCGAGACCCCCGACAATCATTATTACACTATTCACCAGTCGTAGACTTTTTATTTCTCAAGCGATTTAGATGCGGTTCAGGTCGATTGCTTCAGTGAAAAGTAGCGTGTATTACAAAGTGCAGCTTACGTTATTTGCGGGGGTAAGATAAGGTTTGTGGGTGGGTGGGTATGTCGACTTTCAGTGATGGCGAGGTTTGATCACGTACAGTGTAATCAAAGTACTGGCATTCCTATACCTAACGTCGGGTTGTCAAGACTGGTTACGCATAATTACCGTAATGTTACCCGTACTTCGAACTCTACGTGTGTATAGTCATTTCTGAACTGCTTAATCACACGGTTGGCCGTCGAAATTTACTAAGTGGGTATGCTCTCATTAACATCACGGCCTTAGGGCCGGTTGCACCAACGCTACCGTCACTTAGTTAATCTCCGTTTAACTTTAAGCGGAGATTAAATTGTCACTTATCTCGCGTTCGTGTATAAGAAATAAGATTTCTTATATTATATTTGTAGTAAACATGTTCATCATAACAGTTGTTTTTGTTGCCTTGCAGTTGAAAGAGGAATTTACGTGTGTCGTGAAAGACAGCAGCTCCTTAATGGTCAACGTTGCTCCGTTGAAACCAAAGATCCTCAGTGTAGCCAAAGGCCATTTGTTGGCAGCGCCGCTCGTCAGTCAGCTCGACACTGATGCAGCTGAAGGTAACAATACGTACGGTAGTTACAGACCCCGCAGACAGAATTGTGATGCCGTAAGCCGAACTTCACCTAGTGACGTTTGGCTAAAATGTACAATACCACAGTGGTTTCCTAAGTATCCAAGATGTCACTTTCTGTCTGACTTCTGGGGCTTCGCCATCAGACCCCCAACGGGGCTCTGCCCCTGCACCCGGTGTGGACTTCCATCCACAGACCCCCCTGAAACTTATCCCCTGCTTTTCCAAATTTGTTCCCCTTTGGGGTCAAAAAGCTGGAAGGTTTTCAGCTTTAGGGGTGCTTTGCCCCCTGACCAGGGGCTCTGCCCCTGGACCCCGCTGGGGGCTCTGCCTCTAGACCCCCATTATAGGCTCGAGCTCCCGCGCTCGCCATCCGGCCCCCCTTTGCTTAATTCCTGGATCCGCCCCTGATTTGAGATCGTTTTGCAGCTTTTTGGCAAAAGTTATATAGTTTTCCGCCTTTCCTCGCCATACAAAATGATATGACCTTGAAAGGTCACTCAATGTTATTTCAAAAACCTACCCTTAGAATTGTTTGTCCTCTTGCTGTTACCTTTTAGTGGTAACAGTCACCGACAATATTTTCTTGAGTACACTATAGTGATTAATCTGTGCAGCCAGCAGAATGGGATAACCGGAGGTTTTCCAAATGTCTTCTGTAAAAGGCTGCGACTGTAACTTAAGTGGTCTGTTTTGGTTCCAGACACGAAAAGCGAGGTGGCATTCAAATGTCTCGTGGCCATGCTACGACCACCACCGCAGAAGAAGGTGACCGGCCCTCTGCCCTCAGTCACCACCAGCATTGGATACTTCTTCAATGACTGTCAGGTACATGGTGAAGTATAATAATAAAATATTGCATTGCATGCTGGCACGTGATCTTTAACAGTCGGCGTAGTGCATAAGGAGTTCCGATAATGTCACAAATGCAATTCGCCGTGTTAGATTTTAGAATTTTATTGCTTAATTATTACATTGGAGTCTTAAACACTGACACCGTAATTGTAGTTGTTGCTGTTTTGTGCATGGCTGTCAGGATTGCACGGTGGAGGAGGCCGTGGAACGACTCCGCACTGATGGTTGCCGTCAGCCATGTCTGTTCCGAATCGGCGACAAATTTTACCTGAAAGTTGACAACTCAGCAATCCCACTGCCCAACGCAAGTTGCTTCACAGAAGCAGTGGAGTTTCTTGTAATGGCATTCTATGTCTTTCACGTAGAGTATCCTGCTCCACTGCGGGCATTTTATGCTTGTTTGGAGCGTTTGATGGGAGTTGGGGGAAAGCAGAACAGTTCTGTTCTGAGGGACTTTTTCCGAGCTCTGGATGCAGCCCAGTAGCATAATCACAGTGATCCCAGCGGTCCTGTAAATCCTGTATTTTCCTGTATTTTTGTAGCTGTCCTGTATTTTCCTGTATTTTACTGTGTTCACTTGCCTGCCGCGTTGCCGAGTTTATTCATTTACTCATGAAGTCCGGTCGACATATATTGTGCATTAAAAGCTTTCAGATGCCATCAAAGCAGGCAACATGGACCAGATATCTGTAGCTCACGCCATGATAGAAATTGCTCGTAAACGAATGAGTGAAGCCACAAACAAATTGTCAACGCTGGCTGCTAAAAGGAAACGTTGTGTTGAAAAAAAGAAGCGACAGGGAGACTTACCTCTGCATAGCGAGTCCCCACAGACAAAGAAATCGAAGTGCAGTAAGCCCGATCAGAAAAAGTGATGACGCCCATTGTTGTCCTGAACCGTGTCTCAGACTATTATAATGCTAAGTCATTTTAGTGCTGTAGATATGTTAACGTTGGTTCACTTACTTTGAACAGTGGTTCACTTTCTGTGTTATTAAGCCTGATGACAGATAGTGTTGTTAACCATGCTTTTTGATTATGCTGCACTTCACAGTACTAAGTCATTGACATTAGGTTAGTGCAGTAGTGTTTGTTCTGTTAGTGTTCAGTTACGTTGATCTCTAATTAATTTTCTGTGCTATTTCATTCATATTTAGTAAGTATGATGGCAGTTAACTGTTGTTAGG
>Ga0209260_10000591_pt1 | contig 11812 bp, 12 predicted proteins | sample WorMetTypGCAVOLI_FD_187421 | JGI IMG/M metagenome (GOLD analysis project Ga0209260, IMG submission 187421) | Marine gutless worms symbiont microbial communities from Max Planck institute for Marine Microbiology, Germany - Olavius algarvensis... ...
AGCGAAAGCTCGATAATCCGGCCCCTGATCTTTTTAGGCAGTTGGTTCGGATGAGAAGCCGGAATCGGCGGTTTGTCCACCAGGCCTTCGAGACCATGCTCCTGAAAGGATCGTTTATATTCGTAAAGCTGGCTGCGAGAGACTTTGTGCATCCGGCAAGCCTTGGATACGTTGCCCAGTTTTTCAGCTAATTGTAGCAAGGTCAGGCGCTTGTGTGCTAACTTCTTAGTTGCGGTCATTGTGTCCTCCTTTGGGTATTATTGTTCGGCAAAACATTTATACCCGAGAGGACGACCGCGCGCCATACCCTGGTCTTCTTTTGGGGCCAGGGATGGCGCTTATCGTCTATCTCAAACTGTTTGGGAAGATCTTAACTTTTTCAGCTAAGTAATGAACGTCCATTCCTTTTAAGCTGTGACCTAAAATAATGTCTCTGTGAACCTTATTGACCCCGGCATAAAGCATATTTGTTTTTACAGTCCGCCTAATGTTATGAAAGGTGATTCCATTTTGCGTTTTCCGTCCGTACGGAACTCCTGCATTTATACATGCTGTCTTAAATGATTTTTTGATACCACCTTCATGAAAGTTGTTGCCTCTGTGCGTGAATACAAAATCATGCTTCAACGCTCGGGGTAGACCATTTAGTATTTTTTCAACGTGTTTGTTCATCGGGATATCTTTTTCTCTGGACTCTTTTGTGCTTGCAGCCGGCAACCTTATGAAGAGTTGATCTCGATCAACATTTGACCAATTGAGCATCAGTAGCTCACCCATCCTCATTCCAGTGTTGTATGCGGTAACTATGATACCCCGAAGATGCGGAGGCGCTACAGTGATTAAACTTAGATATTCACTGATTCCGACCACACGCTTTCTCGCATTGCCTCCAGATTTAAGTTTTCTCTTTATGCATCTGAAAGCTTTAATTACATGGCCATCAACCAAATCATTGTCGAAAGCTTTATTGACCATCGTTTTGGCAATTGAAACTTCCATGTCGATAGTAGCAAAAGCTTTTTTCTGACTTTCACGTTTGTTTTGGTAGTTCTCAAGATCGACAGGTTGAATACTATTAACAATCATGTGACCAAACTCATCCAGGAAATTTTTCAGTGCACTCTGTATCCGTCGATATGATGACAGGCTTTTGACTGACTTCAAATCCAGGTACCACCCGGTCAACTCATTAAACGTCATTTTTGAGGCGGGCTGCATGTCAAATATACGGTTTTCACGCTTTTGGCCTCTCCGCTTTCCATCGGCATCACGGGCTTCTGAAATGGAGTAACCAACCAGTTCTCGGCGTTGCTTTCCACCCGGATAACGGAAATTGATCCAATACCGAACCCGCTTTGAACGTTTCGCTTTGTCCAAATCCTCTCCACATTTGCAATGCTTGTTTTTTAGCGATTGCTTTCTGGAACATATTGAACACTCGGCTAATATGGACATAGTTACCACCTTTCCTAAAGCATTTTCACGGCTCTTGTGAATCTGTATATTTCCATGGTCTTCTTTTTGGTTTGCCTGATACTTTCTTCCGATAAAGCCTTCTTTGTCTTTCAGTCTCAACTTTCTTAAACTGCTCATGTTTAGACGGGTCTTTTGCTATCTCTTTCCGCATTTTTCGTATCTTGTATCGTGAGTAACAATTTCTGCTACAGAAAGCTTTTTTGTTTTTAATGCGACGAATAAAAAAGGAATTACATCCGGGGCATTTGCCTAAAGATCTTAGTGATACACCTCCAAGCGCCTCATAAAAATATAGTAACAGAGTATCCTCATCTCTCTCGGCTCGGAATGCCAGTTTAAATGGAGAATCAAGCAACACTTTCTCATCAATTTGAAATAAGGGGCGCTCATTTACTTTCCCGGCATTTTCAACCTTAATTCTGGTTGTAATTATAGGACTTTCAATTCTCACTTTTATTTCGGATCTGATTTTTCCGAACAAGAAATAGTTTTTCATCTGCGGAGTCCAGCGCTTTGCACGGTCTTTTGCATCGTCAATCATTTGCATCATTGACTCCAATTTTCTTCGTAGATGGTTCTGACATATCCGCAGTTTATCGGGGTTTTTCCATTCATCGATAGCTTGATTCATAGGTACTACCTCCTCCCATCTATCAGGAGGCATAAACTGTACATCTGATCGTTCTATTTTATCTGTTGGGATACCGTAAAGAATACTCACAGTTTCAGTAATCAAGTTGTCTAATCGATCTTTGTCCAACAGAGATAAATCTGAATTTATTAAATTCAGAAACCAATCAACCATCTTAATTCTTTTCTCATTTCGCATAGTTACCACCGTATAAATTTTACGTTTTCACAATTAGTAACTTTCTAAATATCTTAAATACGTAATATTTATTACTACGTTGCCGTAAAATACAATTGACGATAACGTATTAATTATCATATAAAGTAATCGCATGCAACACATATTATTTACAAAACATTTTCATCGAGAGGAGGTCAAAATGGAATCACGGCTAAGCAAAAGGTTGTTAACTGTCAAAGAGCTATCAGCGATTCTGAAAATCAGTCCACGGACGATTTATAACGGTATTCATCGGCGGGCAACTAATCGCTTTCCAATCAAAGCGAAAAGGGTTGGCAAATTGATCCGCTTCGACAGGAAAGATGTGGATGAGTATATCCAGTCTCTTTGATCATCGATTAACACGGTAGATGATGGTGGTATTAAAAAACGACGTTTAGCGGTTTAAGGCCTGCAAGTTCTTATGCGTTTTGTAGGCGGTACGCACTCGTCAGCGTATACAGTTATGAATAAATTAAGCCAGGAGCACGCGGCGCTCAAATTCTTCTTTATTCTCAATTTACTTATAACAGCCAACATCGTCTCTTAGCAGGTAACTGGAAAATGATACTAAACCAGGACTTGGGGATTAATAATCGACGCATTAGGGATGCTTATTTTAATTGGTTTCTGGAATGGGATTGGGATCTGTTCCTCACTATTGCGTATGGCTACTATAAAAATATACCGAATCAGACGGCTGTTAGGGCAACGGTGAAATTTCTCAACTGGATGAGGCGCAGTTACAAAAAGGCGCGTTTTGCAGGTATCATCCAATTTGTGCATATCGAGGCCACACCGCACACTCATACACTTCTTGTCTCTGATCCGCGCTATCCAAAAACTCTCGGCACTTATTTCAACGGATACGGCGAACTAACAAACATGGCACAGAAGCTGAGATCACCGATAGCGTTGTCCGGATTAAATTCTTCTTTATTCTCAATTTACTTATAACAGCCAACATCGTCTCTTAGCAGGTAACTGGAAAATGATACTAAACCAGGACTTGGGGATTAATAATCGACGCATTAGGGATGCTTATTTTAATTGGTTTCTGGAATGGGATTGGGATCTGTTCCTCACTATTGCGTATGGCTACTATAAAAATATACCGAATCAGACGGCTGTTAGGGCAACGGTGAAATTTCTCAACTGGATGAGGCGCAGTTACAAAAAGGCGCGTTTTGCAGGTATCATCCAATTTGTGCATATCGAGGCCACACCGCACACTCATACACTTCTTGTCTCTGATCCGCGCTATCCAAAAACTCTCGGCACTTATTTCAACGGATACGGCGAACTAACAAACATGGCACAGAAGCTGAGATCACCGATAGCGTTGTCCGGATTAAGATTTCTACGGAACAAAGGCGTAACAGGAAAAATGACGAGGGGTTGGGGAAATGAAACTATATGTGGCTACGTTACCAGCCCGCGGAACATGGATCTATCGAATATGAATAAAAGCGATATTTACGCATACCGACCAAACCTACTGGAAAGTTTAAAAAGGAGCGAGCCATGAAAGCAAATCAAAATGATAAATCCGTTGATGTCAGTCAGGACTGTTCCGCTTTAAAAGACGGTTCTTTTAAAAAATGTGGAACTGAACGTGTTTCTCTAAATATTGATTCAATGAGTGGTTATCCAAATTATAACGGGAGTTACGGCGAACTGATGGATATGTGCCATGAATGTATGCATGACAGAAACATGGAGGGAATGGATTGTGGTGATACCTCTTGCCCGTTATTCGCTTACAGAACCTCAGTTGAACCGATTGCACTCATTGAAAACCGGGTTGAATTGATACTTGATGCCTGTCTCGCAACATTGAATACGGTCAAAAATATAAATAATCTCATGCAATTGGGATTATAACCACAAAAGACGGTTTTTGAATTGTCCAACCTGAAAAATACACCTCTATGCGGAGCTAAAACACGGAAAGGAACACCGTGCAAAGCTCCATGTGTTCATGGCAAGAAACGGTGCAGGATGCATGGTGGTACAAATCCAGGTCGGCCCCGCAACCCTCAAGTGCAGGAACGAAAATATCGCCAGCTTGTACTCAGGCACAACCGAAAAATGTGTATCGGCTGCGATCTAATGAATGTGGATTGTATGAAACTTTATACTGGTAAGGAATTACCAGAGGATTTCGAGAAACGGCTTCAATTATATTGTATAGCATTCAATACAACTTAATCTCCTAATTTAGCAAATATCAGTACTCCTCTTTCAAAGCATACTCAGTCGTGAGCAAGTAAATGGTCGTCTGACTCCGCAGAAATTAGAAAGTGTAGATTTGATTATAAGCTATTGATTCGATGCTCGAGTGTAGTTCTTCTTGCGAACCTATAGGATCAGACAAGGAACTCTTCGCAATAGCATTTTAGATAATGACCGAATGTTGTTATATACACTAAATATCAAGTTTTGGCAGGTCTTTGATTTTGGTATATCACAAAGTATTAGAGAGTTTTGTTATATAGCAGGTATATTTAAGTGATTTGTAGCGCTTGTTATGTACGAAATTAGCATTTTTTAGCTACGTCATTTATAATTGAATTCAACTTATATCTATCAATTCCACCGCCCCTTTGTGAAATATCAATAATTTCTTTTACAGAATTAATTATCTCTTTTTCTAAGAACCTTTCTCCAAGTAGGTTGTTAAATGTGTTCTTTACTCGTCCATATCGGTAAAAGATTTTAATATTTTCTGATTTTTTCTCTAAAATTAAGGCCAGCTTTTCGGTAAAATAGATTGAAAGGGTTTTATTTAAAAGTGATTTATAGTCGTTTTTTGATATGGTTCTGTAGTTAATTATCGTGTCCTTGTCATTTAGAGGAAAAGGGGAAATGTCAAGAATGATAAATCCGATAGAGTTGAGTTTGTTTATGAATTCAATTTTGTCATTTATTTTCTCTTTAAGGCAAAATTCCAAATCGCTCCGGTAGAAAAATTGAGTATTCATAGTGTTAGGGTTGTAAATATAACTTTTTCTTTCACCCCACAATGGAGCCTCAGATAACATAACGTAGTTGATCGATTCTATTTTGTTAAAATTGTATCGCCATATGTTTTCTATTTCTTCAAAAGCGTTCGAGAGGTATTTTTCATCGGCCTTAAAATGATGTACAATTTTTTTTGAGAATAGAAATCCAATAAAATTTTAGACAAAGCATTCCATTTATTTTGAGTAGAATTTTTCAATATTTGGTTAACTGAGGCACTTTTTGAAGTTGTGTAAGCTTGCCAGATTCCAAATATATCAAGTGACGTAAAATATATGTGATATTATATGGTTATGTCAATTTTTGGCTGGATCAGAGATTGAGTATATCACAAACAGTGCGATTCGGCTGTATATAGCAGTAATCAATGCTGTGATAATCAGATTGTATAGGAGCTTGCATCGAAAAAGTCGGTGAGTCAAATTGCAATAGTATTTATTTCAAGTTTAACCATTTCTTTAGAGATATGAAATCATGAAGATGCATAGTGTACTGGGTTTCATCAGCAAATTCGATGGCACCCTTAGTAAAGAATGATGTGGTAACCAACATTCCTGCGTTTGCACGCATTTTTTGTACAACACCGTATAAAGCCCGGACAAGATGTACGCCAACTTTATTAGGAGGCACATATCGTTTACACTCAACGAGATATAAAAAATGACCAAGCGGTTGTTTGCTTGCAACGTAAATATCAAAACCGCCATCTCTGGATGATGGAGTCAATTCGACTGAGTACCCTTGTTTTTCCAGCATCTCAGCTACCATTTCTTCGAATTTTCTCGGCGGTAAATCTCTTAGTAATTCTGGGTGGTTTTATAATTCATTCCAGATTTGCTTATTTGTAAAAGTGACATCAGAAATAATCGATCGACTTGCTTTCGATGAAGGAATTATTGTATTACCATTTGGATGCACTAAACCTGATGCCTGGAATTCATTGAGAGCAGTACTAAGTTCATCCCATGAAAGCATTCCTGTTTTCAACTGGTTCACCAAAACTGACAATATCAATGGATTTCCGTTTGATAGATGAGCCAATTTATTAACCTGTTGAGTTGAGCAATCCATATGTGACTGTGCGAGAAAGAAAAATATCTCCTGCTGTGTAAATCCCTTAAGTTCAATTACTCTGAAGTCATCAAGAGGCATGGCAGTACTAAAAAGAGTGTGGCTATTTGGTCTTGTAGAAGCTATGAAGTGACACTCACTTGATCGTGCAAGCCCATCTAAAAAGATCGACGGTGAAGATGATGACAAAGGAATTTCGTCAAGGCCGTCAATGATTACAAGAGGTCTTCGTCCCGTATTTGGAGAATGCTCTCTAATATATTTCCAAATTCTAAATTCTGCATCAAATGAATCTGACAGTTTACGGCCATTAATTAATAGTATAGGTTTGAATTTATCGCTGTATTGATTGACAAGGGCATTTATTAGCGATGTCTTCCCAGTGCCAGCTGCGCCAATGAGAACAGTATTGCAAATGCTAATTTGTTCTACCAGTTGTTTAAGTTCTTTTTGTCGGCCTATCATAGTATTTTATGTTTTCAACGGCATACTTTATTCTCTAACATAGAATTCAGTGGGCGGTAGGAGTATCTTGCCAGAAAACCAATATATCATTGATATCAAAACATTGTGATATATTCAAATCTTTCAGCCAGCCTAATTGTGATACACATAAATTATCTCATAAAACCTGCTTGCGGCAGAAGCTCGTCATAGATCGTCCTATTTTCACACATGCACTGATATTGATCACGCTGCAATCATGCGGTAATCCGACTATCAGGCTGTCTAAATAGAGGACTCTGTCGCACTAATATCTCACCAAAACGATCCAACAGCTTGTTTTAATGGTAAATACAAGCTTGACAACATGCAAACGAACGTTTAGAAATGTAGTCAAGAGCTACCAATTTAAAAATGAGAGGAGGTGATCATGTGGCAAAAGCTATTGCATATTTGCGAGTGTCTACGGATGAGCAGGATTTAGAAAATCAGCGTCTTGAAATCCGAAATTATGCAGATCGCAGAGGAATTGGAATTAGCGAATGGATTGAGGTTGAGGTCTCATCAAGAAAAAAGGCACGTGCAAGAAAAATTGAAAATCTGATTAGTAGATTGAAAAAAGGCGATACTCTGGTTGTATCTGAGTTGTCCCGGTTGGCGAGATTAATGCGAGAGACTCATAACATCATCCATGAAATTGCTAAGAAGAAAGTTGAACTACATATTATCAAACAGAATCTTGTAACCAAGGATTCGGATGACATGGCTACGAAGATATATATTAATTCGTTTGCTATGGCAGCGGAAATTGAGAGAGACTTAATCAGTCAACGGACTAAGAACGGAATCGCTCTTGCTCGAAAGCGCGGGAAACAGATCGGCAATCCTAATCTAAAAGCAGACAATAAAATACGAACAGAAAAGGCGAATGAGTTTGCTGAAAGTCTTAGAGGCATAATTGCAGGACTTTTGAAAAACAAACTGACACAGCGACAAATTGTTGCTGAGCTTAACAAAGCTGGCGTTAGAACTGCAAGAGGTTGTGAGTTTAAACTGGCAACATTGCAGAGAGTTTTAAAGCGCTTAGAACTAAGTATTGCATAAGACAGACTACATTTGAGTGCATCTTTTAGTACCCCTCGGTTAATCTCAGCACGCCTCCTTTGATAATCGTATGGGGGACCCCACCACATAATTTTTCAATAGATTTAGTAATATATAGCTATTCCTCATAAGTTATTGACTTTAAGAATATTTCTGCCTAAAGGTAATAAGTTTTATCATATCTTAAAATGATCCCCAGATAAGCTCATATTTTCAGCTCAGAGTTGCAAAGGCTATTTCTTTAAAAGTGAATGATGAAAAAGATATAGTTAAGTGCCTATTTTGCGAAAAGGAATTTTATCGTCCCAAATACCCATACTATGAGAATTATACCGAAGACGACTATTGGGAACCATTCTGTCCAGAATGTAAAAGTGAATTAAATGAGCAAGAAAAAGTAAATGAACAACAAGAGTTAGAAAACAGAAGAAATATTAAAAAGGGTTATAACTCAGAACGCGAAAATACACTTTTGTATATATTTGCAGGTATAGCCTTTTTTTTTGTTGTTCCTTTTGCTTATCAAGTCGCAGTCAAAGTGATGGATGTTTCGGGCTTTTTCGCTTTTTTTACAGGCACTATAGCGTTTTTTGGTATAGTATTTATCGGAATGAAATTTTTTGATTGGTTCTTGGACTTCTTTAGATAGGAAAAGGTTTTGTACCAAAGCTTATAGTATCACCTCTTCCAGTCACCAAAGAAATTGTTAAGAGTCTAAAAGACCAAAAATTCAAATGTAATGAATTAGCTAAATTAAGTTGCAATCCAGTCTGGGACTTTTTAATGTAATAATTAGGTGCAAGTATGAAAATAATTATTGATACCAATATTTTACGGGAAGACTATTTGCTTAACTCACGGAAATTTGAAATGTTAAACGATTTTCTATCTAAAACCGACTACTCAATAATTATTCCGCAAGTTGTTCGAGAAGAGATTTTATCATTATATGAAAGGAATATAACAGAAAAGTACGGCAGAATTTTGAAATCAATAAAAGATTTTAAAAAGATTGCCTATGAGGATTTGAAAATCAAGTTACCTAAGCTCGAGATAGACAAGCAGCTATTAGCTTACAAAACGAAGTTGAAAGAGAAGTTAATTTTAAACGCAGACAGTGTTATCCCACATAACAAAGACCATCTCTCGGAAATCGTGACTCGAGCAACAAAAAGGATACCACCATGTTCTGTGAAAAAACCAGAATTCAGAGACACCATGATTTGGCTTTCAACTCTCGATATTGCTGAGGCATCAAGTGAAAATGAAGCAATACTAATAAGCGCTAACACTAAAGATTTTTCAGATAAAGAAGGAAAACTTAACCCAACACTTATTGACGAGGCAAAAAAGAGAAAAGTAACGATTCAATACTTCAAATCATTAGATGACTTTTTAAGATCAAAAGCTACCAAAATTGAATATATTAACGAAAAATGGCTTAAAGACAACATCAACTTTAGTAACTTAGAGGAACAAACAATTGAGCATATTGAATTCTACGGTAAAGACGATTTGAGTGAGCATGCAAAATCAGAAAATCCAAACTTTGAAAGCATTCTCCAAATAGTCCAATGTGTAAATACTTGGATAATTACCTTTTATGTTTACGAAATGGCTGATGGATCTTTACGGGTTGAAGTATTTCTAAATAGTGAATTAGAGGTTGAATACAGCACTCGAGAAATCGTGGACACAGTTTGGGAAACTGAGTATGTATTTGACCCAATCCGAAACGACTTTGATTTTGATTCGATTTTAAAAGAAAAAGTTATTAAAAAAGAAAGTTATGATTATTACTATCCAATTGTAGAAATTGAGGCACATTTATTGGTAAAAGATGAGAAGGTTGTTAGTGCTGAATTTGTAAATTGGGCTCTATAGAATTGAACACTTTAAATGCCCAAATCTACATTACAATCTGAATATATACAGAAAAGAGCTTTCATTTAAATTGTCGCTTGTTACTCTGACCTCATAGCTATTAGAAATAAAATTCCCCATGTAAACAGTTCGATTACTAAGTAACTCTGTCTAAGTGACTTTGTACCGCTCCCTTAATCTCAGCCCTACCCCCTTTGATATTCACATGGAGACCTCACCACAGAATTTTTTAATAATATTCAAGCTGAACAATCAGGCCTCACAAGTTATTGACTTTAAGGAAGATTCTGGTCTATATAGAACAAATATATTAATAAATGCTAAACTGTTCTTAGAAAGATTTCTAATACATTTCTATTTCATACACTATGATTTCTTTGTAGTTTAGACCTATAAGGACCTCTTTACGGCGCCTTTTTTGATTTTGTATTTCAAATACTCATCGTCTTAAATACAAGGGAGGTAATGTGTCGGATCGTATACTAAGAAGCCTTCATGATCATTGTTTAGGTACAACTGAATCTGAACTTGATTTTTTAGTTAAAGCTTTCGTCTTTGCAGAGGCATACCAAGATGTATTATATGCTCCGTTTCACTCTCCATTAATCTTGATTGGCCGAAAAGGAACTGGGAAGACGGCACTTCTAAAGTATCTTGACTTAAAGTCAGCATCCAGCGGAATTATAACGTTATATTTAAAACCTGATGATATGCCTTTATTGGAAGGCATTGGCGATGCCAAGGAAACAGCCACAATTAAACGTAAGGCCTATCAAGCATTGATATCGTCACTTGCCGTAAAGGTTGGCACAAATATCAGAGGCCTATTAGGGAGAAAGGAGAAAAAGCTCTTTGACAAAGCAGTCGTTGAAGGCGCGAGGACACACGATGCGGTGCAAGCATGCATGCATGGTCTATCAAAATTTGGTTCAGTTGTTACCTCAATTGACTTTAGTAAGCTATTACCAGCTGGTGAAAATTTAAAAAGTACCGCACTCCTTAATTCGCTCCAAACAAATTTTGAGAAATCCAATACGGCGCTTTTTCTATTATTGGACGATATTGATCAGGTTGCCTCTATTCAAGATCGTGAACAAATAAACAGGATCTGGAGGTTCATGTTAGCTGCAAAAAGACTAACTGAAGAACTCCCGAACATGAAGACAATTATTTCATTACGCACCGAAATATGGACCCTGATAGAACGTGATGAATCAGGTCAAAGAGACCAAATTGATCATATTAGACAACTTCTTCGCAGATTAGATCCTTCAGAAGAAATAATCAAAGAGATTGTATTAAGAAGATTAAGAGTTGTTGCAAGAAAGCATAACCTACCAACTGACAATTCAATATTTCGCGAATTTTTTACTTCGCCAAAGGTAATACTGCCGACTTCAAAAGACCAAAAGCGTTACTGGGAAGATTATATTACGAAAAGTTCAAGAGGCAGACCCCGAGATGCAATTCAGTTATTAGGTCTTTTAGCTAAAGAATCAATATCCCAAAGGCAAACAAGGATTTCGCAAGATGCTGTAAATAGTGCAGCAGAAAAATACTCGGAGCAACGTGTAAATGACCTAACCAGGGAATACACGTTAGATTGCCCTGTTGTGCGTGAAATAATAAACTCTTTAGCGTCACTTGATTTTATATTAACCACAAACAGTGTATTAAATCATTTAATGAGCTTGCCGACGAGGTTTAGTGTAAATATTCGTGGTAATACAATACATCAGGATAATCGTGACGATATTTTTAAATTATGGAAATTCATGCATGAAATGGGATTAATCAACCCACGAATCCCGGACAAGAGAGAATTTAAGGTGGAAAAGTTAAGATCTTCCCAAACAGTTTGAGATAGACGATAAGCGCCATCCCTGGCCCCAAAAGAAGACCAGGGTATGGCGCGCGGTCGTCCTCTCGGGTATAAATGTTTTGCCGAACAATAATACC
>Ga0209260_10000594_pt1 | contig 11719 bp, 8 predicted proteins | sample WorMetTypGCAVOLI_FD_187421 | JGI IMG/M metagenome (GOLD analysis project Ga0209260, IMG submission 187421) | Marine gutless worms symbiont microbial communities from Max Planck institute for Marine Microbiology, Germany - Olavius algarvensis... ...
GATCGTCGTCTCGATCTCGTCGAATCCACGCAGGGCGGCCTCTGCCGCGTCTGCTGCCAAAAGTGCGGGATTTTCTTTACGATTCGTAACATGCGCCTGATTGGCCGGGGTTCGTCTGGCACGCATTTTTGAAAGCCCCATCATCATCTCCATCACATTCATGTTCAGGACGATCTCCACAAGTTTGGCCGGCGTGCACCCACTGACCAGCTCAAGGATATGGCCACGTGATACGTTTATATCCACCAGCATTCGGGCGATTTCCACCGCCGGCGTGTTCATCGCCCGTTCAGCCGTCTCGATATTAATCGCCCGCTTGGCAACAAAGTGGTCAATTAAATCAAACTCATCACGGGGCACCCCGTCTATCTCTGTTACGATGCCTTCCACAATTTTGATACTCGGCTGCGGGTCTTTCGGGCTGCTGGTATTGATCAACCCGGCTTCGTGCCACGGTAGAATAAAGGTCTCTTTGTTTACCGGACGTTCGGAAAGTTGTTTAAATCGTTTGGATTTCACAGCGTCTACCTCCAGGCTAGGGCCATCTTAATGACGATTTTGTGCAAGTGATAACAAAGGGGTCGGCATTCTTGACAGAATATAGCATAATTCCCATCTAAAGATAGATCCTAAAATGCTTGATGGGTGTGTTTATGTTCCACAGAGTTTCTGAATCGTTTTCTCTCCGTGTTGGAATGGAAAAGTGAAACTGGGCTCGGATCAAGGTAGAACCCCGCCAACTAGAGCATGAGTTTAGAAACATGGCCGTTTTTAGATCTTGGAATACCAATTTGAATGTCGAAAATATACATTTTGGGGAAAAGACAGCTTGGTGCAATTCCAGTGGTTGGATGTTTCTTAAACCGCCCTTTTCGGTGTCAAAAACATCACTTTAAGCCCAAAAGACGGGAAATTTTTTTAGCATGGATCTTTGCTTGTCAAACATTCACCGTGGCCCGACCCCAACTCCGCCGACCCCAACTCCGTAGATTCGGAACCATACCACTGCCCCAGCGGGTGATTGCCATCACTTAACGGTCCAATAGCAGTTATCCTTGCATATATACCGTGCAAATTGTTAATTTGCAACACCCAATATTAACAAGACCAGAATTGAACCTTGTCGACCTTGCGAGCTGTCGTCGTCTCTTTAGCATGAATTCCGGATACCGATCGAAGGCAGCCCATAATTTGCTAACGGAAACCAGACGCGATAAAAAAATTATTAATATCAAGCTCTTGTTCAGAAAATATTTTGTTTTCCAGCGACGGTTAAGCCATCAGAATACCGGACCGGTACCTGATTCATAGCGATGCAGCTTTGGTGAATGACCCACGGCCGTACCGGCAGGTTTTGTATTACCCATATCTTGCACCGAATGACACCGCAATGATACCCACTCAAGATCCTCCCGGTATGGCCGATATACAGATCAATGGCATAATTTTAAATGAACCGATTAATGCGAGGTGTTTCATGGGTGCATTTTGGAATCCGAATGGTGGCTTCATCGTTGGCGACAGAAGGCTTTCAAAAAAAGAAGTGGCTGTTTTAAAACGAAAATGGTCGGAAAATCCTCGATTACCATTCGTCCCTTTGAGGCGCTGGTGGGGGAATATTAAGATTGTGGTATTGACACTATTCAGCTAATTCAAAACCCCCCAGAGGGCAATCCTGTCAACGCAGATCAAATCATTTCCGTTTGTATTACTTTATTGGGTAATCGCCAGACCAATTTCATACTTCAAGCACCGGCGATCCGGCACTCCAGCCGAAAATATTGATGCCCGTTCGTACATGCTTTTCAATACCCCCATAGACTAGTGCCGGGGAGATAGAGTTTCGGTGATTTGAAAAGTCGTTTGCTAAAATTCGCATGGGGCGGTCGCAACTGGTACAGAATATAGCCGGTTGTCAAAGATGATTCAGGAAATTTAACCCCTTATCCAGGATTCGGTAAACTTCGTCCTTATCAGACAAATTCACAAGAGTTCGCGTCTGGCGCGAATTCCATTCTATTCTTTTCCTAATGTCTGCAGAACATTCATCCTCCCATAGCGCCCAACAATCCGACTAAACTCATCTTCATCATAAAATCGACATTTTTTTTCCGTAAACGCCTTTGCAACTTCGAGACAAAAGGCCACCGCATTCCTTATATCCACCTCATGGCTGGCGCCTGTGCCGCATCCCGGCACAACTGTTTCTGCCGTTAGAGCCACCCCTACCACTGCATTATCGGTGACCGTGCAGGGTTGCATAATGCTGTTAATGTGAAAGAGTTCATTCCCATACGGGGTGATATCCTGCATCGTAATGGGCAGCACCTGGGACGGTCTTCCGGTGGTCCATGCCAGCAGATCCAGTAAATCTTCGCTGATTCGGAGGATATAACCCTCTTTGACCGTAGCTGATATCGCAATCCCCTTGTGATTGATGATCCGGTTGCCCCGGGTCGTATCCACCGATAAAATGGCATCCATTTCCGAATCCACCTCATATTTGAGAAGATCAATCGTATCTACCGGAGAGCCCATAAACGCGACCGGTTTATGGGGTTGGATCGGGGCGTTGGGACAGATATGGGTCGTAATTACCACGTCGCCTTTGAGAACATCGCCTTTGCTTTGCATGTCTGCCAGTTTCAGGGCACAGGACAGGGCAGTGACAGCCCCATCTGCATCTGAAACCAAACCGATGCATTCAGGTCTTGCCCCGATTCCACCAAGCCTGCCGATGATCCCCAAAGTAGACGCCTGTCGGCCGCTCTTTTTTCCCTCCCTGCCGGGAATGACGATTTTGACAAAATCCGTGGTTCCTTCTTTTCTGCGGATCGTTCGTGTCTCGAATTCTGTTAAACCCCTGGATTTGAGAAATTCCAATACTCGCGCCCCGTCAATGTGCGCATCACTGAGAAGTTCATAGATGTCCAACACTTGTTTGAGCATTTTACAACCTTCCTATCGATCTCTAATTTGTGCTTGCCCTGCACCATATGATCCGGATTGGATGCTGTCAACAGAGAACGCAGGCTAAGGCGGCTTAAGGCCATGTCTCGAGCCGCCATTGGACTGGTTTTATTTCAACCACATGTTGGCAATATGTAAACCGCTCAGTTACGCTGAAAGCGGTAAAAAGTCTCGTCGAAGCATGTCTCCCTTGACAACCAAATCCGTCTTAGATTATTGGATGCTAATGATTGGCACAGAAATAACTTTGCATTATCGCTTATTCTTTTTTCTCAATGTTAATTTTTATCCTCATTTTCAAAGTAAAACATCATAGGCGTCAGGAGGACCTTACATGAGGTTATTATTAATAAGCAGCTCCACAGCGACCGGCTATGCCTACCTTGAATACCCCAAACCATACATAAAGGATTTTCTCGGTCAAAAAGGAGTAAAGATTGCGTTCGTACCATTTGCCGGCCTTAAACAGTCATATGAGAACCTGGTCGGGTATGACGCATATGAGAAAAAAATTCAGGCTGTATTCAGTGAGATCGGCTACGAGGTCAACAGTGTGCATCGAGAATCGGATGCACTCATGAACGCTGACGCCGTTTTGGTGGGCGGTGGCAATACTTTTAATCTTCTGAAGCAGTGTCAGGACAGAAACTTGATGGAATCCATAAAAGACCGGGTATTGAACGACAATATCCCTTACATCGGCTTGAGTGCCGGCACCAATCTCGCCTGTCCGACCATCCGCACAACCAACGACATGCCCATCATCGAGCCCCGGAGTTTCAATGCACTTGGGTTTATTCCCTTTCAGATAAATCCGCATTATCTGGATGCGGCCCCTGATGGACATTTCGGCGAATCCAGGGAGGAAAGGATTATCGAATTTCTTGAAGTCAACCGGGATATGGTTGTGGCCGGCCTGCGTGAGGGGATGATGTTTCGTATCGAGGATGACCGAATTAAACATGAAGGTGTATCCGATAAAATGTGCCGTATCTTCAAGTACGGTCAAAGTCCATTGGAATTGGGCAGCAATGATGATTTTTCATTCTTATTGAAATAATAGCCTTGGACGCTTAATGCACGCTTCAACGAGAACCGCTGGTTATCAGGATTAGAACTTGACTTAATCATGGGCGTGAGCTATCCAAATTGAATCGACTTAATCGCTGGGAGACGGCTTGCGCCGCCAAATCCGAGTTCAATTGGTGAAAACCCCAACAAAAAGGAGGCAGAGATGAAAAGAAACATTTTAATGTTAACGGTCATTTTCATTCTTGCGTTCACCCTAACCTCGCCGGCGATGGCGGAAAACGTGTTTCGCTGGGCCAGCCAGGGTGATGCCGTGACCTTCGACCCGCACTCGGCCAATATGTCGCCGACCTTCCTTCAACTCAAACAGGTATATGAGCCCCTGGTCAGTTACAATTGGAAAATCGAAAAGGAGCCCTACCTGGCCGAGAGCTGGCGTCTGGTTGACCCGACAACCTGGGAGTTCAAGCTGCGCCGGGGGGTTACCTTCCACGACGGCACGCCGTTCACCGCCGAGGACGTGATCTTCAGCATCAATAGGGCCAAGGGCCCGGGCTCGGATGTCAAGGAGCCCCTCAAAACCGTCAAGGACATGACGATAATCGACGACTATACCGTCCGGGTACTTACCAACGGGCCGAATCCCCTTCTGCCGGATTTTCTGACACAGTTTTTCATTGTGTCCAAAAAGTGGTGCGAGAAGCACGGTGTGACCCAAGCCACGAGCTGGAAGGGCAAGGAAGAATCTTACGCCGTGAGACACGCCAACGGGACCGGTGCATTCATGCTGCAATTGCGCGATCCCGACATCAAGTCCGTTCTGGTTAAAAATCCCAACTGGTGGGGCCTCGCGAAACATGCCCACAACATCGACAAGATCATTTACACGCCCATCGCCAACCCCGCAACCCGGGTGGCCGCCCTGCTGTCCGGTGAGGTCGATTATTTGCTCGATCCGCCGCTGCAGGATCTGCCAAGGATCGCAAAAGAACCCAACCTTAAAACCCAGCAGACGCCCCAGTTGCGAACAATCTTCTTTGGGCTGGAGCAGCGCCTGGATGAACTGCGTTCATCCAATATCAAGGGTAAAAACCCGTTTCTCGACCCCAGAGTCCGCAAGGCCATGCACATGGCCATCGACATCAAGGGTATCCAGAAAAAAGTCATGCGCGGCTTGTCGGTCCCGGCCAATATCATTGTTCCGCCGGGCATCTATGGCTATCCTAAAGACTTGGACAAAGCGCGGCCGCCGTATAACGTGGAAAAGGCCAAAAAACTGCTGGCCGAGGCCGGATATCCGGATGGTTTCGAGGTCAATCTCGATTGTCCGAACAATCGCTACAACAACGACGAAAAGATCTGTCAGGCCTCCGTGGGGATGCTCGGCAAAATCGGCATCAAGGTCAACCTGGTGGCCCAGCCCAAGTCTCTCCATTTCCCCAAGATCACAAACCATAAAACCGATTTCTACATGCTCGGCTGGGGCTACGCCTATCCGGATGCCCACTTTAACTTCGTCAACATGATGCATTCCGAAAGCGCCTGGAATGGAGGCGGGATCACCAACCCCCGGATCGACGAGCTGATCGATGCCATGGCCATGGAAATAGACCAGCAAAAGCGCGACGCAATGATCCGGGAGGTATTTGAAATTACAACCAATGAACAGGTCTACCTGCCGCTGCACCATCAGGTCATTGTCTGGGGCATGAGCAAAAATATCGAAATGCCGATGGAACCCCGCGATGAGCCGCAGTTCTGTTGGACCCGCATTGTAAAGTAAATCAATCGTTGGTCGGAATCGGCGGCGGGCCCTGAGCCCGACCGCCGGGATCACCTCCCCATCCCGAGGCAAGCGTGATTTTTTACATTATCAACCGCATCCTGCAATCAATCGCCGTTATGCTGTTCACGGCCTTTGTCTGCTTCATTTTATTTAATTACGTGGGCGACCCGATCAATAACATGGTCGGCCAGGAAACCACTATCCAGGACCGGGAAGCCCTGCGGGAGCGCTTGGGTCTGAACGACCCGACGGCTGTTCAATTCCTTCGTTTTCTGCGAAAGGCCGCTCATGGCGACTTCGGCATTTCCTATCGATTGCAGAGACCGGTAAGGGATCTAATCCCCGAGCGGCTCCCGGCCACCCTGGAACTGGTCTTTGCTTCGGCCGTCCTGGCCCTGGCCCTGGGCATACCACTTGGGATTTACACCGGGATCAACCGGGACACCTGGCTGTCCCGGGCCATCCTGGCCGGTTCCCTGGCCGGAGTCTCCCTGCCGACCTTTGTTATCGGCATCCTCCTCATCTACCTTTTCGCGGTGACCCTTGGCCTGCTGCCCTCTTACGGCCGGGGCGAAACGGTTCAGATTATCGGTTCCTGGACGACCGGATTCCTGACAGTCAGCGGCTGGAAGGCGATCATTCTGCCCGCCATCACCCTGTGCCTCTATCAGCTGACCCTGATCCTGCGCATTGTCCGGGCGGAGATGATGGAAGTGCTCCTGACCGACTATATCAAGTTCGCCCGGGCCCGGGGGCTGACCGATCGGATCATCAACTACGGTCACGCGCTTAAAAATACCCTGATTCCGGTTATCACAGTTACCGGTTTGCAGGTCGGCTCGCTGATCGCCTTTTCCATCATCACCGAGACAGTTTTTCAATGGCCCGGTATGGGATCTTTGTTTATCCAGGCGGTCCATTTCGCGGATATTCCCATAATGGTCGCCTATCTGGTCATGGTCGCCCTGGTGTTCGTCATTATCAATTTGATTGTCGATTTGCTCTACTTCCTGGTCGACCCGCGGCTGAGGCAGGATCGGATCGCATCCGAAGGACAAGGTTGAATAGGAGATGGGAATGATAGGCGAGGGGTTCAGACGCATTATCGATCACGATTTATTTTACAGTTTCACCCGCTCTCCGGTGACCGTTATCGCCGCTATAATGACCTTCATCATTCTGACCACATCCGCCCTGGCCCCCTGGCTGACGCCTCACGATCCCTTCAACCCGGCCTCACTGGATATCATGGACGCCTTTACTCCGCCGGTCTGGACGGAAGACGGGTCGTGGAAATTTCCCCTGGGAACCGATGACCAGGGACGCGATATTCTGTCGACCATCATGTACGGCAACCGCATTTCGCTGCTGGTCGGTTTTCTGTCCGTCATATTTTCAATTGTCCTCGGGGTCACCCTTGGCATGGTGAGCGGCTACGTTGGCGGTTGGCTGGACGCTGTTATCATGCGTCTGGCCGACGCCCAGCTGACCATCCCTTCGATTCTGATCGCCTTGCTGGTCGACGGAATCGCCCGGGTGAGTCTTCCCCGGGAATTACAGGATGAAATCGCCATTTACGTGCTCATCTTCGCCATCGGCATTGCCGCCTGGCCCCAATACGCCCGGGTGACGCGCTCCGGGACACTGGTCGAAAAGAACAAGGAGTACATCGCTGCCGCCCGGGTTATCCACGTGCACCCGGTCATGATCATGCTGCGCCACATCGCCCCAAACGTGATGGGTCCGAATCTGGTCCTGGCCACCATCGGAGTGGCCCTGGCCATCATCATCGAGGCGACCCTGTCATTTCTCGGCGTCGGGGTGCCGCCGACCACGCCTTCGCTGGGCACTCTGATCCGCATCGGCAATGAATTTTTGTTCTCCGGGGAGTGGTGGATCACCATCTTTCCGGTTGTGGCCCTGATTATTCTTGTACTGTCCGTCAACCTGATCGGAGATTGGATGCGTGACACCTTCAATCCCAAACTCCAATAAGAATCCGACGGCCCTGCTCGATGTCGAGCACCTGCGGGTTGAGTTCCCCACCCGACGCAGCGTTCTGGTGGCTGTCGACGATGTTTCCTTTTTCATCAACAAGGGTGAAGTCCTCGGGGTCGTGGGTGAATCAGGCGCCGGCAAATCGATTACCGGTCTGGCCATCATCGGCTTACTGGAACAGCCGGGTAGAATCGCCCGGGGAACGATCCGCCTAAAAGGAAAAAAAATAAATGGTTTGCCCAAGGAAGCGATGCGGCGAATTCGAGGTGCCAAAATCGGCGCCATTTTTCAGGACCCGCTGACGAGTCTCAATCCCCTTTACACCATCGGTCGACAACTCGTTCAGACGATAATGATCCATACTGAACTGACCTCGGACCAGGCCCGCAACAGGGCCATCGATCTGCTCAGCGAAGTCGGTATACCGGCTGCCGGGCGCCGTTTTGACGCTTATCCCCATGAATTCTCGGGAGGCATGCGCCAGCGTGTGGTCATCGCCCTGGCCCTTTGCGCCAACCCGCAGTTGATTATCGCCGATGAGCCGACCACCGCCCTTGACGTATCCATCCAGGCCCAGATCATCGCTTTGCTCAGACGGTTGTGCCGCGAGCATCGAACCGCCATCATGTTGATCACCCATGATATGGGTGTCATCGCCGATACGGCCGACCGGGTGGCCGTTATGTACGCCGGTCGACTTGCAGAAATCGGATCTTTGCATGACGTGATCAAGTCTCCGAAACATCCTTATACCATCGGTCTTATGAACTCGATCCCGATCATCGGTCATGAGAAGGAGGAGCTGCACTACATCAACGGATCTATGCCCAGACTCCACGAAATCCCCCCGGGCTGCGCCTTTAATCCGCGTTGTCCTCAGGCCTTTGACCGCTGTCGGGTGGAGCGGCCCGATTATATGCCCACCGGCAACCCGGGTCAAATGGCTGCATGCTGGCTTTTTGACAAGGAGTCCGCCAATGACTAATGCGGAAAGCAATGGAGCGACTTCTCCATCACTGCTCGAGGTTCAGGGCCTCTATAAATATTTCGATGTCTCGCGGCCATGGCTGAGGCGCATCCTGACCGGGCAGCCGCGGATGATACTCAAAGCCGTCGACGGGGTCAGCTTTAAAATCCGACGCGGCGAAACGTTTGGCCTTGTCGGTGAATCGGGGTGTGGCAAATCGACCATCGCCCGGGTGGTGGTTGGGCTCTATGATCAGACCCGCGGGGAGATTCTTTTCAATGGTCGCCCGATGAACGCGCGTTCCAGGAAAGAAAAACAAGCCCGGGACGACTGCCGCATGCATATGATTTTCCAGGATCCATTCGCCAGCATGGATCCTCGCTGGCGCGTTCGCAACATCATCGCCGAACCGATCAAGGCCTTTAACCTGGCAAAAGGTCGGGCGGCCTTTCAGCAGCAGGTGGCCGAGCTGCTCGTTCAGGTGGGGTTGTCGGCGCGGGACGGTGAAAAATACCCCCATGAGTTCAGCGGGGGCCAGCGCCAGCGAATCTCAATTGCCCGGGCCCTGTCCATGAATCCCGATTTTCTTGTCTGCGACGAACCCACGTCCGCCCTCGATGTTTCGGTTCAGGCCCAGATCCTAAATTTGATGAAGGAGCTTCAGCGTCGCCTGGAATTGACCTATCTGTTTATCAGCCATAACCTGGCCGTGATTCATCATATTTCCGATCAGGTCGGGGTCATGTATCTCGGCCGGCTTTGCGAGGTTGCTGACAAGCGGACTCTGTTTGGCCGACCTCAACACCCCTACACCCGCCTGTTGCTCGATACCGTACCTGACCTGGATATAACCGGTAGTCGCAGACAACCGGTGGCCGGCGAGGTACCGAATCCGATAAATCCGCCGCCGGGTTGTGCATTTCACCCGCGCTGTCCGCTAGCGTTCGAACCTTGTTCGATAGATGCGCCCCGCCTGAGACCTTCGGAAGGGGCGATGGTGGCTTGCCACGCTGTGGAAAAGAATCAGCGGTGAAATTCGTAATCAGTCGGAGTTCCCTTTAACGCGATAAGTTATCAAGCCTTTCAGAGTTTATGCGTGAAATTAAAGTAGGCTTTGCCAGGTATTACAATAGACAGAGGAGATAAGGGTACTTGACGCTTCTTCGGTTTCCGGCCAACCTAATTTTATCAACAAAGGTGCCAAAATTCCTCCCTTTACTTTCCGCTTCCAAGGAGCGTTGTTGGAATAGTTCTATTCTAAACTGCGGGTCCTCTTCTTGGGGTGTTAATTCAATAGCAACATCAAGATCATTTATCTTGGCGAATCAAAAAAAACTTCCAAATATTGGCGTACCTGTGCCTTTGATCTAATTACCACCTGAAAGGGAGGACCACCCCATGATGCGGCGAATTTGCACTTGACACACAGGGCGTGATTCCCTATGCTCCGGGTCCAAGAAAGGGATTTCTTATCATTTCATTTTAGATTCTTACCGAAAAAGGAGGAGCTCTCATGAGAAACGTAAAGGGGATGGTTCTTGTAGCAATCTTGGCAGTGACCTTGCTGGTTCCTGCGTCGGGGTATGCGAACGATTACGATGATAAACATTTCAAGTATAAATATTTCAAACATAAACATTTCAAGATAGGAGTGATTGAGATTAACCAATGGAGCGCCTTGAAAGGACGTGTAACCCCGAGCGATCGTAAAGGTTTTCCGGTGACTATCGACAGTCCAGGCAGCTACCGTCTAACGAGCAACCTGACCGTCACCGACCTAAGTGTCGATGCTATTGAAATCACGGCCGAAAACGTTACGCTGGATCTCAATGGATTCGCCATTATCGGGCCCGGGTCAGGTGACGGCACAGGAGTGTCTGCTATTGAACTGAGCAATATCAACGTAGTCAATGGCAGCGTACTTAATATGGGTTTGCATGGAATAGAGCTTGACATCGCTGCGTATGTGGACAAGGTAAACGCACTCGACAACGGCGCTGATGGCATTGTCACGCAAGGCGGCAGCATTATTACCAAAACCACAGCAAATCGCAATGGTGGAACCGGCATCAACACCGGTGTCGGTTGCACGGTGACGAACAGCAAGGCAAATCGCAACGGCGACGATGGCATTAGAATCGATGCGCGCGGCGTGGTCACCAACAATACAGCCAATGTCAACGGCAGGGATGGTATCCAAGGCGAAGGTGATGGTATCGATACTGGCCCCAGTTGCGTGGTGATAGGCAACGCCGCAAGTGAGAACAACGGATACGGCCTACGGTTAGGGAATCGCACCGGATACACGAACAACGTGCTCTCTGGTAACAATCTTAGAAACCCAAATAACCGCAATTTTCAGGTTTTTGATGGCATCAGGCTGGGAACGAACATATGCGGCGGTTCTCTCTGTCCGTAGGCGATGTTGCATGAAGCAAGAGAACGGCGGGGGGATTTTTCAATTCACTCTTGGCGTAGAGTCAGTACGTGAGCGGGGGTCAAGTCTACGATTGACTCTTGGGAAGAAACACTAAAGGTCAATCGTAGATTTGACCCCCGAATTTATTTTGGGTCAGACAACCTAGCACCTGGCATAGATCTTCCTGGTGTAGTCGCTCAGTGTTCCAGATGCGAACATGCCTGGGGCCGCGGGATTCAGTACTCCCGATTATAAATCTGTCGTCTATGCCTAATCGGAAATTAGAGGGACGTCCTTTATATATTTACATTTTCACAAACTTTTAAGTTGAGACACTTTAAATGATATTCGATAGTTATCAACTTCCTATCAGTTCTTTTTGTATCTGTTTTAGGTTTGGAAAGCTTCTCCCTCGACTAGCGGCTCGGCTTTCCGTCGCTGGACTGATTTTCAACTTTCGGGCAACATCCGCACAACTGATCTGCAGCTTGCGAACTGCAAGGTAGCACAACTCTGTGCGCGCTTTGGTGAGGGTGCTTTCTTTGCATGC
>Ga0209260_10000598_pt1 | contig 11589 bp, 13 predicted proteins | sample WorMetTypGCAVOLI_FD_187421 | JGI IMG/M metagenome (GOLD analysis project Ga0209260, IMG submission 187421) | Marine gutless worms symbiont microbial communities from Max Planck institute for Marine Microbiology, Germany - Olavius algarvensis... ...
GATCGAATCGACCTTTGGCACGATACGCCACCGGACGAAGCGATCAAAAGGATGCCTAACCCGTGATGGCATGCTGCACATGATGTTCAAATTATCAGCATGTGCAGAGAAAACCTGGCGCAAGCAGCGGGGATTTAACTACCTGGCCAAGGTGATAACGGGAGTGAAGTTTAAAGATGGAATCGAGGTGACGACGGGCAATTAGGTAGCAGCTGGATCAATATCCAAACACCAGATTTGACGAGAACTCTCGCTGAAACACCAAACACCTTAAGACCGACGCTTCTTTGGGCCTCTACCTCCTCTGCGCAGGTAACGAAGAGCTGACAGTTTAGTTGACATGGAAACTATTAGTGTTTAGCTTCTGAGGGGAACTCATTGGGAAGCGTGGTTCGGGAGGAGAGATGAGTCCTGGCGACCAGATCGTTGCCGATCTGTTGAAGATCAACGCCTACCTGATGCGGAAGGCCAATCGCCGGCTCGCACCGTACGGTATCAATCAGCAGCAGTATGTCGTACTGCGCCACGTAGTGGTCAACGATGCTCTTAATCAAAAAGAGATCGCCTCATCCCTGCTCTTCGAGAAGTCCAATCTGTCCAAAATCGTCAAGAAATTGGAGGGTTTGGGATTGATTGAGAAGAGGACCTCTTCCGAAGACCAGCGCATGACACTGTTGTTCTCCACACAGCGAGGCCGCGTGCTTGCCGGAACTTGCGACGCGCTCTTCAGTGAGTGGAATTCGGATTGGTTGGCTGGTCTACGCGAGAAACAACGGCAACAGGCCGCGGTCTCCCTGCATCTACTCCGCAACCTTATCCGTTGAGTTTTTTTGACCTATTAGTTTCCATGGAAACATATTGGGAGTGACGCCATGTACTTTATGACGACAAATCAGTTTAAAGAAAATGCCGATTTCAGGCAGGCAGGCCCTGTAATCGCAGCCCACATCGAGTGGGCCAAACAGCTGATCTCCAGGGGTCTTATCGTGCAGGCGGGTAAATGGGGCCAAGCGGGCGGGATGTGCATCGTTCGGGCGGATACGCTTCACGAAGCACAGGAGATCATCGAAACAGACCCCCTCTATTCGCAGGAGTTCGTCCGGTTCTCGGCACTCGAGCGTTTCTTCCCCGATGTGCCATTGGAGTAGTTGTACCTACGGAGGTACCGAGGCCGTCCTAGTGCCGCTCACCCCTCCCTCGGGGAGAGTGACTCCAGGGGTGCGCGCGTCAAATCAGGGGGCCGAATTTACGGAGTAAATGGGTCCTAAATAAACCGCGCTGATGGCCGATGCCCCCCATTGGAGCGTACCAAAAGGTCTCTGCTATCGAGAGAGGAGAGCCCGATCATGTTTATCAACCCGTTTGCCAAGCCTTCCGGCGGCTTTCAGCTTCCCCTGTTTAACGTTCGCGGGGATCAAGCGCCGTTTGCGCATTCCTTCCAAGGCAGTGCCGATACCCGGGATCAACCCAGCGGCAGCGAACGCCTGGCGTCGTTCATCCAATCTCATCTGAATCGCACGCTGCCGGGGATCGAACAGACCCCTACTGCGGCGATACCGGCGGCCTCAAAAGACCACTCCCCCGACGCAGTCGCGAAGCGTGTCCTCGGTTTCATCGAACAGGCCATGGGAAAACTTCGTGAATCGGGTGCGAGCGATGTGGAGATCCAGAATCGGCTCGACGCCGCCCGTGAGGGTGTCGAGCGGGGATTTCGCGAAGCCAGAAAGATGCTCGTCGACGAAGGCCGCTTCCATGGTCAGGTGGCCCGCGATGCACGCGATACCCCTGCCTTGATCCAGCAGGGTATCGACCGGTTAGAGCAGGGTCTTGCTCCCCGATCGGCACCCGTTGCGGCCTACCAGTTCGGCGGGCAGGCGCACTACTCGTTGAAGGAGTCGGTGGCGCTTCAGGTCCGCACCCAAGAGGGCGACGTGGTCTCGATTCGGCTACGTCGATCCGCCTCGTCCAGCGAGTCCTATCACGTCGAAGGCGATCAGAAGGGCTTTAGCTTGGCCTGCGAGTCCCGCAGCAGTTCACGCGCCGGACTCATGGTGCAGGTGAAGGGTGACCTCAACGAGGAGGAGCAGGAGGCACTGAACGAACTGCTGGGCGATGTGGATGCGCTTGCAGAGCGTTTCTTTGCTGGAAATATGGAATCCGCCTTTAAACAGGCGCAGGAGCTCGACTTCGATCAGGAGGAATTGTCTGGATTCTCGTTGCGTCTGCATCAGGAGGCCTCGGCGCGGGTCGCCGCCTATCGCGAAGTGGAAGCGTTACTGCCCAACCAAAGCCAGGATCTAAACTAGGCGCTACCGCCCGGTGTCGCGAAAGGATTGGCTGAGACCGCACAACGTAACGATATCGGTCAACAGATAGATGATCTCAAGGCGTTGAGCGAATCGCTGTTTGCCCAGCATGTTCAGATGGATGACCGTTTCGAGGAGTTACGTGAAGCGTTGGATGATGTGACCAATCGACTCCTGGACGCCATCTTGCAGCAACAGCCGGCTGCTGAAAAGGCTGAAGATGGAGATGGCGACAAGGTGTCGGAACCGGAGGTTGTCGAAGCCGCTTAGCCTCGGTACAGAATCACTTTGCAGCTCGACCCCTAGCTTGGCATCATCGCTCGCTAGGGGTTTTATGTTTCAACAATGACAACACTAATTTGCAGCATACTGGCCGCACTCCTCGCGGTTTGGGGAGTGGCGATCTACAATCTTTTCGTTCGCGACCGCAATCGTGTGCTTGCCGCGTGGAGCGATATCGACGTCCAGTTAAAACGGCGCCACGACCTGATTCCCAAACTGGTGGATGCGGTGAAACAGTACGCGGCCTACGAACAAGCAACGCTCTCCACCATTACCGAGTTGCGAGTTCAGGCCGAACAGACCAGCGATGTCGCGCAGCTCGCCAACACGGAGTCCCGCATCGGGTCGGGACTGCACAAACTGATCGCGCTCGCGGAGGCTTATCCGGAGCTTAAGGCGAACGCCAGTTTTCTCGACCTGCAGCAACAGCTCACCGATGTGGAGAACCATATCCAGTATGCCCGCCGTTACTACAATGGCGCGGTGAGAAATCTGAACACGCGCATCGACTCCTTTCCCGATACCCTGATCGCCCGGATGTTCCGGTTTCAGCCCGCGCAATACTTTGAAATGGAGGCGTAAGGTGAGACGCGCTTGGTTACCGCTGATAGCACTGCTTCTCTCGATGGCGAAGCCGCTGTGGGCTGCCGAAGAGATTCTCTCCTTTCATAGCGATATCCAGGTCTTTGAAGATGGCGCGATGGTGGTGACCGAAACGATTCGGGTGCGCGCCGAGGGTCGCGAGATCAAGCGCGGGATCTATCGCGATTTTCCCACCGACTACAAAGACCGTTACGGAAATCGCTTACGGGTCAAGTTCGATGTCCAACAGGTATTGCGCGACGGTCTCAGCGAGAGCTACCACACCCAGCGCCAGGGTAATGGCGTACGTGTCTATATCGGACACAAGGATCGGTTTCTGAGGGGCGGCGAGTACACCTATACGCTGACCTATCGTACCGATCGGCAGCTGGGTTTCTTCGATAGCCATGACGAGCTCTGCTGGAACGTCACCGGGAACGGTTGGGCGTTTCGCATTCGGGAAGCTTCTGCAAAGGTGCGCTTGCCGGGAACGGTCGCTGCGGACGATGTGCGACCCGAGGGTTATACGGGGGCTCAGGGCGCCAAAGGTCAGGATTACCGGGCTGTCGTGGAGTTCGACGGTACTGTGCGCTTCGCGACGACTCGATCATTGGGGGTGCGCGAGGGTCTAACCATCGCTGTCGCGTGGCCCAAGGGACACGTTCGGGAGCCAACGACGGAGGAGAAGCTGCAGCGGACTCTGGAGGACAACGCTTCGCTGTTGATCGGCGCGGGCGGTTTGGCCATTGTACTGTTCTACTATCTGGCGGTGTGGATCCGCTTGGGACGCGATCCTCAAGCGGGCGTCGTAATCCCCCGCTATTCACCGCCTCACGGATACTCCCCAGCCTCCATGCGCTATATCCGCGAGATGGGTTACGACCACAAAGCGTTTGCCGCCGCCTTGGTCAATTTGGCCGTTAACGGGTTGGTCGAGATCACCGAAGACGGTAAAGAGTACACACTGTTCCGCACCGACAAAGACGCGTTAGGTTTGGCTCCGGGGGAAAAGACGCTGCTGAAGATGCTGTTTGGAAAACCCAGCAAGGGTTCCAACCAGCGTTTGAAGGCCTACCTGGAGGAGACGAAAAAAAGTTCCAAGGCGTTTCGTCTCACACCGCGTTCGATCCTCGGCGCGCTGTTGAATCGCTCCGATTTCGAGAAACTGAAGCAGCGGCTCGAAGCGTTGAACAGCGCGGGCGACCTATCCGACGACGCCACGGGTATGGTGGTGTTGGAACAGAGAACCATGCGTTGATCAATGGTGCGCTTACGGCGCACAAAAACTCGCTGCAGAACGATTACGACAAGATCTACTTCAATACCAATCGCGGTTGGTTGGTGCCGGGTGTTGTGCTGAGTCTGGTGACCCTGGTGATCGCGGCTTTCTCGCAGTCCAATGAAGAGCAGTTGGCAGTCGGTCTGTTCATGTCGGTGTGGCTCTCGGGTTGGTCTGTGGGGGTGGTGATTTTGCTTCGCCGCGTGTGGACGGCTTGGCGCGGTATGGGATCCATCCTGGAAGCGGGTGCGGCGCTTTTCGTCACGGCATTCGCGCTGCCCTTCGTGGCGGGAGAGGTTTTTGGCCTCTACATCCTGTTCACTCAGGCGGCGCCCGCTGTCCCTCTAGTGCTGATCGGTGCTCTGATCCTCAATATCCTCTTTTTCCAACTCCTCAAGGCACCGACACGAACCGGGCGAGAGTTGCTGGATCAGGCCGAAGGGTTTCGCCTCTATCTCGATGTGGCGGAAAAGGATGAGATGAGCTTCCGCAACCCCCCCGAGAAGACGCCGGAGCTGTTCGAAAAATACCTCCCCTTTGCCCTGGCCCTGGATGTAGAGCAAGCGTGGGCGGAACGCTTTGCCGGGCTATTCCACCGCTTGGAGCAGGAGGGCGAGGCCTATCGGCCCCACTGGTACAGTGGTCGTCACTGGGGCAGCTCGAGCCTCGCCGGATTCTCTTCGGCCGTCGGTGGTTCACTGGGTTCGGCGATCGCCAGCTCCTCCACCGCACCTGGCTCCTCCTCGGGGTCGGGTGGGGGTGGTTCCTCGGGTGGGGGAGGCGGTGGGAGCGGCTGGTAGTCGGGTCCCGATCGCGACGAATAACCCAGCGCGTGGGTTAATCGATAGGTTCCAGATTCCCAATTCAGACCTCTTCTCTGGGGGATTTGATGGGGTTCCACGTATCTTGCGAATTGAGCTGCGACGCCGCACAATGGTTCTTCTAGGGGAGCGGAGTCACGAGCAGCATGTCGGACAACCATCTAACAGAGGCCCAAACCATTGGCGCCTGGATGGCGGATTACGATCGAGCTGCCCGTAATCTGGGCATTTCGCTGGACGATGTGGGTCCCGGGCGATGCCGGGTATCGATGATCGTTAGCGACCAGATGCTAAATGCCGTCGGTCTAACCCACGGCGGCATCACTTTTACCCTGGCCGATTTCGCCTTCGCGGTCGCGAGCAATTCCCACGGACGGACGGCAGTGGCCCTCAACGCCACGATCACGTTTACCGCTGCGAGCCGGGAGGGCGATACGTTGGTCGCAGTGGCCAGCGAAGAGATGTGTGGCGGGCGAACCGCGACTTACCGGGTTGACGTGCGCAACCAAGACGACGATCTGGTAGGGCTTTTCACCGGTACGGTCTACAGGCGCGACGAACCGGTCGCGAAACATATGCCCGAGGTGGCGGATTAGCGTCTTGGTCTATTAGTTCATACGGTAACGAGGTTGGTTTTCGTGAATGCGGTAGTGCAAGCAGCGGCGGAGAGCCGCCATCTATTGTCCGGTAACGAAGCAGTTGCCAGAGCGGTGTGGGAGTGCGGTGTTCGGGTGGCGGCAGCTTATCCGGGTACACCCTCCACTGAAATCCTGGAGTACGTCTCGCAGTACCCGGATCTCTATGCCGAGTGGTCGGTTAACGAAAAGGTCGCCCTCGAGGTGGCTATCGGTGCCTCGATGGCCGGTTCGCGTGCCTTTTGCGCCATGAAGCATGTGGGGATGAACGTGGCCTCCGACGCCCTGATGACGTTCACCGTGACAGGGGCCAACGGCGGCCTGGTCATCGCCATTGCCGACGATGTGGGTATGTCCTCTTCCCAGAACGAGCAGGATTCCCGTTTCTGGGGCCGTTTCGCCCACGTGCCGATACTCGAACCGGCCGATTCCCAGGAGGCGCACTCCATGATGCGCGCCGCGTACGAGATCTCCGAACAGTTCCAGACACCGGTGATCCTGCGCGTGACCACTCGCATCTGCCACGTGAAAGGGATGGTGACGGTAGGCGAGCGCATCACCAAAGAGAGCACCACGGGCTTCGAAAAAGATCCGGCCCATTGGGTGATGGTGCCTGCGGCGGCTAAGCGGCGCCTACCCCTGATGTACGAACGCGAAGAGAAACTGCGTGTGTATACGGAGAGCTGCGAACTCAACGTGGTCGAATCGGGAGGCGACCAGAGAATAGGTTTTATCACTTCCGGTCCCGCCTATATGCACGTCAAGGAGGTCTTTCCGGAGGCACCTGTTTTGAAGTTGGGTCTGAGCTATTCGTTGCCGATGGAGAAGATTCGCGCACTGGCCACTGAGGTGGAGCATCTCGTGGTGGTCGAAGAGACGGAACCCATGGTAGAGCTGGAGCTGAAAGCCGCCGGCCTGGAGGTTCAGGGCAAGGAGTTCCTGCCACGGACGGGAGAGCTCACCCCCGATATCCTGCTGCCCGGCGTGAAGAAGATGCTCGGCGAACCCGTGAGCGAGGCCGAACTCAACCAGCTGGCGGTATTCCCGCGACCGCCGACCATGTGTCCGGCCTGCCCTCATATGGGCGTCTTTTTCACCCTGTCGCGGGTTCGCAATGTCACCATTTCCGGTGATATCGGCTGTTACACGCTGGGTGCCGGCCAGCCCTGGAATGCGTTAGATACCACTATCTCCATGGGTGCGTCGATGGGCGTCGCGCTGGGGTTGGACAAGGGTCGCAACGAACAAGATGCCAAAAAGCACATGGTGGCGGTGATCGGGGATTCCACCTTCCTGCACATGGGAATGCAGGGTTTGCTCGACAGTGTCTATAACAACGGTGATGTAACCATACTGCTCCTGGACAATCGGGCGGTAGGCATGACCGGTGGCCACGACCACCCTGGCACCGGGCGCGATATCAAGGGTAACGAAGCTCCGCGTGTCGATTTCGCCAGGTTGTGCGAGGCATTGGGAGTGAAACGCGAGCGTATCCGCGAAGTGGATCCTTATGAGCTGCCGACGCTGTTCAAGGTGCTACGCGAAGAGACTAAGATACCCGAACCCTCGGTGATCATTACCGACCGTCCCTGTGTGCCCATCGATCACTACAAACCGGTGCCTCCGCTGCGGGTCATCGAGGACAAGTGTACGGGTTGTGGCAACTGTCTCGATGTGGGGTGTCCGGCGATTATGGTCACCCACAAAGACCAGGAGACGAAACCGAGCGGCAAGGTGGTCGATCTCTCGTTCGTGAGAATCGAAACGGCGGCGTGTACGGGCTGCGACATGTGCGTAAAGACCTGTGCGCCCGATGCCATAGTACCTACGATTTCGGTGCAATCCACCTGAATGAAGACAGCAGAGAAGTGACCAGCGTGAGTGATACGAATCAGATAACCAACATTATGGTTGTGGGTACCGGCGGCCAGGGTGTCATGACGGCGGCAGAAATTCTCGCCGAGGCAGCGATAGCCATCGGCAACGACGTCAAGAAGACCGAAGTGGCCGGAATGGCACAACGAGGGGGTGTAGTGACCTCCCACGTGCGGTTTGGCGAGAAAGTTATCTCACCGGTGATCGCCGCCGGAGCGGTAGATATCTTGCTGGCATTCGAAGCGGCGGAGGGAATGCGCTGGTGCGGTCACCTCAAACCGGGTGGCGTAGCGATGGTGAATACCCTGGAATTGGAGCCGCCCATCGTGTCGAGCGGTCTTTTCGACTACCCCGAAGACCCTATTGGCGAAGTGCGCAAAACCGGAATCAAGGTCTATGACTTCGACGCCGGGTCCATCGCCAAGGAGTTGGGCAATCTGCGCCTGGTCAATACCATTATGCTGGGTGCGATAGCCGACTATCTACCGTTTCCGGCTAAGGTGCTCGAAGAGCAGATCGTCGCCGGGTTCCGTGCTAAAAAACCGGAGTTGGCGGAACTCAACGAACGCGCTTTCGAAGCGGGACGCGCCGCCGCCAAAAGAGCCGCTGCCGCCGACGCGACCGCATAGATCGTTGGAATCGGAGCACGAGTTTCTCGCCCGGGGCTTGGATCAACTGGGTATTGGCCTGTCCTCGTCTGTTCACGACCAACTGCTCGCGTTCCGCGATCTACTGGCGCACTGGAACAAGGTCTACAATCTCACGGCCGTTCGAGAGCCTCACGAGATGATCGTGCGTCATCTGCTCGACAATCTGGCAGTCCTCCCATATTTAGAGGGGGAGTGTTGCCTCGATGTAGGCACAGGAGCGGGTCTGCCGGGCATCCCGCTCGCCTTGGCGGATCGAGATAGAACATTTACCTTGTTGGATAGCCAGGCCAAACGCACGCGTTTTCTACAGCAGGCCGTTGTGGAACTGGAGCTTTCGAACGTAGAGGTGGTGCAGTCCCGGGTCGAGAGTTATCGACCGGGGCGGCTATTCAGTACGGTGGTGTCACGCGCCTTCTCGAAGCTATCTGAGTTTGTTCGTTTGGCAGGGCCCCACTGCGGACATACGGGTGTGCTGCTGGCGATGAAAGGTGCCTTAGATAAAGAAGAGTTATTGGAAATCGATCAACCCTGGTCGATCGCCCACATACATCCGTTAGTCATCCCAGCGCTGAATCTGGAACGGAACGTAATAGCCGTTAAACGATCAACCGCTTAGTCGAGTCTCATTGCGATTAACCATCAACAATAACAACCCTGGCGGAATCACGTCGTATTCGCCCATAAAAGGAGAGCGCTGATGCGCATTTGGTATCGTTGTGTCGGGTTGTTGTTTACTGCGACGCTCCTTGCGAGTTGTGCCGCCACGACCACCACTTCCCACCCAGTGGATGGGACGAAAATCACGTACGATTCGACGTCGTTCAACAACCACTGTCGAGACGCTAAAGTGGCCATGCAGCTGCGCGCCATGGGTCCTCTCTATGCGATCGGCGCATCGGTCTCTCATGGTCTATTTGCCACATCGTTTCCCGACTGGATCAAGACCCAGATGTGTTTGTCTAACGACGCGTTCGAAGACGATTACTTTTTCCTATGGCTATTGAAATCCAACGGCCGCATTCTCAAACACCTCAGTACGCTTCGCCCCAAGCTGATAGTGGCACTGGATTTTCCCTATCACTACGTCAAGATGCAGCGTGCCGACGATGCCAAGGATACCTTGAAGCACTATTTGGGAATTCTGCTAATGGATTGCGACAACAAAGCCATCGACTGCAGCGATGAGGGCGCGTTCAGTTTCGTCAGAAAAGAGAATTTTAAGCCGATTGTGCTAGCCGGAACCATCTACTACGATTGTGCGGAAGACGAACGCGTTTCGCCGCCCGAACGAAGCTTCAAAACGTTGGAACAGTGTCGGCGCGAAAACATTAAGTTGAACCAATACATGTACGAGTTGAAAAAGGATTATCCGAACCTGCACGTGCTGCCCGTCTATGAAATGATTATGGCATTACACCATACCAAGTCGGGTATTTATCGCTACAAGGTTGGCGGTATCGAAGCGGAATTCAAGAAAGGCGATCTCTTCGTCGATGGATTTCATCCCTGGACGAACCCCGGTACCCACGTACTGGCTAATCTCGTTATCGATTGGATAAACAGAAAAGTTGAATTCGAGGGTGAAGCGCGGGGCGCCAAGATTCCTTACATTCCTTTGGAGCTCAAATAGCCGATCAGTCTCTCTGATAGTTATACCCAGTATTAAAACGTAACGATCATACTTTCCGTTCCATTCAGGTGTGTTCCATCAAACACGTTTTTCCATTCGTAAGCTAATAAAAAGCGCCAATCCTGTTTCGCCAGAAATTGTGACTAATGCACGTTTTTGGTAGGCGCGATAGGTCAACTTCTCTCCAAGGCTGCGGTATGAACAATAAGGTCGGTGCGAAATAACGTCGCCAAAACGACCAACTTAGTGCCGAAATAGCCAACCTCAGGGACAATGATTGACGCGGGAGGGGGCGGAGGCGGATGAATACGCCTCTCAAAGCAATGGAGTGTAACTCAATGGCAAAATCTACATCTCGCTCTTCCGGCTCCAATCCCTACAACAAACGTTTGTTGAAGCGGTTCAATTTGGCGCTGGGTACCATCTATCTCATCACATCACTGTTCACTGTGGGCGGTGTCTACTGGTGGGTTCGTGCAGAGACCTACTCAACGGCGGAAACGCAACTTTCGCTGTTAGTCGATATGGTTAAATCGCTGCGTAAATATGTCGCGGAAGATCTGCGACCGGCAATGCTGGAAAAACAAATATTTCATCCACCCGCAGTGTCCAGCACAGTGGCGACATCGCGTGTCGCTTCCCGCTTTTTGGCCAAGCAACCCGGTTACTACATAAAGGTGGCTTCGGATAATCCGCTTAACACCGCCAACCGAGCGAGCCAGTTTGAGTCGGAGCTGCTTACTCGCTATCGCCGCAACAGTCGTATGGAAGAGCTGGTGGAGATAGGGGAGATCAACGGCAAGAAATACCTGGTTTCGGCCCGTCCCAGTAAAAGCAAAAAGGCTTGTTTGGTGTGTCATGGCGAACCGGAAGCAGCACCCAATGTTATTTGTGCGGCCTACGGGAGTACCAGTGGCTATCACTATGTGACGGGTAACGTGGTCGGTGTCAGCGTGGTGGGCGTACCCATTGCCGATATCAATGCCGTTGCGGCCGAGCGAAGCGTGATCGGTATCGGGTTGGTAACAGCTCTGTTTGCAGGAATTTTAATCATCATCAACCTGTTGGTGAGGCGGAACATCCTGCAGCCCATTATTCAGATTACGGAACACGCCCATGCCGTGAGCCATGGGGATCTTCAGCGGCCGCTAACGGTGGATCGCTACGATGAAATCGGCGCGTTGGCTAACTCTTTCGAGCTAATGAGGAGGAGCGTTTTGGCGATGCTTAAGCAGGTGATCAAGAAAAAGGGTTCAACCCCGAATGAGCTATAATTGAATCGGGTGTTTAAAGAATGTGAAAAATAGCGGTGTATCTGGTTGATGGGTAGTCGCCAAACCAATCACTCAACCAACAGGGATACACCGCTATGAAGAAAGAGAATAACGTTGTTGCGTTTTCAGGTCGACAGGAACTCACTGATGGCCTGACTGAATTACTGAGAACAGGGGCAGTTCAGCTGATTCAGCAAGCAGTAGAAGCGGAGTTGGCCGGATTTATGGAACAGTTTTCAGCTCGCTTACTGGAAG
>Ga0209260_10000605_pt1 | contig 11454 bp, 9 predicted proteins | sample WorMetTypGCAVOLI_FD_187421 | JGI IMG/M metagenome (GOLD analysis project Ga0209260, IMG submission 187421) | Marine gutless worms symbiont microbial communities from Max Planck institute for Marine Microbiology, Germany - Olavius algarvensis... ...
TCAGGGCCGGCGGCCAATCGAGACATTTGAGCTTGGTAAAAAACGTCGAGAAGAATTGTCAAAGGAGGCCGCCTAATAATCACTGACCCGAGAGGGCTGACTGTCCGGGAGGTCTTTGACTTTTACACCTTAGAACTGCGAAGAAGGCAAGACCGCTATTTACATACAGTCTTATCTTGTGCGCACTGATGATAATTGCGATCCTCCTTACCCCGGACTCAGTTTTCAGCGACGGGGCCTTTATTTCTACCTATGAAGGAAATTACCCTGAAATTCCAATTCAACGTGCGATCGTCAAATATAGCGACGGAGTGGAAACCCTGGTAGTTGAATCTGCGTTTAAAGGCGAAGGTACACATTTTGGGTGGATCATACCGCTTCCTGCGGTACCCTTTCACTTTGAAGAACTCAATCCCGGCTTTTTAACTGTTTTATCCCGTCTCACCCAATTGGACGTCTATCACGATCCATCTTCGATACGCATAACCATATTCACAGTAATATTTCTTTCAGCCGTCATTGTTTACGTACTGTATTGCAAATGGTCTCCTGGTCCAAAGTACCTCGCATTAGTGGGTGCCTCCATAGCAATATTCTTATCTATTCCCCATTTCCAAATTTATAGAGGCGGTGGGCATAGTACGCATGGGGTTAAGATAGTCAAGCATCAGGTAGTAGGCAATTTCAACATTACTGTAATTGAAGCCTCGAAGAGTGATGACCTCAATGCATGGTTGGCTAAAAACGGCTATTCCTCATTTACCTCTGAAGCTCTCGTTATCATCGATGATTATATAGATAAAAATTGGTGTTTTGTAGCTGCAAAATTGATTCGCTCTACAGAGGGGATCTTAAACACCCATCCGATTTTGATGGAGTTCAGGTCTAAAGAGTTAATTTATCCGATGCGGTTAACCTCAATCGCTAAATCTGAAACTCAATTAGAACTATTCGTAATTGCCGCCTATGAAGCAACGACCGATAATAGAGGTTTGGAGCGTGTATATGCAAACCAATATGTCCATAGAAATACGCAATATGAATTCGAAAGAAATATTCGAAACAATTTGGCGGGTGAAGTTCTAAAGGAGCTAAGCATAATAGATTTTGCTGAAAAGCAAACTTCATATGTAGACAAGGTATGGTCTCATGAAAGAAGAATGATACTTGCCGGCCCCGATGCGCGCAAGTTGATGTGGAATGGCTGCGTTTTAACGAAGTTCACGGGAACTATGGGTCGTAATGAAATGGCGTCTGATATTGTGTTCGGGCTAGACGATACTGTCTCCGTGATTGATCCTTATAGAAAAAGGGTTTGGAGTTTCCAGATGGCGAACCTCGTTGCAGGAACGGCCAGCTTCATCGTCACCTTTTTCAGCTTGCTAATTTTTATTCAGATTTGTTTCAAACGAAAGGCTGTTGCAGTAGTTATCTTTCTATTGATCGTCCTAGTTCCGATATCAGTATTTAGCGTGACGTTCCTCAGTTTACCTGAAAAAACAGAAGTAGTAGCAAAACACTCGATGCCGCGATCGGGAGATTTTTGCGCTGGAAACACATTTCGTGAAGCCTCACGGTATTTTGCCGAACATCCAGACACACCTTTGGAATTTGATAATTTTAGTTGGAGGCTTGGTCCGATGGTTGAAACCTGCGCAGTAATTATTGAAGGAGACAACCAAACGGATTTTAGTCTCTTAGTGATACCTTTTGATGGTATCGGCAGAGCAGTGTTTGTTGACGCGAATGGCAATAAATATACAAGCCCTTTCGGGCGGTGGCCGTGATAGCCGTTTTAGCAACTTATATTGACCCTGGTCATTTTTGAATTTTGCTAATGTATCCCGGATGTATCCCACCTTAAATGTGAACCTATTGTAATTGTTAATAAAAGTTGGATAGGCCTCGGGTTCGACTCCCGCCGCCTCCACCACAATTAATGGGCGAAATCAATATGTTAGATTGATTTCGCTTTCGTATTTGGTAACCCGGCCTTGTTTAATAAAAAATTCGCTCCCTACACTACTATAATCTGGTCTTTTGTCAGAATTAGACAAATTTTAGGTTCATAGTTTATAGCAAATAATAATTTATGAAAAGTGCTGTTATCTGTCTGTGAGGCACTCCCCCCATGAGGATGGCCGTGCCAGGTATCAGTCCCCGATAGCTTTTAATTCTCCCTTATGTAGCTTCTTTTTTAATGCTCTAAGTGCGTCCCTGCCAACTACAACAACGGTCACCAATCCAAGCTTATCGAACATTCTCAGATCATTGAGACCAGACAGGAGGCATAGGGCCCGACTTAGAGAACGATATCTTAATCGGGCAGTTTTGGGCTAAAACTGGGCGATTAAGACAATTTTAGAGGGGGGTTTTAGGATATATCTTATTAATATCGTGTAGTTAGCGTGGCCCGACCCCGAACATCACGAACATCAATTATTCAGGCATTTTGCCATTCGCATCGAACCGTCCCGGGAGATCAGGATACTTCCCCCCCCGATGGTATTCACCAACAACTCTCCTGTTTCTACCAGCCAGGTTGATCGGGGTGCCCCGGGCAATGTGCGCCAGAGTTGACTATCCCAGCTGCCGTTCGATGTCGGTATTACTTCATAGATCACTCCTGGATTCATAGTCAGGTGCGCCAACCCGGCAACGACAATATACCGATTACCCAGCTTGTATATATCTTCTATATTATCCGTCAAAATTTTGACCGGTTCTTCACCGTCCTCTATATACACCACCTCGCCTCCCCACTCCCCTCGCCCACTGCCCGCCAATCAACCATGCATGGTTCTTAACGCCACATCCGGCACCTGGTCTATCGGATGCCGTTTTTCTTCAATGTTGTATGATCGAACGATTATTATCGCATCCGGGTCTGCAGCCAATTGCTCGGCTTCATCGGATGCGCCATAGCCGATTACTTCCGTTGGGTATGTCAGGGCCTTTAGTTTTGCTTCGTCTTGAGGCTTGTACAGCTTAGTTTTTGCGGGTTCATTGACCTTCTTGAGTGTGATTCGTTTGCAGGCTCTTGTTTTGAAATGCGCATATTTAAAGAAATCAGAAGCAATTCTCGTTTTCTGGTATCGAGGCTGACACTCGGCATTTGAATGGATATTCGCTATTGCCTTTGATGCGGATTTACGTACCGCAGGATGCCAATGCGAACGTGATGTTTCTGTTAATGCGGTGAAACCAGAAGCATCTGCAATGCGACCGATGGACTCTGCCGCCACCCAATTCAGCCGGACATCCAAGGGCTCATCCAGCAATGCAATCAGGTTCGGAACGGATTCTTGGTATTTGATATAGCCAAGTGCTCTTGCCGCTGCCAGGCGGATTTCCAAATTCGAATGATTCAACAGGTCGGTTACTACTGGTCCTGCATCCATACCTGCTGGCCCTGAATTTGCCAGATCGATCAATACATAGAAATCTGGTTTAATGCGAAGTTGATTTGCGAGTATGGTGCCGGCTTGCTTTGAATTCATGCGAACCAGCGCGCGATCAATGGCAGGCTGCAGATCCGGCTGTTTTTCTCGGAGGGCAATAAGATCGGGTTCGACGATCAACGCCGATTCTCTCAAAGAACTGATCATATAGATCATGCCGGCTTTCGCTTCATTGGGTGTTGCGCTGGAAGTTATCGCAGCCCCTAACAGTTTTGCAGCTTCCTCCCTTGGCTCGACATCCATTTCACCCAACACGTAGCCCAAATTCTGAACATCATCTCTGCCGCAGCCGGTTCTGCATTTTGCTTCATTTATAATGAAGTGGATGGCTCTTCGACCGGATAGGATAACCGCATATGCCTCCTGGTTATGCGGGGCACTCACCGACACCAGTAACCGCTTCACCGCTTCCTCAGCGGCCTGCGGGCTGTCAATACGGCCTAACGCCGGCGGCAACCAACCTAAATCCCTATCGCCATCCAGCGCTTCAATGATTTGCGGCAGATACTTCTTGTCGATGACGCTGGTTTGGCGAAGTGCCACCGATGCAATTTGAGCCACACTGTCATTTGGATCCTTCAATAGTGGAACCAGCCGACTTACTGCTTCGTCACCAAAGAGGCTGATTCGCCTCGCGACTGCCCATCCGTCTTGAGATACATCTGTGCGCTTCGGCGGCAATGTTTCAGCGATTTCGTGGATTCTTTGAATGCACGCATCCACTGAGGCACATGAATCCATTTCCTCAGCGTTAACCGATGCAATACAAAGAAATATACCTATAAAGACTCCTGGCAATATCGCTTTCTCTTTTGATCGCATTATCTCCACCATTACAGTCTTACCCTGGATTGGTATGTCTTTTATGACATCGATTTAAAAGAGATGCGTGGGGTTATCCATCGTTTTCCGGCGCGCTAACAATTGAGCGTCGAAAAGAGCAGAGGGATTGACGAATTCAGACGGATTCAGATTGAGGAGGTGGATGAGGTTAACCAGTAGCGAAAAACTGATCGAAATGCAACTTTTCGGGCGGAAGAGGACATCAGGATGATGAGATGAGATGATAAGCATTCCCTTTTCAGGGTCGCAAGAAGGCAATTTCCGAATTGTGTGCTGCCGCAATATGTATCTCAAGATGTAGCGGGTCCGTAAACCGAACATCGCCCAAATCCGATCCTCCTCAGTCTAAATTAAGTATGGCTGACAACGCGCATTGTGTCAACAGTACTCAAACTGATGATTATTGGTATCCCATTGTGAACACTTCGACCATCATTACGCTACTGATAGGTGGGTACTAAAGGGCAGGAATATCGTTAATATTATAAAGCCTGGCTCTTATTAGCCAGCCACTGCATATTGGGGTTGTGAGATTTTCAAATGCGGCATTTTTATTGAAGATAAGATTTGTATAACCCAAAATTTCCTGGTCATCGAAACAGGCGACTACTGCTATATACAGCCGAACCGCCCAATTTGTGATATACTCAATCCCAGATCCGGCCAAAACTTGACATAACCATATAATATCACATATAAATTGTGTTATCTGATATATTGCTGAACTGGCAACCTAACACAAAGATAGGCGCGGTTTAGATTCAGTGATATGGCCATAATAGGAGAAAAAACATGACGCACACCACTGAGTGCGGCTACTGGGATAAATTGAAAATCTGCCAAGTGGCCATGTCAGATTTGACTGGACTTCCCAGTTATCATCGGCAAACGATTCCCACAGATTACGCGGACAGAATGGGCCACATGAATGTTCGCTATTACATGGCTGTATTTGACACGGCAACGTGGCGTATGTTGGAGGAGTATGGATTGGACGAAGCATATTTCAGCACGACAGAAAACGGGGTTTTCGCGCTCAAACAGTTCATTCAGTATCTTGCTGAGGTTCGGCCTGGGGAGAAAGTTGCTGTGTATACCCGTATTCTCGGCCTTGCGGAGAAACGAATCCATTTCATGCATTTCATGGCCAATCAAGACACCGAGGGATTGGCAGCTATCATTGAATCTTTAATTACCCACGCCAACTTGAAGGTGCGCAAAGCCGTCTCCTTACCTTCTGAAATTGCCGCCGGATTTCGTTCCCGTTTGCTCAAAGACCAACTTTTAGACTGGGATTCCCCGGTTTCAGGTGTGATGTAATGTGTGTCCTAAATGAGCTTTCTTGTCAGCTCTCCAACCCGCTCGATCAGTGTTGGGGGACACACGAACCCTTCAGATTCATTTGGGACGAGGACGGCAAATACCGCTATGATCAAGAAATAATAAAAGAATTTGTGACATACGCCAAACCGAACCTCGCTCCAATTGACGATAACAATTTTATATCACCAAGATATTATATTATCTGATATATTTGGTGTTTGGCAAGTAAACTGCAATCCAATGGCCCCCCAATCTCCTTTATCGAGGCCTCATCCCAAAATACCACTATGTGGCATTTTAACACTTTGATATTTAAAGTGATAATGCAAAAAGGGGCTTGACAATCCCCTGTTGCTATGGAAGATTTTAGCAACCATTCAAATTTCCAATTCAACTATTCAAGTTCCACAGCTCCGCATAAGGAGTCCGCGGTGCTTTATATTTACTTATCGTAAAAGCTATCGGCGCTTCTTCCTATACGTGAACCGGGCAGAGTCATATTCCGCTAAACTTGTCTTGTAACGCCGTATCAATATTTCAGGATAGGTCGTCGGTAAAACGGATAAAAGGGGGGCTTATGGGATCAGATCTGAATGTTTATCGAAAATTACAAAAACACATTAACAATATGCCGGTGGCATTTCCTGAATCTGTTCTCGGTTTGGACATTAAGCTGCTGAAACATTTGTTTAACCCTGAAGAGGCGGAAATAGCATTAGAACTCAGCGCCCTACCTGAGCCGCTAAAACGTATTCACAAGAGGTTAGCAAAAACAGGTATTTCAATTGGTGAATTAGAAGAAATTCTCGACAATCTAACAGAAAAAGGTTCGATTCTTGGAGGCAAATTTTTTGAGAGAAAAGGACCGAAGAAATACTATAGTAAAGCACAGCTTGCAATTGGGATGTATGAACTCCAAGCAGGGAGGCTTACAAAAGAATTTGAGGAAGACTTTCAAGAGTATTTTGACGAGAAGTTCCATAGCGCCTTTCATAGCAAAAAAACATCGCAGATGAGGACTATTCCGATTAATAAGGGTGTAAACATAGAAAGATACGTTGATTCATATGATAACGCGAGAAGTATAGCCAATAAAACAGATAGGCCTATGGCAGTTATTGAATGCGTATGTAGGTCTGGAAAAGATCTTCATGAACAACCGTGCAAGCATTCAGACATTCGAGAAACATGCCTATTATTCGAGGATGTTGCCAATTTTGCGATAGACACTGGTGGAGCACGTCTTGTCACCAAAGAAGAAATGATGGAACTACTTAGCAAGGCCGAAGATGCTGGTTTCGTTTTGCAACCTGAGAACAACCAAAACCCAAACTTCATTTGCTGTTGCTGTGGGTGCTGCTGCAATGTCTTAACAACGGTTAAAAAGTACCCCCGGCCTGTTGAGTTTTACCATTCGAATTTTTATTCATCTATAAATCCTAAGCAATGCGAAGTTTGCTGGGAATGCATTGATATCTGCCCCATGGAAGCAATCTCCGCCGATGACGGCTATTCGGCCGTAGATAAGGATCGATGTATTGGATGTGGTGTATGTGTTTCAAAATGCCCAACCAACTCTATTGAGCTTAAGCAAAAAGAGAGTAAATATGTCCCTCCAAAAGACTCCGAAGCGATGTATAAAAAAATATTAATGGAGAGAATCGGTATAGGAGGCATACTAAAAGCCATACCTAAGATCGTTTTAGGCCAAAAGATTTGAGTCTTTTAAAAACAAGAATAAATAGAGTGGCAGTAACGGGATCTTTCCAAAAAGCGCTATGTTTACTTCTGGGCGGACGGAATTTACTGCAACGTGTGTATGGATGACTGGCAGTGCCTTTTGGTTATCCTCGGGGCGACTGAAGATGGCCGTAAAGAATTAGTGGCGCTCGCGAACCCGGGGCGCCCTCACAAATACCTGGCCAATGCCGGTTTGAATCTCGCGCTCCGGGAGGTACCCGTTGCGGACAACCCTTTGATGACCGTTTTTATCTTGTATATGGTTCATTTTTGTCATATATTGCATCGGATTCCCCAAAATGGGTACATACAAAGCACAACCCTCTACCACAAGATCGATCTGGTCTGTGTGAGTAACTCGAAGGCCTGTGCCTCTTAATTATCCTCCTTCCATCTGAATTATAATTCTATTTGGCTGTAAAACCTATTAAATTGAAAAATGATTACATTGCATAGGTGATGATATTCGATCCAAATAATCACTAAGATAGCTTAAAATGGAAACAGAGCATAAGAAAAAAATCGAAGAATTAATTCGGAAATTGCATTGCTATAAAAATTTTGAATGCAAAGATGCAGGATTTAAAGTTTTGTGCAAAGCAAAGGACTCTGGTCATGAGGAGTATCTCGAATGTTTAGAGCCTAATCCCAAGAATTGTTATTTCGCATTGAGCTTTGGAAGCATACACTATTGTTCATGCCCAGTCAGAGTCTACCTTGGAAAACAGTTAGGAATATAGAGCACCCCTTAAAGCGTAATATATCCCCATCCATTTTTTCTCATAATCGTATTAAAAATACACACAGTATCGGTTAGGGTGTCAAACATACAATGAGTATGCCTGACTGACACCCCTATATGTTGTGGTCACTTAGTTGAAGTCAAAACCGGTAGTATCTGCTATATATCCAACATATTGATAATATGTGATATAATTTGCATATCACCTGGTTTTTGTGGTATCTGATATATTATAGGTCTGGCAAGATACATGTCACCAGAGCTTCATTTCTTAGTACCCATATTGTGTTTTACTGCCGTATCTAATATATTGAAAGCTCCTTCTACCGGCACTTGATTTCCATTCGATCTGATCTTGCCGCTCTACATTAATGGAACCTCTTAATCAATCTGACGTTTGCAATACATTTACTATTCTGGAATCTTGACAATTTTGTGCATAGTGCAAGAATCAAAAAATATCCAATAAAAGACCCATTAGGTAATGCAATCGCACAAGGGAAAGTTCAAGTGGCTTACCGACGTGTTATCATCAAGAAATTCGGACCGCCAAGGGTTTTGCAGGTTATAGATGAACCGCAGTTACCAGAGCCAAATCCTGGGGAAGTCCGCGTTAGGGTCCAGGCAATAAGCGCTGCCTACACAGACACAATGATTCGAAAAGGTGTCTATCCGGATGTTAAAGAAAAACCACCGTTCTCTCCAGGGTACGACATGGTAGGCGTGGTTGACAAGTTGGGAAACGGCGTAAGCAACTTCAAAATCGGGGATCGTGTCTGTGACCTGACGGTCATCGGTTCATATTCTGAATATTTGTGTATGTCCGAAGAGAGACTTGTTTCTGTTCCGGAATCGATTGAAGCCGGAGAAGCGGTAAGCTTGATCCTCACCTACGTGACGGCATATCAAATGCTTCATCGCATTGGAAAAGTGCAAGCCGGTCAGAGCATTCTGGTGCATGGAGCTGGTGGGGCTGTAGGCTCTGCTTTACAGGAACTGGCCCGATTAGAAAATCTCAATATTTATGGTACCGCGTCCGCTGAAAAGCACAAATCGCTACAACAAGTTGGTGCCACACTAATTGACTACCGCCACGAAAGTTTTATTGAAAAGATTAACCAAGTTGAACCTGGTGGTATCGACATGGTTTTCGATGGATTGGGTTGGCAGAGTTTTAAACGTTCATTGAAAGTTATAAAATCGGGAGGCTTGCTGATCGCATATGGATTTTCGGATGCTGTCAGAAAAGGCAAGATAGCCGTCATGCTGGATTTTATTCGCTTCAAACTCATGAGCATTTTGCCAGGTTCACGCAGAAAAACCTTTTATTCAATCACTGCCTTAAGAAACCAACACCCGGATTGGTTCGCCGATGACCTCACAAAACTGTTCGCTTTATTATCAAGTTCAAGAATAAAGCCATTGATATGGAGACGTATGCCACTCTCGGAAGCAAGACATGCCCATGAATTAATAGAGCAGTCCAAACCTATTGGAAAAATCATCTTAGAAATTGAATAATTCCGAGATGCTTAGTCCACTGTTTCGTGACAAGAATACACTGGGTTTGACAGGGCCGTAATTCGAAAAGTAGCCTCAAATAATCACAACTTCCCGTTTTTTTATAATATATAAATGAAATGCTGGTACGCTTTTAAAAAATAAAAAATCCACAATTAAGTTATGGCTTTTAACTTTTCACACCCAAAACATCACCGTAATTTCAATAAAATTTTCTTGTTCGGAATTATTTGGTTTGTCTTTGGAGTATTGTATTCATTGCTTGAAAAAGGGATATTGGGTGAATTAAATCATTTTCCTTCAACAGGCAATCCTTACGATTTCAATACCTCATTATTTTTTACTAGTCTGAGTTCATTTATTATGGGTTTGATAATGGGAATATTCGAAATCTCATACATAAGTAAAATGTTTGATAAAAGGCCTTTCGGACAGAAAATATTCTTTAAAACCATAATTTATTTAACGTCCATATGCTTGTTCTTAATATTGCTTACCCCCATAATGAATAGTTATCGCCTCAATGTGTCTCTCTTTGATCCTGAAGTTATCCAATCGATGTTATCATTTTTCTATAATTTCGCATTTTGGAGTGTTGTGCTTTATATAGCGACAATCATTGGTATCGCGCTATTTATTTTTGAAATCAGTGATAACATCGGACAAGGGGTGTTGAAGAATTTTTTCATCGGAAAATATCATACGCCACGGGTTGAAAAACGAATATTTATGTTTCTCGATATGAAATCTTCAACGACAATCGCCGAAAAGCTAGGACATTTAAAACACTATCAGCTTCTCAACGATTATTATGCCGATTTAACCAAAGCCATCTTAGAAACATCTGGTGAAATTTATCAATATGTAGGTGATGAAGTCGTAGTTTCCTGGCTGATTGATAAAGGGCTAAATAATTCAAATTGCTTAAATTGTTATTTTTTAAGCAAAGAAATTTTAAAAAAAAGTTCAGAATCTTATTCTTTAAAATATAGTGTAGTGCCAGAATTTAAAGCAGGTTTTCATCTAGGATCAATCACAACTGGAGAAATCGGCGTTATCAAAAAAGAAATAATTTTTACGGGTGATGTACTCAATACAACAGCTCGGATTCAAGGAAAATGTAACGAGCATCGTGTCGAAATCCTTATATCAGAAGATCTAAAAATACAGCTTCCATCAGATTCTCCGTACACATATAGAGAAATCGGGTCATGTAAACTTCGCGGTAAAAACGAAGAAGTAAAATTACTTACCGTGTCTGAAAATTAATGAAATTTGTGTCCATCCAGAATTGGCCTGCAACTTCAAGAGTACAAATTACACGGTGTAACCCAACGGCGGTTAAACGATTCGGCCCAAATAAAAAATTGTTGATATACTCGAAAATGAGTCCTGCTTCTCTTAAAGATTACATTCGCATATCGTATCTGATAGATATTATTGATATGCCGGTTGGCTTTTTAAACTAAATGATATTTGTGTTTTCTGCTATATACATGTAGTTTGAAATATATAGTGTTACGCTAAGAATATCCCACGAATTCCGGTTCTGTATCCCGGCAGTATCCCACCCTAAATATGGACCTATTGTAATTGTTAAAAAATTAAGGTGCACCGTGGGGTCGACCCCCTCATACTATAAATATAATGTCAAAATTATTCCTCGGTTGAGAGAATCCAGATTAAACTAAACAATATTGGCAACTAGACGTAATAAGGTCTGATTTTTCTATTGATTAAGGTGGGTTATCTACCACTTTCCTGTTTCATTTTTCCCCTCTTGTCAAGTTAAAAATAGCCAGCTCCCTCCTGCGCAGTGTTCAA
>Ga0209260_10000615_pt1 | contig 11273 bp, 9 predicted proteins | sample WorMetTypGCAVOLI_FD_187421 | JGI IMG/M metagenome (GOLD analysis project Ga0209260, IMG submission 187421) | Marine gutless worms symbiont microbial communities from Max Planck institute for Marine Microbiology, Germany - Olavius algarvensis... ...
AAAAATGTGAAAATAAGCACAGTGCCTAGAAAAATAAAGTGTGTCAACTCTCTATGGGTTATGTTTTATAAACTGACTTACGTTATGTTGACTCCGCAAGGCGTCGCTAGTCGCGGTTGGCATCCTAGCTTATGCTGGAAGTATATAGTTGTTGTATGTGTTTTATGTTGTGAAATTATGTTTAAAGTGTGCTGAGGTGTAATTTATCACGTTTAATTGTAGGCGCTTGTAGTAGAAATATAGTTGATGTATGGATCATTATTTGTAACTATGTCCTTTATGTGCTATTTGTGCTATTTGTGCACAAACTGCGCCGGCCGAGTAACGGATGCCGGTAACGAAATTAATTATAGGCATAGTTATTTAGTTGATATTTTATCACCTTTATATTCGCGTATAATAGGCCAGATGAGAATGGACCGTAAGTTTTGGAGGCCATTTCGCTTAAATTAGAAACCTAACTCTGAAGAGGTAGTACTAAAGCAGCGGCCGGGGGTAACCGGTAAAATGCGGCATGATCCTAACTGTGTGCAGTACTGATGGATATTCACACCAATCAACTAGAGTCAAGATGAGGCACCATATTACTAGTCTAAATGGGACAGTCAGGATCAGTTTTACGTTTAATGTTAGGGTTGCAAGCAACATCCAAACCGTAATTCTGTCCCTAACTGTAGATACTACCATTAGTACCCTGCATGACAGTTATCACTAGAGCTAGGGTTGCCAGATATCCCGTATTTTACTGGAGCTCCTGTAATTCATCCCCAATCTTCCGCTTCCCGGAAAGAAGTTACCTGGGAGATGAAATATCTCGTATTTCAATTAGGACCTGTCAGTCACCAGTCACCTCATACCTATCGGCCTTGCGGTGTCACGAAACACCGCACCGGCCGCACCGTCCGCACCGGTCCCCAACATAAGTATATTTTGAGCAAACGGCACTTCGAAGTCGTGGTAGTACTCCTGTCGACGGCCGGTCGCTTTCGCTGGTGCGGTTTGCGGCCGCGGCTCGGAGCACTGTTGCTTATTCAGCTGAATCGACCGATGGCACACAGACTAAAAGTGCGACGAAAACAGTCTTCTTTCAATACTCAAAATATACGTATTTTGGGGGCCGGTGCGGCCGGTGCGGTGTTTCGTGACACCCATCGGCCTTGCATTGTCGCCACGTACAGCTCCATATATGGTATGTATCACTGTACTGTTAGGGACAGTTACACGTAAGTTGTAACTTGTACTAAAGCGTGAAAACCCGGTTATTTTGGCAGCCATCTCTGGCAGCAAGCTAAACAGGCAGCCAGCACCTGCTACTGGGCGTCAACATTCTTACTTTAAAAAGTATTTTAAGTACTATAGTACAAGTATTTACAGGAAATAGTATTTAAATACAAGTACTGAATACTATGTAAGCATTTAAAATATCGTACTTAAAATGCTACTAATTTAAGTACTTCCCAACAAAACATACGGATATAGTGAACACTGAACACAGTGAACACTGGACGACAGTGAATTATAAGTTTGTGAATTATAACGGACAATTATTGCACTGTGCTGTCATTTGTGTCATTAGGTATGACCACGTTCAGAGTATTGTGAGCGGAAGTTATGAGTAAATGTTTTGTTCCTGGATGCAAAACTGGCTATGCAAGCTGTGATGTCAAAGCCTCCCTCTTTAAGCCTCCAGTCGATTCAGTTGAACTCGATAAATGGAGAAGAGCGATACCCAGGGCAGACAGAACACTGTCCAACAAGGACAGAGTGTGTGCATTGCATTTCTCGCCAGACTGCTTGCAGTACGCATATGCTGGAAATACTCAAAGTGATGTGTGTAATCTCCTGAGGGAGAGGCCAAAGCTGGTTGCAGGATCCGTACCACACATTTTTCCTAATTTGCCACATTACCTTTCCAGACCAGTCAGTCGGAAAAGGACTGTTATTGATAGATCTGGTACTGTAGCAAAAAAGCGCAAAATGTCAAGAGCTGAAGGGGTTTCGACATATGTTTCAGAGGTTGAAGGTGCATTTTTACAGCTCTGTCAGAACTCTAAGTCAGTGTGCCCTGAGTCATGGTGCAGAACATTCAATGACAATTACGTTTGTTTTTGCAAGTTGAATGTTGTCTCTGATCAGGCACATATTTCTGTGTCAGTCAGTATTTCCAAAGCACTTGATGTAATTGCCTACTGTGAAGGATCTGTCGTTAAGTTACCTTTTTCAGTAAATATTCATACAAAAGATGATGTACATGATTTATTGTTGAAAATTGAGAAATTGAATCCATGCGTTGGCAATCCGGATGCTCACCTAGTTGAGTCAGTGCAGAAAAGCAGAGTTGGTTTTAAGGACAATTGTGGAGTTTGGCGACATAAGCATTGCACACGTTTGATAAGTGACGGTACTCGCTGCAGTGGTTGTCGTAAATTACGTCGAATATTGCAAACGTCTGCAGCCAAAAAAAAAATGCACAGCTCAAAACGCCAGTCATGGAGATTACGATCACGAACAGTACATCGGTTGAGGAATCGAATACACACATCCAAGCTTTTAGTTGCGCATCTGAAAGCCAAACTGAATACAGTCAGCACAAGTAAACTGCGTAGCTTGATAGCTGACTTGCCACATGGTCAAAGGTTAATAGTGGAACATTTTATGCATCAACGGAGAGTGAAGTCACCTCGAGGAATGCGATATGACCATAAATGGATTCTTTCATGCATTCTTTTACGCATTAAAAGTCCGAAGGCATACAAGCATTTACGTGACGGTTGTTTGCTACCACTTCCATCGCGAGCCACACTTCAGAGGTACATGGAAGTTATTCGTGCGGAAGTTGGAATGTTGACCATTCTGAGTTCAAAAGTTTCATCTGCATCAGAACGCCACGGAATACTGATGTTTGATGAAATTAAGCTGCGACAGGGCATCACTTTCAATGTAAAAGCTATGGAATTTGAGGGGTTAGTTGACCTCGGTGAGTTTGCCAGCAGCAAGAATGCAGTATCAGTTCCAGCTGATACAGGACTGGTATTTCTATATAGACCTTTCCTTGGGAGCTGGATGCAGACAGTTGGAATGTTTTTGTCGCATGGACCGACATCATCAGCCACACTAGCTAAAATCATTTTGAAACTTGTCTTTGCACTGGAAGCTCACGGTCTGCTGGTATAATTTCTTGTGATTACCTGTTAGAGTTAGCTGTCAATCTCAGTGTTTTATAAACTAGATTGTATTATAAGCTACACATGTGCACGTTAAAATAGTCGAATTGTATCATATCTGACATTGTTTATTAACAATGTAAGACATGATACAAACAATGTTGGCAGTGGTTTAAAACTCAACCGACTTGGCGTTTTTGGCTCTTTCACTCTCTACATAATTTTGTACACAACATTTTTCTGGCATAATTTCACAACCATTTGATCAATCAATGTAGTGTTTCATTCTACAGTGGAGTTTTGTTGGTTTGCATCTGTGGGTGCATTTGTACTTTATATGTAACATTTTACCATTGTGATAATTTGACAGTTGTGCAGTTGCATGTGATTTGTCATACTTACAGTGCATGCTTTCAGTTTTTTTTTAGGTTGATGGCATTGTCTGTGATGGCTCAACTACAAATAGAGGAGTGTGGAAGGAGTACGGAATCACTGGAGTGCATGGTAGTGTTAACAACTCACTTCGACATCCAGTTGCTGAGATGTCGGGCACTCGTGATCATAATCGACTGTATTTCTTCTCAGATTATGTGCATCTCATTAAGTGTATTAGAAACAACCTGCTGAACAGGAAGTGTTTTCAGGTATGGCCTAAATCGTCATGCATGTACATGTATTTTGAATACATTTACGTTAGAAGCCTTTCGTGTTTTTTCAGCATCGAGTTACGACATCTTTTTAAGATGTGGAGTACTAATGAATTGGACCGTACTGTTTTGTGTGCTTTGTTGCCATGTGGTCAAGTTTTATTAAGCCACTTCAAAATTTTGCATTTATTTTGAATGCATTTACTGGTAAATAAATTACAAAAAAATTACGAAAAATGGTTTCATATGGGGAGTACTAGAAAATTAGTTTCACATGTGCAGTACTGACATATCGATTATCGGATCACACTCTTTTGTGTGTTTAGTTGCTGTGTGGTCAACTTTTATTAAGCCAAGTGCTATATATTTAGTCATTTATTTTAAATAAATCAAGTGTTACAGGCTTATTAGGTTTTCAGAATAGAGTTACAATAACTCGTGTCAGATTTGGAGTACTAAAATATTGCCGTATTCTTTTGTGTGTATAGTTGCCGTGTGGTCAAGTTTTATTAAGCCACTTCACAGATTTGCTGCAGCTTGATTCTTGTCATGGAGGACTTCGTGTTGTGCCAAAATTAACAAAAGTGCATGTCGATCCTAACAATTTGCAGAGGATGAATGTCAAACCAGCTGTGCAGGTGAGTTGTGGCCAAGTTTATGTTAATTTAAATTTGTGGTGTAATTACATCTTCTGTTCATTAGTACTTAGCACCGACGAGTACATTTCTTTATAATTTTTCTGTACCTTACTTATGCTTTAATGATTCTTACACGTTTGTGACCAGTGTCACTAACCTCTGTATGTGTTCAGCAGTAACAAACAGTTTGTTGCAGTTAATGTATGTGTCCACTTTACTGTACTGTCATAAGTCTACAGTAGAGCATATAGTCAGTTCCAGTCAGGGTTGTAGTCTCGGTCTCGAACGTCTCGGTCGCGTCTCGATACCGTCACTCCAACATCTCGGTCTCGGCGTCATACGTCTCATTTGCAACCCTGGTTCCAATGACTCTGTAGTAGCTTGTGTACGTATAGTGTGAAGCTGTGCAGTATTACCAAATGTTTTTTTGTCGTCAGCAGATTGGTGGACTTTAAGGTCGACCACTTTGCACCATATTCACTCTGGTGGCAGTTTGGTCTAGTGGTAAAGACATTGGTCACTTCAACGAAGTTACTGAGTGTCAAGTGTGGTTAGTAATGGGATTGGTGACCTGTACAGATTGGGTACACCATCTTCGTATTTGACCGACTGCTCAGACCAGCTTAGCCTGGTAATCCCTTTACGGGTGGGAACAATAAGTACTAGTGATAGTCTTATGGTCACCACTAGGAAGAAAACGGCGAGTTCTGTTACCAGTACTGCCAATGTACTGGTCTAGTTGGCTGTGTAGTGTGCTGGTGTCTTAAACGTGATGTTTGTGTGTGAAATAAACAACATGGTCATTCATGTGTCAATAGTTGTTCAGTAATTCTGTTGCTGACGGCCTGCAATTCTACAAGGACAGTGGAGCAGTGCAGTTGCAGACAGCTGATGAAACAATCTCATTTGTCCGCCGGATGAACAGATTGTTTGACATTCTGAATGCCAAGCGACCAGTGGAAGCCATGCGCATGAACTCAGCAAACATGACGGTATTGCATATTAATTAAACAAAGTGCACTGTATTAAGGTTTAGTTTGATAGCAGCAAGTTTGTGTATCTTTTTCTTCTTATTCAACTAACATTTTTGTGTTACCATATTTATTCTAATGACACTAATGTTGTTGAAGTTCAGGTTTTTTTGTTAAGACGGGTCTTACCACTAACATTTTGTACATTGCATTTAATTTTGATTTGTTCATGTTGCCACTAATGTGTATTGTTCGTAGCATTACACTTTCATTCTACATTGCAAGAAAATGTGTTCATTACAACTCGCCAGAAGAGTTCATTGCAAAGGACATGCGTAAGTAAAGCAAATGAATTCACTATCTTCAGTAATCGTAAAAGCATATGCATGTCTTCTCATATAGTCATTGTATCTGCAACAATTACAATTGTGTGTGGTTAGAGTAATTGATTGGCATAACTGCAACTGCAACATGTACATATCTGTATCTTATAACAGTAAGAACTGGATGATAAATATTTATTACAGTTATTAGTGTCTAGCTCACTAAAACTGTATAACAATGTTGCTTTAGACAGAAATTGTAATTGTGTTAACGTTAATTAGCATGAGCAGTAATAATGCTACTATGATAAATGCAGCAAAACTGGGCAAAGAACTAACTTCCAGTGTGAAACTGTTGCAGTATCTCGTGCAGTGCATCGAATGGTTCGACTCATGGCAGAGTCACATAAAGAAGACAGTGATGGATAGCAAAAAGTTCTTGTCACCTTCTACTGCTGCAGGACTGAGAGTCACTCTGAAGTCCACTGTTGAACTGTCCACATTTCTCCTCCAGTCAGGCTTCACATATGTTCTCACTTCTCGCTTTAGCCAGGATCCACTTGAGGTTGTTGCATTGCTTTGCAATCTGTGATTGACAGACTGTATTTATCAGAAGGTGGCCAGTGAAACGGTAGCATATGAGTTTTACAAGGATATGCACTAGATAGATGGTAATCCTTTATATGCAGGATATTGTAGGGCTCAATAGGGCTAAAACTTATTGAAGTCTCCTCTGCATTCATTAATGCTAAGAAATCATGTTTATTATATATTGCTAATACAGTTTTAATAAAATAAGATGGAAAATTTAATTTATGGTGTTTTTTAATGGTACCGAAGAGGCAAAAATTATGCAAAGCCATGTAATGAATAGAATGCATTGGACTCTAACCTGTTGAATTTCAATATATTTGTGAAATTCAAATCAGTTTGTGAAGGTTCATGTTCATTGTTATCTCGGGTATTGGTCTGTTTGTCTGTATGTCTGTCACTCTGTGTTTCTGCATTTTGTTTTTTGTACTGGCCTAAGGCGATACCTTGCAATTACCAAGTGTCCATTATAGCGGTTTTTGTCGAATATCTCCATCAATTCTTAATCGATTTAAACCAAATTTACAGGTATAGTATTGTGCCACAAAACACGTCTCCGTAAATTTTTTGAGATTTTTAGCTCAAGCGGTTTCAGAGCACAGCGCCGCCGCGACTTTTTTGCCATGTTGTTTGTCCCTGTCACGGTGTAGCGAATCCCTCGACTGCCTCACACTGGTATAATTTGGCTTAATTAAAGTGTCTTCACTTACTGTGGATGCCTGATGTCTAAAAATCGCAATATTTCTATCGTGGGCGTAGCCAGAATTGAAAAACCTGTAAATTTAGGATTTTTATCCCCATGCGCCGGCGCGCGGGCATATCGACATCAGAAATACATTTATAATTACAAAAATGGTTTCAGCAGTTAGGGCAGATGCCACAGAAGTGCCCATGCCCAAGCACGAATCCTCTAGCATAAACGGTTTACCAGAGCGGTAAAGTGCATCCAAATTTTGAAGAAAAAAATTTCGGAAAAATTCTTTTTTAGCCTCCACTACGACCAGAAAAATACGCTGAATCCCTTGGTGAAATCCGTTTTTAAATCCGTCGACAATTAAGGGAGATATTTGGAATTTCGTGGAAAATATAAGCGAACTTGCCATCTGTCTATGTGACCGCCGTGTCTGGTCTTTCCAATAGGTCGCAACGCAGCGTCTACAAGTAGGTGCGTTCATTGGCGACGTTATTATAGGCCGATACTTCGCACTGGGCAACACTTGCCCTGTGCATCTTTATCTAGTTTTTTTACATTTATATCTGAGTTGTGAATTAACGTATGTATTAACTGTGATCTCTATGTGTGTTATTTGCTAGTTGTTCTTCGGAACTATCCGATACTCGGCTGGATGTGAAGATCATCCGACAGCTGCCGTGTTTGTGAAGCTGTATCGTTTACTGTCAGTGTACAGCCTCATCAAGCCTCCACGTCGACGTGGTGATGTGGTGGATGGAGTGACAACTTCACTGCAGGTGCCTCTGCCTAGCCGCCATCAGACAAAACGAATACAGACAGTTGCTAATGCAGCAGAATGCATCGAGTCTTTGGCGACCTTCAGTTCTGACGATGCAATAGATGTGCAACCAAGCGCTATATCTTCAGCTCTGACAACACGAGACAACATTGTGTATTATGTTGCCGGTTTCGTTGTGCGTCATTGCAAGCGTGTGGTTTCTTGTGAACACTGCATGTCAGCACTGCAGCTGTCTCCTGGCACTGCTACTGATGAACCATACATGTCTCTCATTAAGACTAAGTTAAGAGGTGCACTTCACTTTCCGAGTGTGGTACTCTTTCGAAGTCTCTGTGATGTTGACGCTGTAATTTGTGAACATTTAACAGACATCACACCGGACGTGTTTACTTCTATAATGGAAGAAAGTCTGTATGCTATGTTGCCACTGAAATCAGTTTTGTGCAGCAGCCATAGTAGTTGGTTGTCAGCAGAAATTCTTGTTTATTATGTCTCAACCAGATTACATTGGCACGCGAAAAAGGTCAACAGACAGGCGTCTGATGGCAAACGTACAAGAGGTATGCGCAAACAATCAAAATTATGTTAATCTTGAGGATCTCCTGCCTTCGGAATTGGTACCAGAACCATCCTGCTCCTTAGCACTTGCCTATGACTCCATGTCTGATTTAGTCATAATCAGCAAATAGCTAACGTTGTTGCAGTGCTTCTTATTGTCTTCATTGCGGCATTTAGTTGACAACAAAACTGGTGTCATATTCAGTCGTCAGCAGAGCATATTTTAAGAATTTTTTTGGACTCCACAAATGACAAAGCCGGAGACAAATGACAAATGACAAAGTCCCCCAGCGGGATCCAGGGCAGTGGCGGATAAATTCCAACGCAGATTGTTGGGAATTTCATTGAAGGACAAAGTGAAAAATGATGATATCAGAAAGAACACCGGCTTGCGGAAACTCGAAGATATAATCAAAGAACGAAGACTAAGATGGTTGGGACATGCCATACGAAAGGAGGACTGCAGAGTACCTCACCAAGCTACACAGTGGGAGTTAAAGATACAAGAGGAAGCCAGGACGACCAAGGATAAACTGGACGGACATCGTGAAACGCAACCTGAAAAACATGGACATCACCTGAGAAGAAGCCAAGGAACTAGCGGCTGACAGGACAGAATGGCGTCAACGTGTGGCCCACCAACAAGACGCGGGATGAACAGAACAGAACAGAACAGAACAACAAAATAATTTTTTTTTTATTTTGTATTTTAAAAATTCTTTTTGGAGTATTTTGCTATTTGCAAAATATTTTTTTTGAAATTACTTTTTGAAAATGATTTACTGGACATGATGAGGAATGAGGCCACATTTTACCAGTACAGTTGCTTACTTTATTATTGGTCAAATTCAGAAATTTTTTGAGGTTTAGTGTCACTATGTGCAAATAATGGCATAATACTTCGTTTGCATTACTTTATTTTGTATTTTAAAAATACTTTTTCGAAGTTGTTTGCATATAACTGTGTAAACACTTACACTAAACGTTGTAAACGGCAGCCATAACAAGTTAACATAACAGAGAGGCCTGCATTGCACTCCAAAAGCAAAAACACACTGCGAGTTTGGGCTCCACATTTCGAAATTTTGGACTCCACGTTTTCCCGTTTGGACTCCACATTTTGGTTGGACTCCACGCTTAAAATATGCCCTGGTCATCAGTTAACATAGAGTGTTGTACGTGGCAGACAACTGAAAGCCATGGACTTTGTGAAACGGAATTGTTATTGTTATTGTGTAGATTTTGGTGTGTTTTGTGCGTAATTCCTTGTGCAGTGTATATTCCCCCCGCTGGGGGTGCTCACAGTGCTCCCCCAGACCCATAGCTGGATTTAAGGGGCCTACTTCTAAGGGGAGAGGAGGACAGGGGAGAGGAGGGTAAGTAGAGAGGGGAGGGGAGGAGGAGGATGAGGGAGGAAAAAGGAAAGGGAGGGAATAGGAAGGGTGGGGAGGGAATGGGGAGGGAAAAGGGAGGGACGAGAGGGACGAGAGAGAACGGGACGGAGGGCAGGGAAAGGGGAAGGAAGGGAAAGGGAGGAAAGGGGGACGGAAGGGGAGGAGAGGGGAAGGATGGGGCAGAGCCCCCACTGGCATTTTTCTGGCTACGGGCCTGTGGTGATTAGGATGACGATTCGTTTTTCCTTCAAAGTTACAGGGAAAAAAACTTGACTGTACAAATGAGTCATTGCTGTGTTTGGGGAAACCCACTCACTCTGTAAACTTTAAAAGGGTTGTGAAAAAAATACAAATAGGTCTAGTTTTATTGTATGAGACTTGTAGCAGTCCAGAATTCAATAGAAATTTGATTGGATGTACTGGATAGTTGACATTTGATTACTGTATACAGTGTATAGTACTCACTGGCTGTCTGGGTTGTGTAGCCTACAGCTGTTTGTCAATTTTGTAGTCATCTGATAATCTAATTCATGTACAAAACACTCACCGAAGTCATGATTCTCAAATTTGGGCTATGTTTTTGACATGTTACTTCAACTGAACGTAAAAAGTCACGTTTTTCGATTTTGGAAAGGCGTAAAAACGTATTGTTGAACTATGCTGGCAGCAGTTTTTGGCGTACAGATATGTCGACTGACACAGTCCATGTTTGTTGAACCGTTCACCTGGACAGTATTGATAACAAAGACTTGACTTTCAAGGTTAATGACTTGAACCCAAGGTGAAGAACTCAAATCCTTGAGGACACCTCAAGGCCAGGGATCATCGGATCCACAACGCCTCTGGAGCTACTGCGACGTAATCAAGGTCATAATTTAGTTAAAATGCGAAACTGATCATACCTGGCAGTTACTCGTTTCCGAAAATGATCTATATCGTATCGAATGGGACGTTAAACTCTACTATACTACCACTACTACTTTATACCAGTTACTTTATGGGACAGCACAATGTATGGATGATAATGACGAATTGAGAACATGAACAGCAGCACAAGACAGATTAATAGCACTAAAGTCGGTTAAAGTATAATTACATTTTACTTTTTAAGTCGATTTTTTACATTACACTATTTCTGCAACACTGAAGAAACAGAACGTCTCAATCTGTTACGAAAATCTATAGATCGGTCGCTAGATCGGTTGCTTCGGTGGATCGCGCTGTAATGATGCTAATATCGATATGTAAGCGTCAGCAACAGCACATTATTGTAATAAAGTCAAGAAGTATTCGATTTCATCTAAAATAACTTTGCAGAAAATAAATAATAATAAATATAACTGTTTTATCGCTGGCTATGTAACCTTAGCACACTGCACGTATACGCGAACGTCGGGTGGCTACGTACGCTAGCGCCGCCTAGCGAACGTCAACATTGCGGAGCCCGGCCGATAAGTGGAGTCGACACACTTTATTTTTCTAGGCACTGTGGCCGTAACCAAACGAATTTAACGA
>Ga0209260_10000616_pt1 | contig 11257 bp, 9 predicted proteins | sample WorMetTypGCAVOLI_FD_187421 | JGI IMG/M metagenome (GOLD analysis project Ga0209260, IMG submission 187421) | Marine gutless worms symbiont microbial communities from Max Planck institute for Marine Microbiology, Germany - Olavius algarvensis... ...
GGTCAATCTCTATCACGTTCTCAAATTCTGCGTATGCTACAACGGTCACCGTCTGTGGAAGCGCCTGCGCAAATTTCAGTGCCAAGCGCACGCTACCCTGACGCAACAGAGAGAAATGGTCGTCTTCGCCGAGATCGGCAGTCAGATCGAACGCATACAGAGCGTATCCATTTCCATAGTCTTCACGACTTATGTAAAGTCCCTCGTCCTTACATATCTTTCCAGTTCCGGCAAACAGACTATGGTAGCCCCTTATATACTGACCGTGCTCGTAATCCGGCTGTATCGGTCTCACGGCATGCTGCTGATGTCCGTCTAGATACAGCGAAATCTCGCTCAAATTGAAATGTTGGAAATTGAACGGATTACGTCCGGCATGTCCGTTGAATGCATCATTTCTCACTAGTCCGACGACCACGCGCGTGGGCAGTTGTCCGGAAAACAACTTTTCGTGGCTGACGTCCAAGTAATTTTGTGGAACCGTGAACGACTTACACACTACGCGACGTATCGGATACTTTGCGGTTCCACGTTCCAGCGTCCTGGCATGAGCGAGGAAAACCGACGGCGTCAGTTTCACCTTTCGAACAAACATGGAAGCGTGCAAGATCCGCGCTTTACATGCTCCCATTAGACAGAAAAGGTCTTTGCTGCGAACTAATTTTATCTTTACGCCGACCTCGTTGAGAAGGTAGCGATCCTGAAAGAACATGTCCGCATGCAGACGACCCATCATGTCGAAAGTGCGACTTTCTGCCACCAGCGTCCTTCGTTTAGCCAGACCCTCGTTTACGGCAGCGGCGGCAAAATCTACAGAGTCCATTCTGCCGGCCTGATCTTTGTAAAATAACGCAGATGTCAGCTGAGTCTTCTTCGCGTCTTCTCCATAGCTCAACAGCGTTTCTAGCAACGCTCTGTACGGATAAGTATTAGTCGAGGCAGTGATGAGAGTGCCGTTCAGCGAAATGTCTACTTGCGAAAAGAGGCTGTGTAGAAACAGATTGACCGGTCCGACTGCAGCATCGGCAGCCAGGTCGTCGCCGTTGTTCTGTGTAACTTTAGCCTTTACATACAACATGGTGTTTGCAAAGTCGATGTAGTCTTCTCCCGTACCACTAATGTCGAACTCGATGGGCGAACCATCGGTCACGGTCGTCATAGGATGGTATTCGACCCAACTGCCTTGTTCCATGCTAGTTTGAGTCGGTGGTACGGAAAACAGATCCAGCTCCGACTTTGTACATTCGCACGATTGTTCGTGAACGAAAGCCATTACGAGAAAATATCGCGACGTCTTCGCTTCACCTTTCGTCTTCTGCGAACACCAGAACCAGACTGACGAATCAACCCTTCTACCGTTCTTTTTATACCTGCAGGAACTCGCTTTTTTGCAGATTCTTTCACCGATTTGCCTTCCAACACGTCGTCCGCCACCTCCATACCCGTCTTGACCGCATTTCCTAACATCTGCTTGCCGTGTGCCTTGAAGAACGGTAGCACTAGTCGTCGAAAGAAACCACCCAAAATACTCCCGAGACCATGTCCACGCTGAAATCTAGCACCTGCGAAAACCGGTATCTCTCCACCATTCTGTCGAGAATAATATTCTTCGTACAAATCTCGACTCGCATCGCAGCAATATGTCCTGCGTTTCATGTCGACGTTTGAAACCAAATGACACAGACCGTCTCTGTACATCGCTTTATATAGCGAAATATGGATGAACGGTACGTCGAAATTCCAAAACGACAAAAGACTTTCCGGGTAGGAACGCCACGGGTTGTCCGGTGTCAGTCATGATATTAATTTCCACAGTGTCGAAACACTTTTTCTGCAGTGGTACGTATAGCACCTGATTCATCACTCGATGAGCGTTTCCACCCACTCTTCGCGGCTTGTCCACTATACGAAGCAGCGGAGCTTTCGTGTCACCTACAAAGACGGGTTCCAGTAAATCGCAGTAAACGAAGAGTGAATTAATATCTCCAACCAAGTTAATGCCGCGAGGTGCCACTATCGTGTCGCCCATGTAGCGCACGTTGTCATCGAATCCTAGCAACCGAGCCAAGTCTGCACTGAACTCTATTCCGACGACATATTGCGTCTCGATTTCCAATTGTATTCGTTTGCTGTCATATGAAAACTCAACATTCACAAGCGTACCGGGTAATTGAGTCTGAGCACGTTGCTCAATATGCAACTGGAATATCAATTCCTCCACCATTCTGTAATGGCCCGCTTTGAGAGATATTCTGCGTACAACGTCGTGAATGTGAATGTCGTAATAGCATCGACCACTTACGACGTTTTCCACGTTCGACGGAACCGATAGTTCCGTCAGGCCAACTTCCCAGTCACCTTCGAGTTCAATCATGTTGCTCAGCTTCGTCGTATATTGAGCCACCGTGTTCTGGGGATAGCACGTCATCGAGCTGTTCGATGGTAGCGTTAGATAAAATCGACTCATTGCGACTTAGAGTTGGACTCGGAACGAGGTAACCGAGAGAGCCGCTAATTAAACTGCTCCACAGACAAGTGTCCGTATCCTCGTCTTTGAATGTGAGGTTGAATAGGGCTACCGCGATGATGACGAAGACGACAATCAGCTGACAGCAATAGACGAGTTCGTTCTTCGTACAGCGTCTATTTCGTGGTGAGTCCATCTACCCACGAGTTGAACTTGCTGGGGTAGCCTCTCCAAGAAACGAGATACTGTATTTTGCCGTTACGCTTCCTCGTCTTTATAATTCGATCGATGTCGAAGCATTCATCGTCAGATTTCAACACCTTCTGAACTTCCAACTCGTAAAACTTGCCTTTTATAGGTTCACCAGCCAAATCTCTGAGTTCGTACGTTACGGGAACGGTTGGCAGACGAGACTTGATCTCGAAAAGTTCCTCTGACCACTCGCCTAAGTAACCCTTGCGAAACGACTGTCGCTGCATGCTAATGCGCACTCTGTCACCGACATTGTATTTCCACTTGTATGTCTTTGGTTTTAGTGGATACAGACGAGCCCTGACCTCGTCCTCGTTGTCCTCATTCACTTCGCTGGGAGTCATGCCAATGGACCTGTGGTACGTGTTATTGTAAGAGTGCAGCAAATCCTCCAAAATGTCGACATAGCGTTTCGTATTCTTGAATGTAAAATAACGAAACATTTTCGTCTTCAGCGTTCTGTTGAAGCGTTCTACGACAGCGGCCTTCAAATCCTCGTTTTCACTCGTGTAAAATTTTATAGCGTGACGTTTCAGCATAGACTGAAAAGTGGAATTTAAAAATTCAGTTCCTTTGTCACTCTGAACCATGTTGGGTTTGCCGTCGCTCAAAATTTTTTCGAAAGCATTCGCAACGTCTCGACCGGTCTTCGTTCTAACGGGTACCGCCCACGCCTTCTTCGAAAATACGTCCACAGAACTAAGTATGTATCTCATGCCGTCGTTGAAGGAAGATAGGTTAGTGACGTCGACCAAATCGATCTGGTACAGATCTGCTATGCCTTTGGAGTAAGTCTTGCGACGAGGAAAACGAACCCTTCTCGGTTTATGTAGCGTGTAGGCGTCTTGTTTGGCTAAATATTCTTTCACCGCGCGCTCCGACCGTCCGCTGTAACGACGCAAATTGCGAACGCTGCCGAAACTGCCGGGCAATCTCAAAGTATTGAACACGACATCCATGTTAGTAGGGAGTCCAACGTTGTCGTCTTTTGGGACGACCACGACGAACGGGCGGTGTAACTTCGCTAGTCGTATTGGTCTTTACTATCGGTTCTTCGGGCACCTCGGCACGCGTATTTATGTACTTCTGTAAGGCTGCAACGTACTGTCTCACTTTCTGGTCGTCAGACAGAGACTGGTTTCGAAGCGTATTTGACAAGTGTAGACTGCTGTTTGTTTTGGCTACGGCGTCGGCCGGTTTCTGTAAACGTTTGTATTCTCGATCGAATTCGTCGACTAGAACAAGTTTCTTTGCAGCCTGCATTATTTCAGAAACAGACTGCCGAGCACCGCCAGTACCGGAGGCAGCAAGGCAGTCAGAAATCCTCCCTTCTGCAAAATTCGACGCTTCTTTTTCAACGAAGTCTTCTTGATGGCAAGAGATCGCAAGTTGTTTCTGTCGCGACGCAGTCTCACCTTCTGACGTGGCGAGAGCGGAACGTTGCCTTTTATTACATTCTTGGCACACTCGCTGACGCAGTCTATAAATTCTTTATCACATTTTTTGACGTATGCCCGTTTCGCCGTATCTGCCATTCTTCGTATGCGTTTCAAGACGGGCAAATACTTTTTTACCCGCTGACTCATTTCGGAACGTATACGTAATGTGTCTCGCCTGGGAATATGTTTGCTCTGAGTCTCAGATCCTCGTTCTGTTCTCCTCGAAGGTCTACTAGTAAATAACTATACGGCTCACGCGTCGCGTCTTTATATGCTTCGACGGCAAACTGCGACTTCTTGGGATACATCTGTCGAGCTAAATTTTGGAACTGACTGGCGTCTCTCGGATTTTTAAACAGTACCATGTAGTGTGCGTTGAGGCTTATTGTTCTTGCAAATTTGTTTTTTGGAAACAGGTTTTGCATGAGGAACAGGACGCTCACGTTTCTATGGTGCGATCCCTTGGTGAACAGGTTTGCTATAGTCTCGTTTGTTTCTTGCATAAGGTCGTCTACTATGAGAAGTATGGGTTCTCTACCGTCAAAGTTGTCCATGTCCGGCAGCCCCTCGTGAAAAATTACTTGTGGATATTGACAAAACAACTGCTGGTATTCACCGTAACAGTACATTATCTTGCTAGGAGGTGGTTCTAACATGCTTACTACGTTGTCTATGAGCCTAAAAACGAACCTAGTCTTCCCGCAAGACGTGGGACCGACTACCATACCCGTAAACGGATGTTTAAACGTCAAACTCATCATGTACACTGATTTTATAACACACCGACGTGTCTATTTATTGCTTTTCCCGCGACGAGTGATCTCACGCACCCCTTCCCTGGGGGGAGCGCACGCACACGCGCGCTTGCGCGCGTGTGCGAAACAAAGTCGAATATACATAGTGATAGTATTTTTTTATCCTGTGTACACATTACACCAACAATATCTACATCTCATTAAAGAGGTACGTACGAATGTCATTATATACAATAATTAGTGTACACAACATGGTGGATGGAGGGAGGCGCGCTCGACAATCACCGTAACGAATAGTGTCCGTATGCCAACGTGTGAACGCCGTCCGGTAGGATGTAGCGTTTGTCGTCGAAGGCACACAGACACTTCTTCGTTACTTGGACGGTATTTACGACATGATTCGTGGACCTGAATACGCGAAATTTGCACGACGTCGTCTGCTCGGCATGTCGCAGAACCTCCAGAAATTGGCTGTGGCGTACCGATTTTTTGACAAAATGTTTTTGTATGCCCTTAGCCTTTTTCTGCGACTTTGCCGGACAGCTCGGCACGTGCAAACTATACATTTTCGCACGCAGGCCCACGAATTCTTTGGGCGCAATCGAGCCGGTTTCGCTCTTGAACTTTCCCAAGACGCGACGGTTCGAGGCGGAATACTGAGGGTGATCCGCCTCGAAGTTGCTCGTGTCAAACAAATTCAAGTTCTCTCCCATATCCCGATAGAGATCCTGTGTCTGGATTTCGCAGCACAGAGAATCTGTATCGGTAAACAGGAGAGAACATCGGTCTTGGTACTTTGCCTTGAGATATCCATAGTAAAACTGATACATGATCAGCTTAGATATCTCGAGAATTGCGAAACCAACTGCGATTGGTTTGTTGAGTTTGACCTTGGTTCGTGCCGCGCGAACCATGACCAACTCTTCGTTGACTATTTCACTTTGGCGAAACGAGACTTTGCTCACCGCTTTGAGGAGCTTGTTCTCGTCGGCAATTAACCGGATGTTCACTCTGTGACGCACCTGCTCCATGGTTTTGCCAAACGTCGCATTCGCCTGCAACTTGGCCAGATCCGATTCGAAATCCGAGCGTGCTGCCTTGCGTTGTTCGTTGCACAACTCGATCCAGGGCTTGAGCCATGCTTGTTGAGTGAATGACAAGATCCTGTGGATCTTGGTAATGACAAGTCCGTGTCTCACATATAGCTGGAGATTTCTATAGTGAGTTACGTACTTTGTCTTATCCAGCAGGTTTGGTACGAGCTTCTGGGTCGGTTTCCACGTTCGCTTTGGATCCAGCAAGTTGAGGGCGAATGGACTGAGCATGTCGCGCGTCACAGTTAGATGGTCCGGTGCCATTGGATAGTCGTTGTGACTATCGTGCAGGTGCGGAGGATAGGCGAGGTCACATTCAATAATGTACCCCACTTCTGCATCTGCTTTGATGGAGAAAAGATCAAAGTCATTGATCTCTTCGTCCGACAAAAATCGAAAATTGCCGATGGGAAGCGGCTCGCTCTGAGCTGTCGCATAGAGCGAGTTCGCGTCCAAGTACGTAATGTATCGTCTCGTTTCGTCTTCGACGTAGTCGTCAACATACGGATTGTTTGCCGACGCATACCTCTGTGATATGGTGGCTATGCCACCTCGCATGCTGTTTTCGATCATGAGGTATGCGTCGGGGTCCGTGATCAGATCCAATTTCGCACCCGTGTGCTTTAGAGCCATTGACCAGGCCAGAGACGGCTGCGTTGGAAAATGCAGGCAGTCGAGCCCATGAAGATCGAGAACGGATCGTCGAAAGTGCTCGAACACATCCGTCAGCAGGAGTACATCCGTTACTAGATAATGGTTGTGATAAGCTTCCATGCTGCTAATGCCAAATTTGGTCCATATCTCCTGAGCGCGGACGTAGTCCTCCTGCTTCAGCGGCTCGTCTCTGAGAGTGTCGTAGAATGACTCTAAAGGCGGCAGACACGTTTCTGCGAACTTCTCCCGTGACGACATGTATGAGTAGGGATAAACTCCCTTAGCAAATACGATGTCGTCATCGGTGCCCAAGTGTTTCGCAGTATGCACGAAATTGCTCTTTCCACCTTTTAAGAGCAGCGCTACCAGTTGCTCCAAAGAGGTGGAAAGAAATTGAAAAGAGTCCAGGAATCGGAGATTGCCGATCTGGAACTGGAGATATTTCTCCGAATTCAGGGGTATCACGGACACGTCGTCAAATGAGATGTTGTCGCCCTGGCGTCGTTCCACGTACTTCCGTTCGAAATGCTTGATGACAAAATGAGCATCATAGCATTTCAGGTTATGGAAAATTACGGGGAGAAAGTAATTCTCCTCGTATTTTTCTGCAACCTGTTCGCAAGCCGTGGAATGACGACGCTTGTCGCCCGGTCTTGTTGTACGCTTGCATCTTTTGGGTTTTAATTGCAGATTACAATTGTTGCATGCCGCAAACAAGAAAGTTCCGCTCACATGGCAGTGGTGGCGAACCTTGGAATTTTGAGGGGTGAAAGGTTCGCCACAATTGGCACATGTAGAGGCATTGCGATAATCCGCTTCTTGTTGTGGCGTTAAAACCCGTATGGGTTGCTGGTGCGTCAAGATGTCGCTTATCGCTCTGCTTTCCGCCATGATGTGCTCGTAAAAAGCAGACATGGGGTCCTGTCCGCTGTAAACAAAGGGCGGTTTCTGATACTGTTCGAGTTCTGTGACTCGATAGCAACAGAAACCGGACACCTGGTGTTCGTCAATACGACGCATACTGCACTCTTCGTCCTGCTCCTCGCTGTCTACCGGAACGAGAAAACTCTCGAAATCACAGATCAAGTAGAACAAAATTGGGTGCTGCTTGCCACGCGCGCGAAATTGCAACACACAATCCTTCTCGTTCTCGCGGTCCGGGTAGACGACTTGCTGAGCAGGATGTTGCAAGCAGTACAACGTGTGATTGTCGAGCGCTTTTCGTGTCGTGAAAGGTTGGAGGCATGACATGCAGACATGTGTTTTGCCATTGTGATTTGTTCTGTGTGCAACGAGCTTAGACATGGACCTAATCCACGTAAAGTGTTTCTTAGATGACTGCTCCTCATCTAGTAGCAACAGGTTAATTTGATGTGGTCGTCCGCGTTCCGAACTAAGGTATTCCACGATAAAACTTTTGGATTGTGCGTCATAGGATAGAACATTAATACTCAGTTCGGGATTTTGACGCTCGAAATGCGGTATAAACTTGACCTCCATAGGGAAAGGGATATTGTCAACGTTCAGCGAATGTTCGTACGCTAGGTAGTGCGTTATGCGATGTTTATTGTGAGACGGTTCGTGCAAAGCAGAGAGAACCGCCCACAGGAAACACTTGTCATCAAAGTTTCGGATGTTTACAATGCACTGCTTTCTCCGAAGGAAGATCGGTGTTTCTATATATGACCCTGAACCGTGTAATGGACGAAATTTTGAGACAGAAACTGTGAAGCGAATTATTCGCTCCATAATGAACCCGCTACCGCGCGAGTTAAAGTTCTCCACTCGATTGCGAAGATTTTGGAGAATCAGGTCCATGTCCAGGCTCTGAGCATTGTTAACGATCTGGGGCTCGAGGTAAAAGTGTCCTGGCACTCTTGCAACAACACCGTCGATGTCCCGCATGAACATGATGCTTGCTCTGATGACGATGCGTGCTGACCTATAAAACATAACGCATAGTTAGAATACTCTGCACGTGATTTTTTTAAAATTTATTTATTTTTATTTAAAAAAAAATTGATCAATGTTGTTTAAACCACTACTTTATTTTACTTTGTGCTAATCTTTGAATTTTTAGCCGTGATTTCGACATATTTTATATGTATCATCATAATTTGACTAATGTGGCCGCTGTGCTAGAACTCACACTTTCAAACTACTAATTTTGTTTTTCATCGGTCTACTTTTTTATGTGTTTTTTACATCTCACCTATATTCGGCGACTGATTCGTTCGCAATGGCTTGTATTTCCGACTCGTTGTGAAGTAGGTAGTCTGCGATATCGGTGTTATGCTGACTCGTCGATAGGTCGACCTCTCGGACGACTGACAGAGCCGTTCGACTGCGCAGACGTCGTTTTCGAACACAATTCTGAAGAAAAAAAACAATACAGCATGTTCAAATCGATTAATCGATTGATGGTGTAATGATAAGCTCAGAAAATTCCAGGGAACAGTGGATTTTGGACGTATATGCCTACCTGGCATATGTTGCTCTCAGCATCAAATGCATTACTTGGTAGTCGTCTCGAACAACGAATACACCGAGGAAGTCTGAGACATGTGATGCATGGGTTAGTTGTAGATTGAGTTCTGCAGTTATAGCAGTTTCGATCAGTGGAACATTGTTGAGTGTTAGTCGGGTTGAAGACAGAAGACGACGGTGGTGGCGGCGACGACGACTGCATCGTGGTAGCTATTGCACAGAAACAAAACAGACGCGAGATGTTGGTAAAAAAAATAGTGATACTCAGACACAATAGACAGACTGACAGCAAAATGCGGTAAAAACGCTTGAGAGTTTTTTCATAACCAGCTTGCTATAGGTGGTGTTAATTTATTCACAGCTCATAGGCGTCACAGACAGACAGACAGACGGAAAACATGATCTCAATAGCGAGCGTATACTGCGCAGTAAGCCTATAAAAAACTGATAGGGGGGCATACCTGTGATGGGCTTGGTGCAAAAATCACGCAGGAATTCTGTCAGTGCTTCGATATGAGTGTCATCATAGTCGACGCTAAAATAAGCAAAATAAAGTTTCTCTGTGTTAAAAAACCACAGAGCAACGGACCATTATACAGCAATACCGTGATAGGTACACTGGCCGTTGATGTGTGGGTTGTTACATTTGGTAAAGCGAGGAGTGGGCCTGGGCAGGCTGCGGCCCCCGCCCAGTCCCCTCATCGCTGTACCAAATGTAGCAGCGGCTAGTGTACCAACTTTATATGTGGCACTATAATTCTGTGTCGTTGTCCAGTACTGTTGTCGGTCGTCGTGTAAGCTTACATGTATGGAGTCGAACACGAATATCATTAGCTCTGCGTGGCTGCATTGTTCTGATCAGCGTCAACGCCGTTCTGAGACTCCTGAAGAGGTCGACCTGCGTCGGCGCAGAACGTGGCTATATCTACTTGTTTGAGGCCGAGCGCGATTGTGGCTCGTAATCTATATCTAACAGTTGGACGTCTGACTTAGTACAGACTTCTCGCAGCACCCCGTCCCCACTCACCCGTCTCCCCAGCGGAGCACTCTGCTCCGCTAAGGAGACGGGTGAATGCGGGACGGGGGGTGCTGATACAGCGGCTATACCCCACGGCAGCTGCAGCATGCATCACAGCAATCTGCAACTTATGATCCCATATCAGTTACTCCAGCAGCAGGCGCTGCAACATGTGGACTCTGTAGGCATAGATAAGCCTCAATGCTGTTGTCGTTGCTGATTTTATATTTACCTCTGCTGGTGATGGTTCACTTCTTCTGCTGCGTCGTGAGGAGGACATGTGCATACTGCGCGACTAGTGCTGGGATTGCCGAGACAGACAGCACATCCTGGTTAAAACATATCACAGTGACATGTAATGCAGTGGCAATTCTAGTGTCACATGAAATAATACGAAGTTGGTACACTGGCCGTTGATGGGTTGTCTGTTACATTTTGTACAGGGGGGAGACTGGGTGGGCTGCGACTCCACTCTCTCTGTACCAAATGTTAACAGCCCACCCATCAATGGCCAGTGTACCAATCACTGTATTTCTGTATAATGTGACCACTGAAGTGTTAATGCCTAAATATTACAACAATATATTAATGCATTTCATTTAATTAATTTTTTTTTACCTGATGCTGGTGTGACTGTCAATGTTTCGGCTGCTGGTGACGACTGTGGTGGAGTTATGGTCTGCTGGACAGAAGCAGTCGTTGTTATCGTCAATTCATTGTCTGCAGTCTCAGCCTCTAGAAAACCATAGAAAACACAGCTATGTCGCAGTATCACACGTGTGGCAGGCATGGGTGTGACAGGGATAAAAACGAAAAAATAATCTCTTGGTAATATATTTGTTTTGGTTACACTAAAAAAAAGAAGACTTACCATGATTGTTGGTTTCCAACAGTCTCTGTCTGACTTCGTAACATGCTTGTTCAATCTCTTCTAGCTCTCTCAGGATATTCGTATTGTTCTGCATGTTGGTGTACTGCTGCATTGGTGCTTTCTGTCTGCTATTTATACTCGCATATGGCAGCTGAACTGGCCTGGACTGGACTAGCCAGTGGCCTGGATTTCGTAGAAAGGCCCCGCCCTACAGTGTGAG
>Ga0209260_10000619_pt1 | contig 11205 bp, 9 predicted proteins | sample WorMetTypGCAVOLI_FD_187421 | JGI IMG/M metagenome (GOLD analysis project Ga0209260, IMG submission 187421) | Marine gutless worms symbiont microbial communities from Max Planck institute for Marine Microbiology, Germany - Olavius algarvensis... ...
TGTTGCGGGTATTTGTTATTTTTTGGCGAAATTAACAACCACCCTACATATAAGGAGGATTTTTTTCAATGACTCGTATTATTACTCACTTTATGACTCATTCTAAACCCGTTTTTGGACAAGAGTGATGGACGGTATCACTTTTATCAAAAAAAATTCTTTGGCTCCGCACATCCTACCGCCTGCTTTTCAAACATCTGCGCAACTGGCTGCCTTTCCGGTTAATCATGAAGGTCAATTTTTCGGGGCGCTTCTGGTAGCCTGCCCGGGAAATTGCCAGTGCGACATAAAAGAACTGGAGGTGATTCACCTTATTCTGAATCACTCAGCCGGCGTCATCAGACGAGCGCTTTCCAATGAAGAAGCAATGTCTCAAATTCGGAGCCGCCTGGAGGTCACCACGGAATATTGCGGGATTGTCGGAAAAGACCCCAAAATGCAATACATTTACAAGCTAATCGAGGATATCGCTCCCTCCGACACCACAGTTTTTATCCAGGGTGAAAGCGGTACCGGCAAGGAACTGGTGGCGCGAGCCATTCATCACAAAAGTCTTCGTAGTGACAATCCCTTTGTCGTTATTAATTGCTCCGCCTATCCTTCGACGCTGCTTGAAAGCGAGCTTTTCGGCCACGAAAAAGGCGCTTTCACGGGTGCGATTCGTCAAAAGATCGGTCGTTTCGAGCAAGCCCACAAGGGCACAGTATTTTTGGATGAGATCGGCGAAATAACCGCATCGGCCCAGATTAAACTGTTACGGGTGCTGCAGACTCATAAATTTGAACGCATCGGCGGCGAAAAAACGTTGTTCGTCGATGTCCGCGTTTTGGCGGCAACCAACAAATATCTGCTGAAAGAAGTCAAGAACGGAAATTTTCGCGAGGATCTCTATTACCGTTTGAATGTCATACCCCTTCAGCTACCGCCCCTAAAAAACCGACGCAACGACATTCCTCTACAGGCCCGCTATTTCTTGCAGCGCTTTGTTGCCGAACAAAATAAAAATATAAAGGAAATTAGCTCCGAAGCCATGCGTCGGCTTTTCGATTACGACTGGCCGGGCAACGTGCGCGAGCTTGAAAATTGCATCGAGCATTCGGTTGTGCTCGCCCGCGGCCGGCAAATTGAGGTTTCGGATCTGCCTTCAGTGCTGCAACAAGCAAAAGGGACCGATTTCACCCAAACCCATGGCACCATCATGGAAAATGAAGCCCAGCTGCTCCGAAAGGTTCTGGAAGATTGCGACTGGAACAAAAAACAGGCTGCTCAACGCTTGGGGATTAGTCGCAACACGCTTTACCGTAAATTGCAAAAATATAACATCAGTCCCCCGACTGTTCATTAACATCCCCGATTTGCCCTATTGCAAAGTGCCTGTGGGTTGTGGCCCATGGCAGGCATTTATTCTTTTTATTTGGTAGCCCGATTCCTGTTTTTCGATGATTTATCTGATCGTCAGGACTGTTCCAGTCATAAAAATGTGTAACGATTTGGGACACGGATAAGTATCTATTATGACGTAAAATTCTATCCTTGCCAAAAAAGTGTACCATTTTGAAATACAATTCAATACGCCCGCCGGTCTTATTTACGGGTGATCTCGATTGACGTTCGCCTCTGGTTTTGCTGCCCGGGCTGCGCCAAGGGCTTTTTTATTAATTTGAAGCCTTTATACAGCGAAATGGCACGACATTTGCTTTAACCAGGTTTTTATGTATTTCTACCTTGACCACTTCCCATAGTATTCTAGAATGGAAGGCCTTATGATCGAGAATTTTCGACTTTTTTTCCTGCAAAGAGTTGGGTTACTGAGTGGCTTCGTTTTGCTACTCGCACTCAATGCGCTGCCCCCCTTTGCTCTGGCTCAAAACAACAACCGGTTGCGCCTCTTCAGGGAGCGGCAAATAAGCTCGGGTTACTTTAACGAGGTCGATGTCTCCTCACCTTTCTACCTACCGTTGGTGGGGGAGCCAAAAGCGGGCAGAAGGTACATCAATTTACCTCCAAGATCCGGGACGTTCCGACGATGGCGGACATTTCTTGCGGATTCACATTACGGCATCAAGATCCTTAAACTGCAAAAGTGTCAGGATTGCCATCCCCGGCAGAGCCGTGATTATCATACGGTCAGGGCCAGGATCACCTGCTTCCAATGCCATGGGGACGAACCGATAGCGGGCATTAACCATTTTTACTCATCGATGAACTCCACGCGACGCCATTCTTATGTATGCGCCAAGTGCCATGAAGGCGCCAACAACTCCTATGCCTCCTATGTGGTTCATGCGCCGAACCCGGCAGCCGCTGCTACCCGTGGGTCCTTCCCGATGCTCTTTTTCGCATTTTGGATCATGGTCGCAGTTGCCGCTGGGACCTTTGCCGTCTTTTTACCCCACACCCTCATTTGGGGGTATCGCGATCTTATGACTAGCCACATGCAAGGAGACGGACGCAGGATTAAACGTTTCAGCTTAGCCCAACGGTTGTTCCATTTCCTGTTGATGCTCTCTTTTCTGACCCAAGCGGCTACGGGCCTTTCGCGAATGTATATCGAGACCCAATGGGGACGGTCGTTGGCCTCTATTTTCGGCGGGTACCAGTGGGCGCTTACGATCCACAAGTGGGTCGGCATCTTTATGTTGATCCTATTCGGTGTACATCTGCTTTACATATTCAACAAAATCGAATGGCGCCGGCTTCCCAGAAGCTTGAAAAGTCCCGACAGCCTGCTGCCCCAATGGTCGGACGTCCGCCTAGCACTCCAGCATGTCGGCTGGTTCTTCGGTCGGTCCACCCCCCCGCAATTTGATCGCTGGGGCTATTGGGAAAAATTCGACTACTGGGCCGTGTTCTGGGGTATGGCCATTCTGGGGGGGACGGGGCTCATCCTGGCCTACTCGCTATACTCGACGCGCTTCATACCGGGCTGGACCTTGAACGTCGCGTTCTGGATCCATCGCCTCGAGGCCCTGCTGGCGATCGGGCACGTATTTATAATCCACTTCTTCATTGCTCATATACGGCGCCACAGCTTTCCCATGGATCGTGCGATGTTCGAAGGAACGGTAAGCCTGGATGCCGCCCGTCAGGAAAAGCCCGCCTGGATTGCACGCCTGGAGCAAAACGGCGAGCTGGAAGCGGTTTTGGCTCCCAAACCAAATCGAAAATTGCGCTTCCTCTACTATCTGATCGGATTTGCCGCCGTAGGCGTCGGGCTGTTTTTGCTCATCGGTGGGCTGGTCCAAAGTCGCCACATCACCTGGTGAGTTCGTCTTTGGCGAGCAGCCACGATTTGCTGATTAGGTCCACTGCGCTATTTTCCCTCACCGACTCTCTCTGCTCGGTTGGACGATAACGGCGGCTTAATTGCCCGCCCTTTGTCCACAACAAAGCAAAAAAATTACCTTCAATTCAATTAAGATTTGGTTGACAGTTTCAATTCAGGTTCACATCCAAAATTGTGTGTCGTTTTGGTACACATTTAACTATCTGATATTTAATAAAATATTATATTTACTGTTTTTATTGCTCAAAAATGTCACATTCTCCATCCAGGCAAAAAGGGGCAAATACGGCTTTAGTATAAACACTTGCTTGGTATAGCTGTATTTTCGTAAAATGAAACTAAGATTATTATAAGCTAATTCAAATAGTTAATTTGAAACCGCTTTTTAGATCCTTCTCATTTCGGAGAACACGCCCCGGCGGAACTGATATGGCACGGCATTTGCTCAATGACTTCCCGGGGAGATACCCCCGATTACCATATAAATATAATACCCCGGTTTGGAGGGCTTCAACCAGGTGAAAAAAGAGGTCGTCGTTCTGGATACCGATACGCATCAATGTCAGGGCCTTTGCAATTTGCTATCAGATCACCATTTCACCACGGTGCAAATGAGCAACATGGCAGATCTGGAGCCGTTTCTGCAGGCAGGCGATTGCCGTGCGGTTATTTTGAACCTGGATAACATCCGCGTGACCAACAAGACGTTGAGAGATCTGAAACGCAAAACACCCCTGACAAGTATCATTGCACTGTCGGAACGGCAATTTCATCCCGAACTGGAGGAGGCTTTCAGAGAGTATATTACGGTTTGTTTAAAACAGCCGCCGGATTCGGATGAACTTGTTTACTGGCTGCGAAGCATTTTTGAAAACAATGGGGAACCAAACGGGTAATCCCGTTGCAGCGAATGGATGCTTGGACAACTAGCGGTGGATAAAACCAGAGCCTTGTGAAACTTTATCAAGATCTCGGATTCACTTGACAAAATTCTTACACCACAGACACCGAAATTTGAATCGATGACAACGTTTATTTCAAAAATTTTTACTCGCAACATAAACCTTGAAGGAGAACAATAATGAACGCAAAGGGTTTGGCAACAATTTTTATCGTTGGTCTCACGGTGTTGATGTTGGCGGCCTGCGGCGGCCAACCGCCGATTGACATTGATACCATCACGGCCCAACCGAAAACCTACGTGGGTTCGGATACCTGCAAGATGTGCCATCTGGAGCACTATGATTCCTGGAAAATGACGCTTCACAGCCGCAGCGCGCAGGATGCTCAAAAAGATCGTGACGCTATTATTGCTCCCATTGATGAAACGCACATTCGCGAAGATCTGGCCAAACTGGGTGACGAACTCGAGGTGCCGGCAGATCAGATTTATGTTCCCAAAATCGAGGATATCAAAATCGCCATCGGAACCCAGTGGAAACAGCGTTATATTGTTGAAAAGAATGGAGATCTTTACATTGCCCCCGTTCAGTACAATGCGGAGACCCATCGCTGGGTCAACTACCATGAGAAGGACTGGGACAAAAACCCCTGGCTGCTGAAATGCGGCGGCTGCCACGCCACCGGTGTTGATCTTGAGCAGAAGACCTACACGGAATTGGGTGTTTCTTGCGAAATGTGCCACGGCAAAGGATCATGGCACGCCGCCTTACCCAAAACGGCCGTTTTCGAAAAACGCCGTACGATTGTCAATCCCGCTAAATTAACCATGGGCGTGGCCGTTCAGATCTGCGGCTCCTGCCACAACCGGGGAGAGGCTACTCAATACAAGGGTGCCGGTTGGCCTGTCGGTTACGAACCCGGTAAATCATTGGAGGGCTATTATAAATCGACCTCTTACGCTGCTGGTGACGTCAAGCAAGTCTATGCCAACGAATTTTCCAAAGGCCATCACCAGCAATATATTGACTGGCGGCAATCGCAACATTACAAGGAGGGCGTAACATGTACCTCCTGCCATTATGTGCATCAGATCGGTCTGCCGCCCACCCGTTCGCAGACCATTGGCGCCGGCTCCCAACAGTGCTTTGAATGCCATCAGATCTTAAACAAAACCACCGCCCATGCGATCCACTCGTTTGCCAACTGTATCGGCTGCCATATGCCCAGAATTGCCAAGAGCGCCGAGTCGGGCGATCTCCACAGCCACGTGTTCATGGCCTTGTTACCCAAAGATACAATCGATAATCCAGAGGTCCCCAACTCATGCCAGAGCTGTCATAAACACAAAGATGCCGATCTGAAAGAACTCCAGGAAAAGGCATTTCCCGGATCGCTGGATGACTGGTAATACTGCCGGGCTCTAAATCGGCACTTCGGCGCAATAGTGACCAAACAGCCACGGACAGGGGCAACCTTATGTATGGGGTGCGTGGCATTCATCCGGCCGGGGTGCGAATTTCGGCGGCCGCTGTTCGAAAGTATGCAGCGCCCATGAATAAAGGATGTGCCCCCGCAAATCGGCTCACCGGAAGGCCTGAATGACGAGGAGAATCTATAAAAATAGCGCTGTCTTCTGGACCGCAACAGCACTGCTGTTTCAGGCATTGGTGTTGCCCGCCCCCGTGGCTGCCCAGGAAGAGGTGGCGTCGTCGCTGCGACGTTATAAAGACCGTGAGGTCAGTACCGGCTATTATGAGGAATATGAAGTACTGCCAAGCCGCCAGCGGCCTCTGATTTCAGTCCCCGGCCTCAGACGGGGCACCTTCCCTTACAGCCCGACTGCAGCCCGCGTGCGGATCCGGACACGCTTAGCCGACTCCCACCAGGGCATCAAGTTTTACAGCGTGCTGCGTTGTGAATACTGCCACGTTGACCAGACCAGGGATATTCACACGGTCAGGGCCAACCTCACTTGCCGGCAGTGCCATGGGGGCGAACCCATTGCCGGTATCCAACACGCCTTTTCGGCGATGAATCCGATCCGGCGGCATGCATATGTCTGTGCCAGGTGCCACGAAGGCGCCAGTGTATCGTTTGCCAGCTATATCGTGCATGAACCAGCGGCAGGATCGCTTACCGCCAAAAAGGATTTTCCCATTTTGTACTACTCGTATTGGTTTATTTTCCTGCTTTTGGTCGGCACGCTGGCTTTCTTTATACCGCACACTTTTTTAGTTGGTGTGAGAGAGTTAATTGCGAAAGTGATGCCGGTTGAAAGAGACGGTAAACGCCATGCTGAAGGCGATGGCGAACCAGATGCCAAACCGGCAGATATTGAACGCAGTGACGAACACGATGATAGACGTGATGACGAACGCGATGACAATCAGGATGACGATGTCAAAAGGGATGACCCCAAAGATGGGTAACGCCATGACAAACACAAGGATTAACCGTTTTAGTGCCGTAGACCGGGTATCCCATCTTTTCCTGGTGTTGACTTTTCTGATCCAGTCCGCGACCGGTTTTAGTCGCCTGTTTTTCACGACGTCCTGGGGCAAGCAGCTCGGCAACGTCTTCGGGGGCTATGAAACCTCACTGATCATCCACAAATGGGTGGGCGTTTTTATGATGATCGGTTTTGTGATCCACACCATTTACCTTCTCACCCGGGTTCAGTGGCGAAATTTACCCCAAAGCATTTTTGGACCGGACTCTCTGGTTCCCAACTTTAATGATGCCCGGCATCTTTGGCAGCGATTCAGGTGGTTTTTCGGGTTGGGGCCGCCACCTGAATTCGATCGTTGGACCTACTGGGAAAAGTTCGATTATTGGGCGGTCTACTGGGGCTTACCCTTGCTGGCCGTTACCGGTCTGATGATCATGTATCCGCTGGTAACCAGCCGCCTGTTGCCCGGCTGGTCTCTGAATATTGCACTCCTTCTCCACAGGGCGGAAGCCGTCCTGGCGACCTCCTATATTTTTATCATTCATTTTTTTATCGGACACGTCCGGCCGGCCAGTTTTCCCATGAACGAGGCCATGTTTGCGGGCAGCATACCGCTGGAAGAGGCCCTGGAGGAAAGACCGGCCTGGGTTGCGCGTCTATCGCAGGAGGGCAAACTGGAGCTTGTGAATTCAAAGCCGCCGGCTCTGTGGTACAGAGTCGTTTATTTTGTATTCGGCTACGCCGCCCTGGCATGCGGCGTCTATCTACTGATCAATGGCATCATTTACAGCGGTGCCGTCAGACTGCACTAGAATCAGTGCCGTTTTTGATTTTCCGGTTGCTGCCGGATGGCAGCGGTCAAAGCCCGGGGGGATTGAAGAAACCCGGTCCAAAAGCCGGGTTTAGAATTTATAAACATCCCGCTTGCGTTTTCGGAGAAAAGTTGATGATGTGAACAGAAATGCTTCCAGGCACAGAGTTGATATTTACAAGATTACTGTTGCCGATGTTATTGTAATTGTTTGCATTCTGCTGCTGTCGGTCGGAATCATTCTGCAGGCAAAGCTTGGTCTGATTTGGCAATCGCAGAAAGTTACCCAAGCGTCTGTGTATCACGACGGCAAATTGCACAAACACCTGAAACTGGCTGAAGATCAGGAAATCATTTTACTAAACGGCAAGATGGTTGTTGAAATCAAGGGGAAAAAAGTACGGGTTAAAAAATCAACATGCCCCCGCCAGCTGTGTGTCAATATCGGCTGGATCCAACACACGGGGGAAGCCATCATATGTGTGCCGTTTAAGACGTTGATTGAGGTCAAGTCAGCCGATGCGCCGGTTGTGGATGCCGTCGTACATTAGGGCTGCGAGGATTAAAGCACGTGACGGAAACTCAAAAATACAAAAAAATTCATAAAATCGCCCTTCTGGTGGCCCTGGCCTGTGTGCTTCAGATAGCCGAGTCATTGATTCCACATCCCATCCCCGGCCTGCGGCTGGGGCTGGCCAATATGCTGACGCTGATAGCAATGGTCACTCTCGGCTTCGGTTATGCCCTGGAAGTGGCTGTCTTGCGCACCGTTTTAAGTGCCTTCATCATGGGCACGTTTATGTCGCCGACTTTCATCTTAAGTTTTTCAGGCGCCGTCATCAGCACGTTAATCATGGGGTTTTTCTACTGGCTGTCGGGGTTTCACCGGCGATTTCGCCTGAGCATCATCGGAATCAGCATCATCGGCGCTTTTTGCCACAACCTGGTGCAATTGTATTTGGCCTATCTGCTGCTGGTCAAACACGCGGGTATCTTCGTCTTTTTCCCATGGTTGAGCATTGGAGCGGTAGCGACCGGTTGGGTGGTCGGTGTGGTTGCCGGCGGGGTTTGCCGGCGGCTGACAGAAGATCCCCAACCGGATAGGCTCGCAAAGATTCCGGCCGCCAGCGGTGGCTCGATGGTTATGCATTACGTGCCCGGAACCTCTTTGCTTCACCGGTTGCCGGCGGAGATAAAAATCAGCGCCGTTTTCGCCTTGGCCTTAGCAGTCCTTTTTTTCAGCAATTTTTGGTTTTACCTGGGGCTGTTTTTTTTCCTGGCCGCTCTGGCAGCCGTTTCCAAAACACCTTTTGCTTTTCTCCTTTCAAAGACAAGAAGATATTCGTCGTTGCTGGCGGTTGCGTTCTTGCTGCCGGTATTTTTCAACTCGGGCGCAAATACCCTCGCAACGATCGCGTCTTTTAAAATTACCTATGAAGGTTTAGGCACGGGGGCACTTTTTGCCTCTCGAATTCTCTTTTTACTCATTGCAAGCTGTCTGCTCATGCGGACAACCTCCCCGGAGGAGTTGACACGCGGTTTGGCGCGGGTACTTCTGCCCTTGCGCTATCTGGGTATTTCCCGGCAACGGGTAGCCACGATTCTCTCCCTGGCATGGACGGCGATTCCGCATGTATGGGAAACCACCCGGGGGGCGATTCTGGCGGCCGATTTAAAAAAGGCCAAAAACCTGCGCAAGCTGCTCCCGCTTTTAAGCAACTTGATCACAATGCTTTACTTGAACAGCGAGCCGGAAGACAAACTGTGGCAGAAAGCGCCCGTCGGCAGGAATAAAGATTCGCTCAACCCTGCTCCGACGCATTGATGCAAAACAAAGGTATTTAGCTCGTCAGTCTTTTATTAAATAAATGGAGCCGGCAATTTAAAATGATAAATTCACATGGCTATATCAGGTTTAATTTGTCGACAAGAAGGAAAGAGATGAAATTTACGGTTGTTTTGACATTTGTTTGTGCGCTCCTTTTTTTGAGCACCGGAATCGCAAAGTCCCAAGACGTATCGGACCTTAAAGGACAGCTCAATCAACTCCAGCAAAAAATTGAGGCAATGGAGAAAAAACAGGCAGAGCAGGCCAAGGAAGCCGCGAAGGTTTCCGAATCCGTCGAAGAAATCAAGCAGCAGCCATCAGCCTATGAAGTCATATCAGAAGAGATAGGCAAGCAAACCGTCGTGGGTGGCCACTTCAAATTTTTTCTGGCGGATCAAAGCCGGGGCGACGTCACGACTGCCACGCTTGATGATGACAGTCAACACAACTCCTTTGCAGCCGGCCTCAATGACCTGTGGCTTTTTTTCAACAAACAGCTGACTGACTGGATGCAGATTACGGTGGCGCCCCAATTGCATGTTGAGGCGGCGGCAACGCCGGTTTTGGGGTCCAACATCACCCGCTCGGGCAGCGCGGATGTGGATGTTGAAATCGACTGGGGCTATTTAGGACTGCGCTTGCCGTGGGAGTTTGAACTGAAAGCCGGTGCCATTTACCCGTATTTCAGCGATGAATATGCCTCCAGAATCTGGTGGGACGAACAATACCACGCCAACAATGGGCTGATCACACTGGAAGGTTGGAAATCGACCGGCGTGGAGCTTTACCGCAACTTTGATTTCGATAGCTTTTCCCTGCCCGTCTATCTCTATTACCTCAATGGCGAGGACCGTGGTGTCTTTCAGGATAAGCGCTATACGGACAACAACTCAGCCAAGAACGGGCTGCTTCATGTTGCCCCGGAGTTTTTCGCCTTCGGATCTCGCGTGAGGCTTTTAGGGTCCTTCGGCTATGGAAGATGGGACGACGATGGCGACAATGACTCGATTCAATGGGCGTCCGGCGGCGACTGGACTTACCAAAGTTTAAGTCTCAAGGGTGAGTACATGCACAGGCGGCGGCAGGACCTGCCGCTAATTGGCGGCGGCACAGATGATGGCGAAGATAAGGGCTGGTATGTCAGAGGGATGTACACCTTCAACCCGCAGTTGCGGTTTCTGCTCAAGTACAGCGATGTGGACCTTTGGGTTCCGGTAACAGGCGATCTGGCCACCGACAACTACAAAGTCATCAGTGGTGTATTAAATTGGTTTATTACGGACAGCTCGATTTTGATGGGACAAGTAAATTACACGGATGCGGATCGGGATGAGGGCCCGGATGAACTTAAATATTGGCGTTACACGTTGGGTTGGCGAACCACATTCTAATGGTGTGTGACCGCCAGAGCACAGCCATTAAAGACAAGGTGGGTTTAAATCCAAGGTAAGCATCAATTTTATGATCCAGCTATGGGTAAAGAGTGGAATCTGTATTCAGGGTGAAGGAGTCTGAGTGAAAAAGTCGCGTCTGCGCAAAAAGTTGATGCTGGCGTTCATACTGGTAGCTGTTGTTTTTTTAGTGTCATTGGGGATCAGATTATACAATCAATACCGCTTCCATCTGGAAAAACAGACGCGCTTCATGATGGACACCTACGTGACCATCCATGCGGTCGGCCCCCAAAACGCAACGGCCCCTGCAATTAAAGCGGCGTTGGACCGCATGCAGGAGATTGACACCAAGTTTAATGTACAAAACCCGGATAGTCCGATTTACGCCTTTAATCATATGGGAACACCGATTAGCGACCCGGAGATTATCGAAGTGGTTCACCTGGCATTGCAAATAGCACGGGATTCCGACGGGGCATTTGATATTACGATCGCGCCCCTGATAGAGCTGTGGGGCTATTACGGAGATTCTCC